>Ga0099823_1005133_pt1 | contig 12986 bp, 8 predicted proteins | sample CowpearedBW_FD_76831 | JGI IMG/M metagenome (GOLD analysis project Ga0099823, IMG submission 76831) | Root nodule microbial communities of legume samples collected from California, USA - Cow pea red BW | ecosystem: Host-associated > Plants > Roots > Nodule | place: USA: California | collected... | reverse complement strand
AACAAAATTATTTAAAAAAAAAAAACCGGTGGGTTTCGTCAGGCGTGGCTGCTGACCAAACAAAAAGATGAAAATAAAAATGAAGTGGTTTTATATACTATATACTATACTATAGAGAGACATTTGAAATTACCCAACAAAAAAGGGAAGGCAAAGAGCATTCCCAATAGCAACTGAATTGAAATGAAAACATGACGTTAGCAGTTAGGGCTTTACGGGCATTGAGAAAGAGCCGCAGAGGAATGCCTCACTTCTTCCCAAATCCTCACCGTTCCTGTTTCATCAAACATGCACATTCAGATTCAAATCCCCTACTCCTCAAATTGCTTCAGGTTCCCACCTCACACATCAAAACGACGCTGGATAAGGAAATGCCTTATCTTCAAAGCTCACACCTTTCCTGGGATTTCCTTGTTATCTCTCTCTCCCCTTCTTCTTCTGACAAAGCTCGATTGGTACTAAGACTACTCTTCTATTCCTGTTTTCCGTGTCATCAATTTCTTAACTGTGCTCATTTTTGTTTGATATGGAGAAAAATTAAGCAAACAGGTTTAACTTTGGAAATACCAATCACCTAGAGCTTTCCTTATATTATGAATCTACTTTGGACGATTGAAATTGTTAAATTCATGATACATAAATGCTTTTTAATATATGAATTATATTTTTAATTTTCATTGAACGGTTAAATAGTTAAAAAAAGATTATTTTTAGTTATTGATTAGTAAAAACAGAAGTTAGAGACTAAAAGTAGATGAAGATAAAAACAAGATAGTTTGAAAGAATTCAGAGGAATTTGTTTCACTAGTTAGAGACTAAAATGCACATTTGAAGTAGAGAAAAGAGAAATTATTGGTGGTCATTATATTCGAACTGTGTATTCTAATTCATAATGCTGCATTCGATAATCCACGGATTGCGAAATGGCAAATTGGTTGGTTTAAGAAATTTTTAGATGAATTTTTTGTAACCATTTGATAACGTATACCCATTTTTTTTTTCTAGAAAAGTATCATAGCAAGTTATAAGATTTTACTAATGTACCAAATGTACAGCTTGCTAAAAGGGCCTTTTAATTAGCAAGTTCGAAAGGAATTTGTAAATTTATTCACACTTGGTTCTAAACGACATGGTTTTAGTGTGACTTGTTTGAAGCATTGTCAAAGTATACCGGGTAAAAATACGTTTTGAAAAACCAGGTATGTGTGAGAAATTCTTCCATGCCCGTGCATTTGTGTAATGTGGTTACAGTTTCTCATTTATGTGACCAATTATGCTTGGTGAATTGACTATACAGGCTGTCATAATCAATACTCACTTGTAATATTATTGGGTATGTCAGGTTTTGGAATGGATTTTGGATAAGATGCTGAAAGAAAATGCGAAAGACTGTGAAATCTTCTGTAAACTCATCTTTCTATGTGGAAAGGTGAAGGACGTACTGCTAGGAATGCGTGTGTTTAGTTGTATGGAGGCTGTTGGAGTTAAACCCAATTCCATGGTTTTCAATTCCCTTATAAGTGTCTGTTTGTCATCCTATAATGTTGTCACAGCACTTAGTTTATTTGAGATCATGGAGAGTTCAGAGAGCTATAAACCTGATTTTCATACTTATAATATGTTTATTTCAGCATTTTCGAAGTCAGGGAATGTTGATGCCATGTTAGCTTGGTACTCAGCAAAGAAGGCTGCTGCTGGATTTGGTCCCGATCTTCAAATGTTTGAATCCCTTATATCAGGCTGTGTTAATTCTAGAAGATTTGAGATTGCTGATGCAATTTTTGAGGAAATGATTACTTGTGGAATTGTACCTAGTGCATCTATTCTGGAAAGTATGCTTAATGGGATTTGCAAGCAGAAGAGATTGGATCGAGCAGAGGAGTTTTTCAAGTTTGCGATTGATTCTGGATGGGAAGTAAACGAGAACATGGCTGATCAGTTGGTAGCATTGTATCACCAACAAGGGAAAGTGGAAGAGATGGAGGCGCTACTTGAAACTATCACAAAGCCCTGCGTAATTACTACAAGTGTTCTTGCGCGATTTCATTGTGGGATTGTGAAGATTTATGCCATGTTAGATAGGTTGGATGATGTAGAGTTTGCTGTCGGTAGAATGGTTAAACAGGGGTTGTCATTCACAAGTGCAGATGATGTTGAAAAGGTCATCTGTTCATACTTTAGAAGGGAGGCGTATGATAGACTAGACGTATTCTTGGAATGTTTAAAGAGTGGCTATGTGCTTAATAAATCAACTTATGACTTGTTAATATCTGGCTATAAAAGAGCACACTTACTTGAAAAAGTAGATCGAATGATGAACGACCTGAAATCAGCTGGTTTAGCATGATGGTTATGTGGGTCTCTGGAACCATCTCAGGCGAAGAAGAAACAGAGGCATTAAATGTAACTACCTGTTGAAGCTTATGCGTCATTCAGTTCTAAACACCCTCTATGTCATGATTACAGACGAGCTTCACTCAGCTCCTTACATTTAGCATTTTGTTAGCAGCCAGTGAGTATACTATTACTGTCAAGTAAATTTTAAAAGTTCAGTGCCATTTTACCGCCTTTCCCTCTTTATCAAGCTAAGGGATTGTGGAAGGGTTTATTGTATCATATTAAGAATATAATTGACGGAGGGCTTGTATTTTTGTCTGGTATTTGTCTTCAACAACTTCTTGTGTTCTTTTTCTTTATATTTATTTTGGACGTAGTGATCTCACATTTATGCAGCAAAACTAAAATAACGATGGAAAGAAATTCCATATATCATGTCATATTAGGATATTACAGATGCTTCTGAAAAATTATATTTTGTACAAGTGATCCTTGCACAATTTTATACACAGAGGTCATCCTCTATTCGATTATAAGTTATTAAAAGCATTATTGCAACAGTGCAGTTTTTCCGTTTCTGTCACTGGGCTGTGTAGCTCTTTTGTTCTCTAGTTATTGCGACGTAGTTATATTATATCTAGCCCTTACGCTTATAAGTAGATCATAGATGTCGAAGTTAATAAACTAATTGGCATTTATTTCCTCCGTTTCCATGCATCTCCATGGATGGTAAGAAATGTCAAAAATATTTCTCCATATAGCTTTGTCTGAAAGATTTCAGATTAAGTGATCAGAAAAATTCTTGGATTGTCTTATTCGAAAATTAAAAAATAGTGTGGTATTTCAGATTGTAAATTTAAATTTGTTAATCTAGAATAAATTTATGCCTGACTTAAGTTTAGATCTATTATATAAGGGTATAAAGGTATGTCTGTTTTATAAGGGTAAGCCTCTTTTATGTTTGACTATCGTAGAATATATGTAAATCTGTTTTAAAAGTCTAGCAATGAGCTTTTCACCCTCACCTTTCCCCGTATGAAAAAAGTTGCAACTTAAGTTTTCTTCTCCGACGATGAAGGTTTTGCGTTGTGGGCTTGCATTGATACTCAAAAGAAGTGCTTTCGTCATTTCCTATGGGTGTTTACTCGTGGAACAACTTTCTTTGTGAGCGTGACTGCTTTTTAGAAACTCAAGGTTATGCATAAATGTTCCATTATTTTGTGTTGAATATGAGTTTTTTGGTTCAGGGTTTATACTTTGTTCAAATTTTTTATATATTTTATATTTGCATTACATTGTTGTGTAATGTCTTAGAGGAAAGGCCGTTACTTTAACAACCACATTTGACCGTGTTTGTCTTACTTTTTAAACACGTTGGAGCTGATACTATTTATGACCATATATTTTTGTCTTCATTCAATGTTTAAATTTGTGGATTTAATTGAATTTTTGTATTTAAAATATTGATTGAATCAAAATTTGTGATAGTTGAGCTTATTCAGTTTATGAGATAAAAATGGTTTAAAAGGTTAAAGGTGATTTTAGTTGCATTAAATATCTTGGATATTCTAATGTTTGTTGATGCAGTTGAAGTTAAATTTGGTTCAATAAAGATGTGAAATTGAATTGTTCCGAGTTACAAAATAAGGCCAAATTTAGTAAATTCTAGAAAGAAGTATACAAGGAGTTGAATGCACCCCTATATTGTACATATACACTCCCCAAAATCTACTTCAACATCTTTTATCAATTAAACTCAACTCAAGTAGGTCATGTCAATCTTTCACTCATTAAATTGACCAATCAAAATGCACCATGTTAGCAATCCTCACTCAAACATCTAAGCCAATCACATCACACCACATCATCATCTTCTTCCATTTTATCAAATATAAACCCTAACTACCTTCAACCAAAAAGTTGTCGCAACCTTGCCAAAATTCAATGGGTTATCAGGAGAGAATCCACGTAAACACTTGAGGCAGTTCCATATAATCTGTGAAAACTTTAGATCTCCCACGATCACTCTAGAAACCTTAAAAATAAGAGCTTTCCCTTTTACTTTTCAAGGAGTGGCCCGGGATTGGTGGTACTACTTTTCAATAAGAATCGCCAATTGGGAAACTATGGAAAGACTTTTTCTTGAGAAATATTTCCCTGCATCTCAAGTAGCTGCCATTTGTAGAGAAATTTATGGAATTAAGCAGCGAGAAAGAGAAACCCTTAGTGAATATTGGGAAATGTTCAACAAACTCTGTGCATCATGTCCTCAACATCAAATACAAGAGTATTCCCTCATTCAATACTTTTATGAAGGCATGAATTCGTCAGACAAACAATGGGCATATGCTACAAGCAGATGATATTTTCTGGATAAATTGTTATAAGCTACTAGAGAGTTGATAGAACGAAAAGCATTTGATAGCCAACAATTTGAAACAAGATCAAATTCAGTGTCGTCATTAAGGAGAGTTCACAAAGATGAGACTTATGCAACAAATGGGAAAAAAGATAGAAGAAAGAATATATGGGTTAGAGAAAAAGCTTGATGAGATTGTAAGCTTGTTCAAAACTTCAACTTCACAAGTAGCAAAGGTGTGTGGAATTTGTACTTCAACAAACCATTATACTAACGAATGCCCCAACTTAACAAGAACTATTGTGGAGGAACCCATCTCAAGCTTTTGCTACCAACTTGTTTGGAGGAAATAGAACATCTTAGAATAATTATGATTTGTCCTCCAATAGGTATGATCCAAGTTTAAAAGACCGTCCAAATCTGAAATGGACTAATCAGTAGCACGAACAACCCTATGTTTCACCTCAAATTAGACAATAACCATAACTAGATGTTGCATCGATGGTTGAAAAAATTATAAAGATGGTGGTTGAGCAGAATGTTGAAATAAAGAAAATGATTGCTTACTTGACTAAGAGGGTGGAGAAGTTAGAATCTAAAGTTAATTAAGGATCAAGTGAACTACCTGCACAAACTGTGTTCAACCTGTGTAAGGTAAGTGCTATTACTTTAGGAACGGGTAAGTAGGTACGTGGACTTGAGGATGCCTAAGAGGATGAAGATAAGGAGACCGAAGTTTCACCCATTGATAAAAGTGGAGGATTAGTTGAACCAACACAAGTTACATCTAAGACGCCTATGTAAGTATTGAAATGGTTGGTTTAGCCAAAAAGGGGGGGTTGAATTGGCTTTATAAAACTTTTTGAAAGCTTAAGAACCCTTTTTCGTCGAATCAAACTGACCACGAAATTAAAAAACAAATGCTGCAAAGTAATACACTTTCAATTTATTAAAAAAAATAGCAGATTAATCTATTCATACCCTATGATTCAACAAATTAAAATCTGAAATCAATCGGCTAACATTTTAGGAAATTATGTAGAAACGCGAAATACACAAAACTCACTCAAGCAACATGTTTTTTCAATCAAGATATGTTCCAATCAATATATCCAACTTGATTACACTACCAAACAACGTAAAAACGCATGCACAATTAATAATGATTAGTTTAAATGATTTTCTTGAGATTTAGATGATGCACAAGATAGAGAAAAGAAGATCACACAAACAATTTTATACTAGTTCACTCAATAACTAAACTACATTCAATTTATCAGGACAACCTAAGCATGATGATGCACTAAATAAAAATTTTTACACAATCCCTCTAAGATTACACTTTTGATAAAAGAAACACCAAGATTCTTGAATCCCACAATAATCTTATCCCCAACATTGTAAGAATCTCAGTTACAGACATGGAATCACACCAAAAGCAATACAAAAGCACACGAACAACAAAACCTGATGAAGGCTCTTGCTAGTCAACCAAACACGTATTCTTCAAGCTTCAACCAAGCCAAAATGCTTCCAAGATCAACCAAGATCTTCAATCTATAGCTGCAACTGTGTGATTCAGAGAGAGAGAGTTTTCCAGATACGTATGACTGCTTTTCGTGCTCAAAAATATCAATTCATTCTCATCTCTCTAAAAACTAGCTTATATATCTTGGTCATAAGTGAATTCAACAAGTTGATTTGTCCATACAATTCAACTGATTGAATACATTCATACCAAAACTATATGTAACAAGCCTTTTAACTTGTTAAAAACCTTTTTAACATATTAAAAAGGACACATCTAAGACAAAACAACATCTAACCTATCATATAGTATACGAATCTAATACAACATCCAAACTTCTTGTTCTTCACGTCATTTTTAGATTCAACAAACCAGAAGCTTGATCATCAATGCATTTTCATCAACCTCATATGAACTCATGCACTTGCTTCATCAAATCCATACACCAAGGTCATTTGTGCTAACAATCTCCCCCTAATTTGATGAAGCCAATATTCTTAAGTTGAATTGATGAGGCAAGATCCATTGAGAAACCTGAAAAGCTTTTGCATACAAGAAATACACACACACACACACATACGTATACACACAAAAGCACACATGCATACACTTCACATATATACATGCTCCCCTATCACTATTGTGATTTAAAATCCAATTTGCAGTATTACTTAGTTCTAGTAGTTTTTCAATTCCAGTTTTAATATCCAAATCGTGTCATATTCAATTTTTCTCAATTTCACTCAATTTACCCACATTTTCTCCCTCTTTGGATTCATCAAATTAAGGCAGTGCACTAGTTATTTTGGAAAAGATAAAATTCCATTCATGAACTAACATAACAAACTATCAGAACAATTGATAGTAGATACATGCAGTGAAATAGAAAAATAGATACTGAAATAACAAACTGTAGTTGAGACTGATATAATCAGTCGATTAAAACCTAGAAACAAAAGACTAAAAAATTGGAAGCAAAGAGACAAACACACAAATGCAACATTAAAGTATTACACACTAATTATTGTCGTAAACAAAGATTTATTTTTTCACACACACACACACACACGCACACACCGCACTGAAAAAAATGGACTCTCTTTTTCTGGTTCCATCTACTCATACAAAAGGCCTATCTTGTCCATTGTCAAATATACCGAAGATCCACCAGAACGAATCTAAGGTCATTAGTGTGTTAATGGTCTCTTCATCATCTATCATTGCAATTGCGGGCGACATTTGCTGGTGCATTGGGGTCTTTGTTTCTGACCTTCCTATGACATTAACCTCTACATTGTCTCTATCTTGGCTCCTTTTGTTGCCTACACTTACAAGGTTCCTCACTTCTTTATATTTTTGATGCTTTGATTCTTTTTTACGTTGGCCTGCTCTTTTCTTTTTTCTTTGTCTCAGTGTTGAATGGTGAAATCACAAGGACATTTTGTTAGGTTTTTGAATTTAGATTTCAGTTTCGGGCTTTGTATGTCAATGTTTCATATGTGGTAGTAAGTTACAAATGTGGTTTGGGAATACTGAAGGCGTTGCTTTCTATAGTGTGTGTGGGTCATGGTTATCTTAGAATAAAAAATATGTTTACATTAGCTTCAAATGCATGTGGTGTTTTCCATTTGGGCTGAACTTGAGGATGTTTGTTTTAGTTGAGATTTTCCAAAGAGAAGGGATGTTATCGGTAGGGGTATACATTTAAACCCGAAAAATATTTGAACCTATCTTCTAGAAATTTTATTAGTAGGGGTATAGATTTTGGCTTAGTCCCTAGAAATGAAACCGACTGCAAACCGAGTCTGGAACTATGGGTTGGTTTTGTTTGTTAAGATGTTGATTTCTTAAAAAATCATATACATGTTCGTAAAAAGTATAAGGTGTAAGACCCACTATTTTTAAATAATTAAATAAATAAGAATTTAATTAAATGAGGGTAGTGGAAGCCTTTATGACAATTAATGCTAACCTTTATGATGTGGAAAAGTACTAGCTCAAATGGTTGAGAGTACTCTATTGTGTGAGAGGACTTGGGTTCAAATATTATCATGAAATATGACATGGTTGAGTTGGTTGTGCACTTGAATTGCAATTGTGTGGTGATGGGTTCAATTAAACCTTGGCTTGGACAAAATAACTTTCTCTTTGTCAAAACCCACTTTGGTATGGAGGTGAGGAGACGCAGAAACCCTAGGAGGCAACTAGAAAGGGCTGAAAACCATGTTTAATAGGAAATTAATAGTCTTAAATTCTTTTTTTATATGAATTTTCGTTTTACTACATTTAACCCCAATTAAGACATGATTAAGAGACCAAGCAAGGGAGAGAGAGAGAGAGAGAGTTAGTGAGGCTGCCACTGAAGCATAGAGTGAGGAGAGGAATTTCAGAGGGGCACGGCAGAGGGAGAAGGGAGTGTTGCAAGGAGGAAGAACAAAGGAGTTAGTGCAACTCAAGGAAGGATTCAAGTTTTGGCAAATTGAGTTGAGAATCTAGGTTAGGGGAGTTCCTATTGCTTGTTTTAATTTTAATTGTGTGTAATTGTAATGTGCCAAAGGTGTAGGATTGCATATTCTGATTTTTCTCTGAGTTTCAGTCGCATTTCTGGAATTTTCCAAAAACCGCCTGACGGTCACACGCGATCTGCCAGGCGACACAAGCTTCAGACCTAGTTTTTTGGGTTTTCTTCATGAACCGCATGACGACAGAGGATGATCTGCCAGGCGACACGAACTGGGGCGGGTCAATTTTGGCTTGCTTTGAGTTTTGTGTTATCCGTAATGCTGTCAGAATGACCTATATGCGTGAATGAGAATTGTTATGAATGAAATTGATTGTGTTAATATCTATATGTTAATTGTAAGAGTATTGCATGAAATTGGGGAAATCAGGGTTTCTGTTGAGGTTGAGAATGAATAAGCATGCTCCAGGTCTATGATTGGCGCTCTAGTTTTAGTGAAAAGATATAAAATGTATGAAGTATGAACTTTTGATAGTGTGTGCAACTGTAACTGTAATGATAAAATGGTCGATGCTGGAATTGTTTTTTTTTTGTCACAAAGGGAGGGAGATTGTTATGCTCTGCATGGCGGCACCTAGATTGCCGCCAAGCGATACACCAGGACAGAGGATGTCTCGAGTGGACTCTGCGAGTTGCGTGCGTTAGGGTCTCGCGGGTGATATTCTGCATGATTTGGGTTGATTGGTAGGGGGTTATTCATTTGAAACGGGTGGGGGAGTACATTACCATGCCTATAAGGGAAAGAGGAATGGAATCAAATGCATGAAATAATATAAAGGTGTTAGTAGACAGAATGTGATGAATTGAATGCGTTGAAATGTAATTATATGTTCACTGGGGTATTGATCTAATTTGGAGATCATAGGTATAAATTGGTAAAATAAAGTAGTCATGATTGTTTACTTTTTATCTACGTATAAAGCACAGTTTGAATGATGAAAAACTGTTGTGGAATGTAATTATTGGAATAAAGCGTGTGAAAGTGCATCTTGGTTTTATAAACATGCCTGAATGAATGAAATTGATGTACATAAGGGGTCTAGCTTGTATGTTCACCGTTTGTATGGTTAAAGGTGTATGTACTGTATTGACAATTTTGAGGCATGTTTCAACTAGAAACCAAAGGGGAATAAATTGGACATGAAAATACTTAATTTGAGCATGAGTTATATTGGATTTATTGAGTTCTGTTTTGAGTATATTGTCTGGAATATTATGATTGAATATAAGTATGATGCATTGTATGCTTGGGGTCTCTTAAGACTAGATGGAAATGCCCAAAAACCAGTAGCTTGCGCTACTGGTCTAGTCCTTGGCGGTGCAGGGCGAGCCGCCAGGCGATCAGTTCCTAAAACAGTGGCTTGAGCCACTGGACGCGCATGGCGCCTGGCGGCAGGGGCTGTCCCGCCAGGCAGTGACGGAGCGACATGGGTACTGTTTGGCGCTTGGCGCTTGACGGTGTGAGATGCCCCCCAGGCAGTCTAGAACTAGGTTCTGCCTAGCAACGCGAGAGGCGCGCCAGGCAGTTTTGGTGCAGAATTGGTGCACAAGGATGATTTCTACACAGCTTTAGGTGACGTTCATGATGCGATGCTTTGGCTGGGGACCTAGTTATGAGTGTATCTTGTATTGGGGTAACACGTGACCACTCTATGTTATAGCCGGGTGGTTTAGGAAGTGTAGTGGAGTGTGCGAGTTGTGGCTCGTACGTCGAGGTTTCACATGATTGCCCTCTTTAGTGCATCTGATAGAGTTTTGGTAGTCTGGGAAAACCTACAGACTTATGTTCGTTTTGGGGAACTCCACTTGGTGTTGCGGTGAGAGGCCGTGACAAAGTTATTCCCACGTGTGGACTATCAGGTGGTGGCCTGTAGTCGGAGGGGCGAGTAGACACTCGTGCAGCAAAGATTGATCTTTGATCTCACCTATAGGGTATAAAATGATAGACATCTAATGGAAGTGTTGGAAGTGAGGAACTAAGGAAAAAAGGGAAAAATACTAACCCGAGTTATAATATTGAGATGATGTATTTATTATGATATTTGTTTGGTTTATTTAAATGAGCTCACCCTATCTCTGTGTGTTTGGCGATGATCATGTAACTTGTTACATGATATGCATAGAGACGGAGTGGGGATCACTTGGGGATTTTCACTGATTTTATTTTGGCAGACTATGGATCCATTGTATTAGTTTTTATAAACAATTATACTTGTAATACTGTAATGCCGCGAATTTTATTTTCTGGTTTGGCGCGTTGGAATAATTGATTTAAATTTTCTCGCATTTTGGGAAGTTGTTGAAAATAAATGAGGTTGTTTTATGATATTTATTTTTATTTATTTTAATAAGTAATTTCCAGCTAGGACGTTACATAAGGCAATATATTCCAATTCATACAAAAATGGTGGAGGTGGGACCCGTGTTTCTTTTAAGCATTGAATGGATAATTTGGAACCATGTGTACGTGAGCTTTTTAGTGTTTTAAAGTTTTGCTCAAATTTTTATTTCTTTCCAATTCATACGCCTCCCTTCTACTCAAATTTTTATTTCTTATTAGCACATGTGATAGAATGGTGCAGGAGGGTCAAATTCTGCTACTAATTAGCCATTATTATTTATTTGCACCCCATAATTGATTTTTATACTTCCATTGGGTTACTAATTCTATTGTTTCAGGATGCACCCCTTAATTTGATTTCAATCACATCACTTCTTAAAAAATAAAATTATTTTAAATTGAAATAAAAATTAAATATTTTCAAAAATGATAAAAATAAGAATAAATAAAAAATTTAAAATTATTTTTTTATTTTTTCTTTTGGTGTCTAATCGAGCGCTTGTGTCGTATGACACTTTATTTCAAAATAAAACATTATATAAATGTTTTGGTGTCTAATCGACTGCTCGTGTTACACGACACTTCTTTTTTTAAAATACAAAAAATTATAAAATAGTTTTGGTGTATAATCGACCGCTCGTGTCGTATGACACTTCATTTCAAAATAAAACATCATATAAATGTTTTTGTGTCTAATTGACCGCTCGCGTTACACGACACTTCTTTTTTTAAAATACAAAAAATTATGAAATAGTTTTGGTGTCTAATCGACCGCTCGTGTCGCATGACACTCCATTTCAAAATAAAAATCATAGAAATGTTTTGGTGTCTAATTGATCGCTCACGTCGCACGACACTCCTTTTCAAAAATTAAATAATTTAATTAAACCTTTTTACAAAGAACTATGTTGTTCTGATTTCTCATTTTTAATGAGAATACATAGGGCGAATGTTAACCTTTGTCGGGTCCTTTTCACTCAAAAAAATATATTTGTTCAATTTATTTTCTTATTTTTTTCGAAAAATTAAATATTATAAAATAAACACATCTCTCTTGCAAATTTAATTAAAGGTATCGTCCTTGGGCGGGCGTTGTAGGGTGCTAATATTTTCTCTACGCGTAACCAACTCCCGAATCCCAAATATGGTTTTCGCAAACTTTATTTAATTTTATTGTTTTCCATAGTTTTCTAGAGTAAACTATGCTGGCGAGTTCAAATCTCCTTTTCTAAACAAATTTCTTTTTAGTTTACCGTCTCGTCGCGACACACACACACACACACACATATATATATATATATATATGTATATATATATGTTAGAAAATGATTACTGAAATAATACTAATAATAATAAAAATATGAAATAACATAATAATAATTATTAGAGCAATAATAACACTAAGACATATATATAAATCAATGAATATTTATAAGAGATCAACAATTATAATAACAATAAGAGATAAAAAGTAAACAAGGAAAGGAGTAGAAATATCTTGGGTTGAGGCACGCATAGCGCTATCCTTAGAGAGAAAACATTCCTACTGCACAGGGCTAAACAAGTACACAATTATATGTGTTTCAAATCATATGCGTTTCTCTCCCAAGATACAACAACCCGTCAAATTGATCGAGTGCAGCGAAGGATCTCCGAACCTTATGAACACCAATGTCTTAAAGATAATATAGAGAAGAAAAGAAGAACACTTTTTAGAGGACTCTATTGTTTATTGTTTCTGTTGTTGTTGTTGTATTTTTCCCATGCACCTAGGTGGTATTTATAGGTAGAAAAAGGAGACAAAGGAGTAAATAGTAATAAGAATATAACCATTAGCCATAAAAAACATTAACCCATAAATTAAAGGTCTATAAAAATATGAGTAACAGTAAGTTTTTTT
>Ga0099823_1005131_pt1 | contig 12991 bp, 10 predicted proteins | sample CowpearedBW_FD_76831 | JGI IMG/M metagenome (GOLD analysis project Ga0099823, IMG submission 76831) | Root nodule microbial communities of legume samples collected from California, USA - Cow pea red BW | ecosystem: Host-associated > Plants > Roots > Nodule | place: USA: California | collected... | reverse complement strand
TTCATTGGCCAGAACGAGGATATATACTCCCTGCAGAGGGCTTGGTAATACCTGCTGGGTCCTGCATTATTAATGTAATGAACATGTACTTTATTAACCTTCTTTTGTTAAAAAAAAAGAGAAGCTTTTACTAATAGCATAATAATTTACTAATGCGTTGATCCCTGTTTGGCTTTAGGTTTCAGGGAATTAATTAATCAAAAATCAACCCTTTTCTATGTTATTTCTAGTTTGAGGGCCATGGATTGGTATGCTACCTTGTAAATAATATAATGACATTCGACATTCCGACATTCCTTTTCCTGAATCTGTCTTCTTCGAAAAGACTTGTGCATGATGATTTGATAAAGAGTGGTCGAAGATCAGAATATACAATGAGTTAATGGGAGAAATTTCATTTCAAAGAATGTATCCTAAGTAAGGTAGACCAGTAAAAACAAACAGAGGTAAATAGTAAATTCGTACCATAAATATGAACGCGTAGAATAATGTGAAAATAATATCGCGCACGATAAGATTCTGTCATAATTATTTCTCCACAAAAGTAATAGATATGTCTACGCTATTTTGTTCTTTTGGCAAACATCTTCTCTGACAGTTGCATAAGTAAAAAGGTTTATTCTTAATTTGACCAGGAATATGTCGTTTAAGGAAGGTTTTTAACGATTCTTCCGTTCAATTACATATAGAAAGTAAAAGGTTTTCTACAAGGCCTATATAATCGGTGTGTTCACTTTAGAAAATGGAATCTGCTATCTCCACCGGATGCATTATGTGGCAAAGAAGGATAAAAAGGATGAGGATATATTCCCTGCGGATACACAGCAGTGCTTGTCTTCAGGGATAGTGATTAATCACAAATCAATCCTCCTTTTAATGTTACGTGAAGTTTGAAGTCATTACAGTAGGGACATAAAAAAATTCATACCAACAAATATTCACGAATAAAATTCGCGATAAATAAAAAATAAATATTATAAATAAATATTCATGAGTGATGAGTATGAATATTTTTTTATATTCGCATGTTGGTGGACAAATACATATATTATAATATTCGTACTCTCGTATATTTTAAAGATTAAAATATTAATAACAATCTTGTCATTCAATTGGTTATTTTTCATCAATTTGTTTTAAAAAAAGACTTTATTTTTTTATAAACTGTCATTCACATTATTTAAATAAATTATTAAAATTTCGTGTTATATATTATATTTTATTAAATTTATAATTAAAATATATTATTAAATATTTTAATTTTTTGGTGTAAATATTGGCAGGTATCCTAGAGAACTATTATCCTACCTCATTGACATTCCATAGTTGTGGTGGGCTTGCATATAATACGGCTTTCTTTTCCCGGGGCTATCTTTTCTGAAACGCTTGCATGCATGATTATTTCATAATAATGGTGGAATATCATGTTAGCAATTTCGGTCTGGTTTACTTCATAATTGTTAATAATTCACTTGAAAAGAAGGATCAAATGATTCATGGTGTTTAGAAAAGGTGGCTGATCCCACGTAAAGGTAATGGTAAATACTTCTTTAAGGGGTTCTCAATTTGTTCATGTATCTTTAATTTGTAATTTGAGTATAAAAACTTTCATTCATTATTTTAAATTTTTAATAATAAATTTAAGTTATTAAATTACTTGAACAGTGAATTTGTACTCTCACAGTTTCAATTTTATTTACAAATATTTTTGTCAAAAATCACAGTAGAAATTTCCGTAATAGTAAACGTGAAAAATATTATGATCAAGTTGATAAAATGCATCGTCCCACCAAATTATGTTCTAGGAGGGATTATTTTATATGTTAAGAATTTCACTTATTTAAAATTTTTAACCATTTCTGCATATTAATATATTTTGATTCGTTTCTATTGAAAAAGTTAGTAGAGAATCCGGAAAAGCGTGATGGAATTAGTTAATTTATTTTGTAATTCCCAAAAGAGAATGCTATATGTTAGCTAAAAATAGGGATCTTATCGTGAAGATAAATATAATAACATATGATAAGTTTTTGTCATGATTATTACTCTTCAACCGAAGAAACGTCGTGATAAATATAAACCCTATTTCGTTCATTTTGCAAATTTCTTATTTGACTATGGTAGAAGTAAAAGGTTTACTGTTAGTTTGATTGACCAGACTGTCATCGGAGAATGGAAAGTTTTAAAGTTTATTGACTTTGCAAAGAAATTAAAGAATAGTGGAATTTTGGGACCATCACGCGACCGCATGCATTAATTAAGATTAATAAATTCAAAGAATAACAAAAGACATGCGACAAATTCTTGATGGTAACAAACAGATTCCAGCATCCATATTGCTACTGATGCAAGGTTGTTGTGTTGTACTTTTTCCACAAGGATTCACAACAACATTAATTATTGTGAACTTTTGCTTTCTCTTTTTCTTATTTGGAATGTTTTTGTGTACCTAATCTTACAAATTAACTCTACACATCATGTTTAACATAAGAATCTGTGTCATTAGATAACAACTTGCGCAACTTTTTGACCAAGTTGTGCTTCTTATTCTGCCTACTCTTAGTAATCAATCTTGCTCGGAATTAGATTATTTCGGAATTTGGCAGTGACCAATTGATGTGTCATCTTATAGTGCTGGATGGTAACTAATGGAATTGAAAGTCTTCGAAATTAGATGGTCTCTACAACTGAAATTAAATGGATTACTTGCTATTAAACATGCCATCAAGCCTAACTGAACCGATAAAGATAACAACAATATATTATGGAATTTTCGGAATAGTATTTTTGAAACTGAGATTTTTGGAATGTAATTCGGAACAAAATTTCCAAAACACATAAAATATATTATGGAATACATTATCCAAAATCGGATTTCCTATAAGCTTTACCAAATCCATACAGTACAATATCTTTCAGAACTAGTTTTCTGGAATACCTCTACCTGAAATATGTTTCAAAAAGAACATTTTGGAACTCATGGAAATATGTTATGAAAAGCGCTTTCTTAAAAAACTTATTTTATTCTACAGTTTCACTCTTATCGTTTGCAATGACAAAGGCGAGGATCAGAGGCAGAACTTCGACCAATATTTTAGAGGTGTTAAAATTTTGGTTAAATTACTCTTTTGTTTCATTTTTTGTTAACAAATGTCAAGTTGGTCTTCTATTTTTTAGCCTCAATTTGGTTCGATTTTTTAAAAAATTAATACAATTTGATTATTTTCGTTAAATTTTTTGAAACGGAGCAATGATTTTTTATCATGACTGACTCTAAGATTATGTCGGTTACACAAATAAAACAAATCATCTTTATTCACAACTTCAATTTTGATTAAAAAATCTTAATATGATTTAGAAAATTTAACAAAAAATAATCAAATTACATCCTTTTTTTCAAAAATCGAGAACAAATTGGGACTTAAAAAAAAACAGGAGGACTAACTTCACATTTTTGAACGAACATAAAAATTAAAAGATTAATTTCAAAATATTTATATAAATTGGTAAAAACATTGTATTTACTTTTTTTAAGATAATAAAAAATAATAAAATTATAATTATAAAATAAATATAAATAATTTTTATAATTTTACTATAATTAATTTTCATTTATAATAGTTAAGTTTTAAATAAAAATAGTCAAATAAAAAAATAATTAAATTAAATAAGTGATCACTTGAAAGATAATGTTAATAAAATAATTATTTTTATTTTTAAAAATATTAGAAAGGTAAAATTGAAAATGTGAAAAACAAAAAAAATAGAAATATATTAAATATAGACATATAAAAAAATTTAAAACTTTAAAATATTAAATATATTGAAAATACAGTAAATATATATTAATTATATATTTAAAATTATATATTAATTATATATTAATTAAATTATATATTTAAATATATATTTAAAATTATATATTAATTAAATTATGTAGATATTAAAATTTTGGAGAGATCATATGTCCGCTTCAGGGGAGGATGATGGGGCAGTAGCAATGGTGGTGTAATACAATGGTGAAAAGTGTCTGCATTTATTTATCTTATTGTGAAAATACAGTAAATAATTATGGAGGTACAAAAAGTAATAGCGGAACCGCTGGTTTACCTTTGTAGTTCATGGGTTGGACTTTACAACCAATCTACTTTTTTTTTAATGGCCCACATTATTCATATCCTCGTTTTCTTCTTCATACTTCCTTTCCTTTATTTTGTTTTGTTTTTTATTTTTCCTGTATTCTAAGATACCTCTATTTTCTCCCAAATTTACATATATACTAATTTTTAAATCTATGTAGTCATTCCCTACAAAGTAAATTTTAAATTTATCATGAAAATAAAATTATACAAAAAAAAAACTCTTTTGTATGAAAAAAATAATCTGCAGTACAAAAAAAAGTGGTGTAAATAGTGTAGGGCAATTTTGTTCATTGGCAGCTGTAGCTACCCGAAGAACAATTGAATGCTAACAAATATAAAATCAGGAACCAGCTATTAAGAGTGTTGAAATTGATGATTGAATGAGTTTCTATTCGCACCCACTTTATCACAACTACAATCACTGCTTTAGAACGTTAAGAGAGACGTTGAAAAAAGATTTAAAATTTATATTTATAAGAAATTTCCACTAAAAAAAAACTGATCTGACATAATATGTTTTTTAAGCAAATTAAATCTTAAAACAAAAACCTCTATACCATCTTCTACCTTCAAAATATAATTTGTAATATTTTAGTCTTTCAATAATATTTTTAATTATAAATTTTTTGAATATAAATACAAAATTACACAAGCGTTTATTTTTATAAAATCTTACAATTAGATTAAAATTTGTAAAAGTGCAGTATAAATTATTTAAAACAATGTAATCTTATGTATCTTATTTAAAATATTTTAAAATTTCGGAGGATTTAAAAAAAAGCATTCCTTACATTAAACATATTCTAACCGAAGTCAATGCTTAACATGCACAGAGAGATTATTAATTGTCTCTGGAAGTTTTACAGCAACCTTTTCCTCCATGTTTCTATTTTTTTTTTAAATATATCATTTAAATGCATTGCACAATAAATTAATCATTTCTGTTATTGATAATACATTGAGATATATTAAATATACTGTTTTATTAAATTTATAAAGAAAATCAGTGTCCATCTAAAGATTATTTAAAAGTGTGAGAATTATTAGGCAAGAACTTAGGAGAGATAAATGATTTTTTTTTCTAATAATACATGCAATTTCTTTTAAGGGAGTAAGAAGGGAATGATAAAAATTTAACAAAGATATAAACAGATTAAAAATAAGCTTAGTTAGTCTAAAGAGATCGTGCGTGAAAGAGTTCATATGTCTATGTATTAGGAAAAAAATTAACTAACTAATTCAAAATCATTGGACTAATAACTGAACTATTTGATATACTTTATACATTTCATCTTATCTATTTAGATGTTCATAAATGTCTTATTAGGTTCTTTTTACACATTAATCTGTCTGGTAAATATAAACTCAAACAAGTGAAGAAGCAGGATTCAAATGTTGAATCTAAATAGGTGGGATAAGATCAGTTAAAGTTTTGTAAAAACCATGGCAACAAGTACAACCAATTGAACAATGCTATTGAAATGATAGCAAAAAAGGAAGAGATAATTTTGTCCAAAAGGATCAATTAAAACAGTGTTAAATGAATACTCCTTTTTGATCTCATTTTCCATATGTGGCACAGATTTTTGGAACATAACCGGATGAGACACATATTTTGTTATTCAAAATGGGATATTCATTGATTTTCATTACGTTTAAAAACTCATTGAATAAAAAAAAAAAAACATTACGGCGGTGATGAGCTAAAAGAAATATGAAATGAGAAAAAAAAATGGTGAAATCAATACGGAAACAAGTAAATTTTAACTTGACTTATGTAAATCTCGTCGTACGGTTAAAATAATTTCGGATATTAATACAAAATGGCTACTAAAGACTAACTAGTTTGTCTAGAGTTGCTACCTTTATATATGTATTTAGTCTAGAGTTCCTAACTTTGTATGTTCTTAATCTATGCTTATGCATGTGTGGAAAAGAAAAAATGTAGTTTTGTAGCAAACAACAAACAGTAATTTAGTTTATGGAGTTGTAATGACTTTCGATCCCCACAAAATTGATTTATAAAGTTAGGTTTACACTTTCTTAATTATATAAATGTGAGACTTCCGACACAATTCTTTTATAGGTTTTTTTTTACCTGTTTGAGGATAAATTAAGATTACAAATTTGTTGATTGAGTTAAGTTTGTTAGTTTTATTAAAAATGAGATTTTGCATATAAAAAGAACAGCAGGAGAGTGAATTATTACACCGTCTTTACTTCAACGCATAGAAAAAGAGATAACATAATTTGGTTTAGGTGATTTGTGTATATTAATTATTGTGAGAGCAATTTATGTAGAATGCGACTTTGAAATTTCAAAGGGAAAAAAAAAAGGAGAAAGCAGGTGAGTAAGTATTTGAGACAGTGCGAAAGTGATGATTATTCCGAAATGGATTTTTGTTGAAAGTAGAGATAGGAACCACCCTGATTCCAAAAGTAAAACAAAAGTGACATACTGGTGTGGCTGGCAATGCTGATGCATGAACCGTTGGGGGAGGAGAGTGAGAAAAGACAAGGTGGGACCCATATGCGGGTTTTGGATGATGATGATAAAGACTGATTTTAGAGTTTAGTCTTATGTGGTGTCACGGTGATCATAGTCATGGATTCATCGGCTATATCTCCCACTGTTTTGGTGTACCTATTATGCGTTGAATATTTTGGCTATCAAAAGAGAAAACAAAATTAATCTATATAACTATTAAATTAAACTTTACTTTTTCGCTTTGATTTAGTACACCACATCATCTCTCTCTCTCCCCTGCCACGCTCAAACTATTGCACGCGCAACCCGCACATTCTCTCTCATTCACCTATAACCACAAAGACTTGAGATTTCCAGCAAAATTTTCATCACTCTTTTCGTTTATACCATAAGAACCCTCTTATTTCCATGTTTTGCGCCTCAGAGTAGCGATAGATAATCACCCTCAATTTGACTTAATCACAACATGGTATGTTTGTGTATCGTCACCAAGTACAACCAATTGCACAGTTTTATTGAAATGATAACAAAAAAGGAAGAGATAAATTTGTCCAAAAGTATCAATCAAATCGTCTCAAACGAGTACTCCTTTTTAATCTCATTTTCCATATGTGACTCAGATTTTGGCACCTATCAGGATGAGACACAGATTTTGTTAGTCTCAAAAACGAGGTATTTCCATGTTTAAAAACTCATTGAATCAGAAGGAAATTACATTTCGGTGATGAGCCAAAAGAAATGTGATATGAGAAAAAAAAATTATGGTTTAAATCAATATGGAAAGCAAGTAATATTTTTAATTTGACTTACGATAAATCCTCTCGTTCGGTTAAAATCCTTTGAGAATATTATTACAAATGGCTACTAAAGTCTACCTTGTTTGTTGAAAACAGAACTCCACAATGTTACAAAGATAAATCAGATCATAATCCTGAATTAGACTAAATAATGTCTAGAGTTCCAAAGTTTTTGTATGTTGTTAATCTATGTTTGCGACTTCCAATTCTATACATCAATAGTTCTTCTGTAAAAGAAGAAAAGTAGTTTTATACCAAACAACAAATAATAAATTAGTTTATTGGAGAAGTTTGATAAGGTGTAGTAAATTATTCACATAATCAGAGAAATAATTGTACCCTAAGCAAAAATAGAAAGGACAAAAACCCAAGTGAGAGCCGAAAGAGGCACTGTGGCAGAATGAGAGAAAGGGTAAAAAATTTGAGAAGGTAGCCGAAGTGGTGAAGATGTGCCCTCTGGTAAGGTCCAATTTCGGCAACAATCGAGGTGACCATTTATTCATTATCTGTACTTTGAACTTATTTTTCTTAAGCCCATATGGGGCTACACCTTTATAATGCTTTTCTACACATATCACTGTCCAACTTTTTGTTTGTCCTGCCCCTGTTTGAGTACAAATTAGCATTACAAATTTGTTTGGTCGCATATGATATTTTGCGCATTAAAAGAACAGCAGAGTGAATACAGCGTCTTTACTTCAACTTATAGAAAAAACAGATAACATATTTTTGCTTTAGCTGATGTCTGTATATTATTGTTGTGAGAGCAATTATGTGGAATGCGATTTTGTTCTCATTGCAAAAAGGAAAACAAATGAGAGGCAGGTGAGTGGGTATTTGAGACAGGAAGGTGAAGTGATGATGATTCGGAAGTGGATTTTTATTGGAAGAAGAGCTTGAAAGGTTACAAAGAATAGGCACCAGCCTGATTCCAAAAATAAAACAAAAGTGAGATACCTGCGGTGTCTCGCAACGTTTATGCATGTTTGGTTGTGTGAGAAGTGAGAAAAGACAAGGTGGTCTGCGTGGGACCAATCCGTAGATCATTCCTCTTACTCATCAATCAAATGCTTCCCATAGATCTGCCGCACATTTGCATGCTATCACAATATTCACATATGGGTTTGGTGTGCTATAGCTTCTCATTTCTACGAATTGTGCGCTGAATATTTTGGCTATTAAACTGAAAAGAGAAGACAAAATTAATGTGTAACTAATAAATTAAACTTTACTTTATCGGTTCCATGTACCACACCACATAATCTCTAAATGAGAGAAGTAGATTTTATATGTACAAATGCATTAATTTTATTTTTATATAATTTTTTAACTTATGTTGGTCTGCATAAATAGTTATCTCTACATAATATACTGGTTTTTCATCCCGAGACACCGCTAAGAGGGGCCCTAAAAGACAGGACAAACACACTCAATTTCACGTAGTCTAATTCTCTCTCACCTGTCACGCTCAAACTCTCTCTCATTCAGCTATAACCATTAATTTGAGATTCCACCAAAATTATCATCACTCTCCTGCGTTCATACCACAAGAACACTCCTTTTCCTGGAATTCGTGGCCTGACCATACTTTTTCATACTTTTTCAGCCGGGCTGGCGGGCCGGCCCATCGGGGGCCGGGCCTACTTTTCCATCCCTACTTTTCCATGCTTTCCTCATCACACACCCTAAGCCCACTTACCCTCACAAAAGCCATTACCTTTCTCTTGCCCCTCGCACAAGCGATAGATAATCACCCTCAAAGTGACTTGATCACAACATAGTACTTCTTAAAAGGAAAACATCAAAAAGAATCTTGTATCAATACTCTGCTAAATCTCTAACCATCTCAATGACCCTTACACCGCCTAACCCACCTACTACATTTACTTATTATTATATTCTCCATCTTTACTTATAGTAAGCAACTACAAAAGTATCTTTTGTATGGTCTCACTTTCACGTTCTACACTCCGTCAGTGATATAGGGGCAAGATGGCAGTGGAAGTTCAAGTGAACTTCTCAGCTCTGATTACTATTTCCTTCCCCCCCTTCACCACACTCCAACTATGCTCAGTCCAGTATTACTTTTCATTTTCATATTGCTTCTCATGTTTTCCTCTTTCAAACTGGGATACTACATGGCCTTGTATGTATGCATGCATATCTATGCATACAATTTTATGTATCATTTCTGAAAAACTTGTTTTATAGTGTTTTCTCCTGCTAACACCATAATCTTTCGAGTAAATCTTATTCAGCAAGTTGTTAAATTTTATTTTGTAATAATACATTCTGATATCTAATTTATTGGATTTTATAATATCGCTTGGTGCTTCTTCTTCCACTTTCGACGGAAAACTGGAAAACAAAAGCTACGCTAACCTTTCCAACCAACTGAAAGGATAGTCCATCACCGTTCACATCTTCTCCGGCCACCGCTCGCCACATTGGTTCTTCGTCCTTTACAACTTCTCCGGCTCGCCGGTCGCCACCTTGGTGCATCACCTTTTATAACTTCTCCGGCCCACCGGACGCCACCTTCATCCAAACCCAGTAGAAACTTCCCTGGCCCGCCTGTCGCCACCTTTTGTCCATCACGGTTCCCAACTTCTCCAGCCCGCTAGTCGCCATCTTGGTCGCCACCTTTGCCCATCCCGTTCACAATAGGCTCGGGCAATATGGGCAACTTCGTCATCACACATGTCAACTTCTCTGGCCTGCCAGTTGCCACCGTGGTCCTTCACCGTTCAGAACTCTTCCTGCCCGCTGGTCGCCAACTCCATGGGCTGACCATACGTCGGTTCCCTCGCTCATCGCGAGGTGGCTCACAATCCGCCCTGACGGAGATGGTACCTGCCCAACAACTCCAACTCCGATTATGACCGTTTTATATACTCCCAGTCCCTGCTGACCGTTTTACAGACTGTTTCAACAACCACTTTGTCCCTCCCTCCGGCGTCATTCCGGTGAACACCCGACGGCTATGGTGAAATATGGGCCACACGTTTTTAAATCAACATCGTTTTGGGTAGACGATTTCAAGGTTGTAATCGATCAATTACTTTCTGAAGATTGATTTTGCGCCTGTGCTCGTTTGTGTGATTATTTCGTTGGTGTGTGGCTACATTGGTGTGTTTTTGAGGTAACATTATTTTTTTTCAAAGCTTGTGATGATTGGATGTGCTTGAAAACCGATTCTCATGTTGAATTTTGTTGCAGCTGTTGCTTCTCTTCATTCGAATCTGCTGCTGCTTCTCTTCGATACGTTATCCTTGTGGCTGCAAGCTTTGAGTTTCATTAACATCATGGTCCACTCTCACCCCAATCCCATCATTGTCCACTCTTCCCTTCCACAATCCCATCTAACATCATGGTACACTCTCACCCCAATCTTTCACACATCTTCTACAAGCTTTGCATGATCAAAACCACTTTGTAATCGTGTGGTCAGAGAAAGGAACACAAAAAGTAGAAGGGACAAAGTGGTTGTTGAAACAGTCTGGCTTTGCACCTTTGAAACAGCACAAGTGGTTTAAGTGCTCTCAAAGCCCTCCTTGTCAGGTAACCCCGGAAAGCCCACTGGATCTTTACAGCTGCGGCCGTTTCTCCTTCCACCCGCCGGGGATGAGCCACGGTAGCTGGTATTCCCGGCGATGACAGCGGCAACGGTAACGGCATGCTTGTTGGCGACCAAGCATTCAGAGAAAGGAACACAAAAAAGTGAAGGGAACGGCTGTACATGTACCTCGTACTGCGCTTAAAGAAGTTCCACGTTGTATTTTCCTTGGCTAGTTTGGTGGCTTACCCGTCGGAGGGTGGCAGATTCTGGTCTTTCTTGGCCCCTAGAGTCGCCGGAGAAAGCCCATGAAAGAATTCAATGCATTGGGAATGAATGAGACAGAGAAAGAAGATAAGAGTGTGGAATGGAAGTGATTGAAGAGAGTGATAAGGAAGATAACAGTTGAATGGACTACTTTGGAGGAGGTGACGGAGAAGATGGTGGTGGCGGCGGTTCTTTCGTACTCGTTGATATCATTTTCACCAGGTCTTCATCGGTGGTGATGAAGGTGAAGCAATCGAGTACAGGAACATCTTCAAGAGGCGCGTGGAGAGGTCCGCGAGTGATGTGGCCCCTACCTAAACGATGATGCCCGTGTCGTCGCCGACGGAGCAGAGGGACTTGTCGTCGGGTGCCGGACAATATGCCGGCCGTATCTGCGCATCAGACTTAGCTTCGACGACGCCGGCGCAAAGGGCTCGGCCCATGAGTCGGTGTTTCGTGAAGGCGGCGAGAATTCCACCGAGTCGGGGTAGTTGAGGTGCGGCGGCGAAGATGGCGGGCGCAGTCAAAGTGATTGGCGGTGACACCTCATGATGAGATTGTGAGAAAAAGAGGGAGCGATGCCCTCTTCGTGATGTTCTTATAGCAGCGTCCACGACATGTATAGGGTGATGGACATATATGTTTTTTGATATTAGCAACAGCGAGAAAAGGGAGATTTTGGAGTCAGATATGGTGACTCGACAGGAAAGAGAGCTGAGGAAGCGGAGCAGCATCTTGTCCAATCTGATACCACAAATAAGCTTCTTGTATTATTGTGATCAACGGCGAGTCATTGATGATGCTGCGACTGCGGTCTTGGATTTCAGTATGGACAGAAGCAAGTTGTTATCTCAGAAAGTCCGAAAGAAGTTGGGGCACCATATTCCTGATTCTATCTTTTCGAGCCTTGCGGCGTCATTGCCGGAAAGAATGGTGGTTGCCGGCGGTGAGACTGTGATCGTCATCTGCAGAGATAAAGGTTTTTACATTTGGATTTTGTGGGTTCCTCTACTTTGCAGCGCCGCTTGTGAAAGGCAAACAAAGAAAAAAAATAAAAATTAAAAAAAATAAACAAATTTTGTTAGTTTACTAGAATGTGATATTATAAAATACAGTGATAACTTGCTGAGTAAAATATTTATCATCATACATATTTATGGTTCTAGCAGCAGAGGCACCAAAAGTTATTGAGAGGGTTGACAACTATGTATGTTTAAGTTGTTGGCTCTCAAGTTACTCACAGATAAAGATGCATCTAGGAGATTTGAGATTTGATTAATTGATTAATTGATAACTAACAATTTTGAGATTTGATTAATGTTTACAAGGTGTGAAGCTAGCAGAGTGAGTGGTGTAACTGGGTCATTTAATAACAAAGCTAATGGAAAGCAGGACTTCAGCAACTCAACGATCATCATCAATGGAGGGGGGAGATGTAAACCAATATTGAACATGCAGGTAGGTCCGTAGGTAGGACTAAGCTATAACAAATAGTGAAGTATGCAAACATTTTAGGGTGTTTAGAGAAAAATTAATTTTTTGATATCCTGAGACAGTAGTAAATAACTCTTGATTTGGTGATTTTAATGATAAAAAAAATATAATAAAGAATATGTGTAAAGAAAAGAAAGGTGAATGTATGAGTGAGGGTCCCTTGCAGTGGTGCCTGGAACTAGCTAGCATGTATAGGTGTTATTTTATTTTGTGGTCCCAAAACAAAGAAAAAGAAAATGAGTGAGAC
>Ga0099823_1005126_pt1 | contig 12994 bp, 7 predicted proteins | sample CowpearedBW_FD_76831 | JGI IMG/M metagenome (GOLD analysis project Ga0099823, IMG submission 76831) | Root nodule microbial communities of legume samples collected from California, USA - Cow pea red BW | ecosystem: Host-associated > Plants > Roots > Nodule | place: USA: California | collected... | reverse complement strand
GTATTTTTTTTTTTAATTTTAATTAGAGTATAACTCATTCACGAGTACAGATACTATAATACCCGTACCCGCCGAATTAACATGCAAGTATTAAAAATATTCATATCCGATATCTGCAGATATCTATTTATAATATTCATTTTTTACCCATTACGAATTTTATTCATAAATACTCGCAGTTACAAAATTTTTTGACATCCCCATGTACAAGCAATAAAGTATGAATTAAAAACACAATGATCATTAAGTAAGGGATAGAATAAATGGATAATATAGATATAAATGTGAGGCCAATAATATGTGAACTTTCTCCAAAGTGTAACATGCCTTCATCTAAAGCTTTCCTTATCTAGTAATAATGAATATCAATATGCTTCAATCAAACTAAGAATGATAAGTGAAATTCTTAGCTAAATGAACTGCACTTTGATCGTTGGAATTCACAATAAACTTTTCTTGATCGTGACGTAATTCACATGTGAAATTTTTCATTCATTAAATCTCCTTGTAGGCTTCAAACATAGGAAAGAGCAATATAGTCTGCTTCAGTAGTTGTAGTTGACAAGACAAGAAGAATTTAGGGTTTCATTTCTATATTAGTCCATAGCCACCAGCTAAAGAGAGACTAATTTGATCCTAACTTTTCTCTTTTCCTCATTCTTTTGAAATTGAATTTGGATTAACTTTCGTAGCAAAGCAATTTGAACAAAACACTCGTAACCAAGCAACGCTTTTGTATTAATCAAAGATTGTTGTTAATTTCCTTTCCTCCCACTAGGATATAGTGCATGTAGCGAGACCTCCATTGGTTGATTAATCTCTGAGATCGAAGATAGAGAAGAAGAGAAGAGAAAACACCATGAAGAAGAGGGTGAAGGAGGGAAAGTTATGAAAATAGCTCATTGCACGAGCATTCCTTTTCTAGATCCAATCATCCCCTCGTCACTTTCCATCTAAAGCAATAAGTCCATTTTTATCATGTAAGAATGGAAAAAGAGTACGAAAAACATGTTTCAGAATTGCACCCCTAGTCACATGTCATCACAAAAACTTACTCATCCCGTTTCTTTATCACATGTTGTTTCTAGGATATTGGCTCCTTTTTACTTTTTAATCTTTATATCACTGCTCCTTTGCATGTGTACTTACTGTTAAAATGCTTACACTACATCATATACTGAATCAAACCAGAAACAAGAAAATTGTTATTCTCATTCTTGGCTTGGGGTACTGATTCAGAGTACTGTTGAGGCACCCCTTTACGATAGATCAAGCGGATGCTCATCAACAAAGTCATATAGTTCATCTCCAATTCTAAATCCAAGCATTCTGGCCATATCATTTGCCTTCAATTTAGGCTTGGGAATGTTGTGATGCTTCAACCAGGAATACACAATGAAGACTTTCTTCATGACAAACAGTTCCAACGCCTCCGGGTTGAAAACAATTCCCATTTTCAGATTCATCTGCAGCATAACATATAAACATACCGTGTCAGAATCAAAAACATGTTTTCCCTTTTTCACACACAAGCATGCAGTTCTTAACATCACCTGGTGTGGAACCATCATTGCAGCATACCGAGCCAGTTCTCCAGCTCTCCAATCCAACAAAACTGGCAACCATGGATAGGTAGCATCAAGTCTCACAAACCATACCCTGATATCAGGATACTCTGATAATTCTCTAGGATCATGGGGATCTTCTCTTTTATAGTTGATGGTGAAACCAATTGAGCGTTCAAGAAACTCTTTTGGTTCAACTGCAACATTAACATCACAGTGTAGCATCCAAGTTAACAATGAAGTCATGAAGGTTCATGCATGTATATCCAAAAAGTATCTAAACAACATTGAAGGTTCATACGTACCAGATAAAGGGGATTTCATGCCTGTTGCAGCTTGAAAAGGGGACAAGTCAAGCCGACTAATAATATCATTGTCAATAACAACCTCAAATCGGCCTTCAGTTGGGGGCAGAGGAGGTGCAACTTTTGGTTCATCTGTCAACCAAACTCTGTTCAATTGTAGTATAATACATTTCATCAAATGCATGGAGCACAGTTCATTGACATGAAATTTGGTGCAGTAAGAAAATAACATTTGTTGAATCTTTTATTTGAAACGGATTTAGAAGGCCCTTTAATTGAAATCAACAGTGTACATACATATCTTCAATTTTCATTCTGCACAGTTTTACGTTTTAGTTCAACTTTTATGCACTGTGAGTTCAAAACATTTTACAATTCTCAATCAATCAGAAACCAATATTAACATGAACTTCAAATAGTCACTGTAAAAGATAACAAATCTATACGAATTTATATTACTATATCTAAGTTTCAGAACCTATAATAACCGTAAAAAACTGAGAGAAAAAGTAAGCAATGATTGTGATTGTGTTACCATCATCATCAAACAAGGAGAGGTCGAAGTTTCCTTGGGGGTTGTAGGCAACGGAGACAGCAACAGGTCCTCTCTGATTGAGAGGAGAAGGAATTGGAGAGGTAATAAGGGAAATTGGTTTGCAAGAAAAGCATGAAATTGATGGTTTTGGCAAAGGAGAAAGTGGAAGCAATGGTTTGCATTTGACTGAGGTAATAGCCATCATGAGTCTGCAATGTGTGAGAGTTGCAGGCAGAGAACTGCATAAGCAGTTAATACAGTTTCTATCCACAAAATTCTCTGGCCTTACGTTTTCCTCATACTTCTATCCTCTTCGTCAAATATATAATCAATTTGAAAAATATAGAACATAGAGTTACATTGTATAGAGATATATATGTCAGAAATTCCAAAATATTATTTTAAGTGCTTTCAATTTTATCAGTCAAATTTTTTACCTTCTAAGAAAGAAAATGTTTTGGGTCCTTTTCACTTCAAACTATATTCATTTTTATTTAATCCTTAAATTTGTTAAAATTCAAAATTAATTTCTATATAAATAAGATATGTTATCTGTGTTAGTCCTTTGTACACATAGACTAACGTATTACTTTATAATATAAAGCTACTTTTAGTATTAAAGGCAATTGTAGTCATTATCATACCATATTTTTAATTGTTATAACAGAATAAAATATTTGTCGGTCTTTTATTGTTACATTATCATAGTATTTCCCTTTTTTCGGTAACTTTCGGGAGAAAGTAAATATCAAATAAAAAAAATTGTCATGCCAGCCCAGAAAGTCCATCACTAGCATGGAGCTCACTTGACCACTAAAATAAAAGTTTGCATGTAAATTTTGTACATTATAATTTTAATTTATTATGATTTGGGACCGTTAAACGAGGTCAAGCTAGGTAAATAAGTTTTAGAATGAATACCAACTTTTTGTGCAAAATTAAAATCTTGTAATTATTTTATATAAAATAAAATTTTTTACCTTGTGTTAGGGATGAAATAATTTTAAAAAATTGAAGTATTCATTGTAATTGAATTTTTTTTTTCTATTTTTAAATTGAATTACAGTTTCACTTTTAATGAATCTGAATCAACTTGTCTCAACCTTTTACTTTCTTGATCTATTCGACTTTTGGACTTATGAACCTTTTATATCTTCGACTTTTAGACTTATGAACCTTTTATATCTTGTAATCGGAAAATTTTCAATTTCCTTTGATTTTTTATTGAACGGATATCAACGTACTATTTTTATTATTTGAAATATTTTCTTAAATTCTTTTAATTTTAATTTCATCTTTGAAACATGTTATGATGTTATGTTATTTTCTGTAAGAAAAAAAATCAAATAAAGAAATTAGTTTCCTAAATTACTTCATCCAAATTTACCATTAATTCTTTATTAATCGATATATAAATGCTATTACTTCGAATCTTTAACAAAATTGATTTGAGTTTACTGTTGGAAATTTTATCATTATGGTATTTTTAGTATATTTTTAAAATGAGAAATGTTAGTAACACTTTGACACATTCTTTTAAAGACGCTTACTTATTGCTTACAAATTAAGAAAATTTGTTAGTGTCGCGTCGATTTAATGAATTTCTATTATAATTTTACATGCCTTTATAAGTTTAACCAATATAGAATGCGTGGAACTAATATTGAGGTGTTATCAAATAAACGAGTAGTCTGAGCACTTTAACTGAATTTTTATTAATAATTGGATTTTTGGAGTTGTTTTTATATTAAATTTTGATTATTTATTAATTTTTTAGTATTATTTCTCTGCTGATATCTACTAATTTTAATATTTTAAAATATAATATTGTTTTTAAATATATTAAAATTAATATATTTTAGACTTAATTACTTATTTATTCTCCGGTTAAGTTAAAAAAATTTAACTTAGGGTCGCTTTCATTTGTATCAATCGTTTCAATTTAAAAAAAAAAAATTCTTACATTGATACTTTATTAATGTATAAATATTAACGTTCCTCGCTAAGGGAATTAGTTATATATATAAATAAATAAATATATATATATATATATATATATATTATTTTTTTAAATTAATTAATTCAAAACAATTATAATACCTCTATTTTTCTTTTATGTATACAATAGACCTGACTATCCACAGTTTTTTTACTGTCTTATCTTATTCAATGAGTTAAAATTTAAAACTTATATTAATTTTATTTATTTAAATATGTTTTATTATTTTATATATTTGATGTATCTATAGTTATATATAAGAAGATACATATATGTGGTATACATTTTTACTTTTTTTTTTATTTTACCCTTAATATTATAATTTTCAATCTTATCTTATTTGGTAAGGATAATTATTTAATTGATTTTTAATTTTTTTCATCTTATTTTTTGGTTTCTAACCTCACTCAGAGGTACTTCTTACTATTCTTATTATTTTTATTTTTCTTTAAGTTATTTTCCGTTTCATTATTTTTTTTAATTTTATTATTCACGCTAAGTGAAAGCATGAAAAAAATAAATTCATAGATAGAGATAAAAGGTCAAAACTAAAATTGAAAATGAATTTGAACTTCAGTGTAATTTAAGGAAATTTAAAAACTATACATCTCATAATAATAGTGAAATCCATGTCTGATAATGTCTAAACACGAGAATTGTATCTATAATAATATATAAAGAGATTTCTTCTTTTGTATCTATATTTCAAAATACTAATTTTATCTTTTAAAATATAATTATTTACAAAATTTTTGAAAATTGACCATTACTTTTATAAAATTTTTTATAAAATCGTCTATTTTTACTATTTTTTATTTATTTATCAACTGTTATTTTATCATCTTTTCTGATATATTTTACTTTACTTTTAATAAATATAATTTTATTTAAAATATTATAATTTAATAATATTATATTATCATCACATACTAATATAATATTATATATATCCAAAAAATACATACACAATAACAATGACGTGAATGACATGTTAAAAGTTTACTACAAAAGAACTGTTGTAAGATCCACATACATACAGAAGACAGAAAAAGATTATGGAAAAAAAAAAATAGCAGAGCAGAAAATAGAGTAAATAATTGCAGTTTGTTGTACTTTCAAATTTTGATTAAATTTTTACTAAAAATGATTTATATTTTATTTGGTAACACTTCCGAAACTCACATTGTTTTCACTTTTATAATTTAGTTACTTTTACTAATTTTAAATTTTTAACTTACATTCTCTATTTTATTTGTTCATAATTTTGTAGTTATAAAAGTTTATATTTTTTACTAATAATTATTTATTATTTTAAAACATTTTTAACATCTTAATTTACCCTTTATAATCAAATCGACTGAATTTGAAAAATTACAATAATAGAGTAATTAAAAATGCGTACATACAAACCTCGTGTTTATATGCTTAGTAGTTTATAATTTGAATAAAAAGTTATTAAAAACAAATATAAATTACATATTTATATAAATAAATAAAAAACATCTTTTACTACAATTATTTGTAATGAAATGGGACTTTTTCGTTTTTTTTAAATATGTAATTCTAATGGAGCGTTAGTTTTCGTGCACTATGGTTGAATACATAACATTGATAGTTTTAAAATTTTAAAATGTAACAGGAATTTACATTGTGTCTCCATTACTAATATGCTACAATTAAAGGATTCATTTGGCTAATTCATATATTAGGTAATATTTATGATCTAAGTTAAAATCTATATATCTTACGCTATAAGATCTTTTATCTTATTTTAACGATTATTACCGATATTACTTTATATAACTACGAGCTCATTTATCATGGCATCTTTCTGTTGCAGTATTACTTTTTCTTTGGGTTATACACTTTTTTTTTTCTATATGGTATATAAATATAAATATTATACAATTTAAAAATAATTAAACAAGTTAGGCAACTTTTTCCTACATCTGTATAAATTGTTCCATGCATTTTTCTAGATTGTGTAATTCAAAAATTAAAAATGATATAATTTAATTTAAAAAAAAAATTATAGACAGTACAACTTAGAAGAAAAAACTTTTTTAATTGTGTAATTCAAAAGTAAAAAGTTGACTTCCAAAAGTTTAAGAGAATTAAGAAAAAAAAAAACTTGCAGATTGCATAATCGAGTTATTTGACTTGCGATGATTAATAATCTTGAGGTTTGATTTTCGAATTGTGGAATTTGACATTTATTTTAAGAAAAAAATGGTTTTTATTATATTAAAGAAGTCATTTTTCATTTTTGAAAATAGCTTTCAAATTATACAATCCAAATTGTTCAAAAGCATGGTGCAGGAAGAAACTCCCAAGAAGTTAATGTGGTTTGATTCAATTGATATATTCTACGGATCATTTAATCATGTGATAATTTATGTATAATCTTCTTTAGTTTTTATGTGGTAATGTTTCGACTAAAACTTGATCCTCTATTTGCAGACAAAGCTAAAAGTATGATGAGACAATTTGTGCCTCTTTTCATTAAAGTTCAATGTTTAGTCGGTGACAATAATAAGGTCTGTAGATAAGAACATTACCAAAATTTTGCTTCACATAATCTCCATGCAACACTGCACCAATCAATATAAAAAGACACTAACTTTTGGAATACTTGTTTTTTCTGTTTTTCTTCTCATAACAAGCCTCTATACCAGTAAGGATCACTTGATTCATATTAGGAAAATAAGGCTAAACTTTTAAGAAACTTAGAACTAAACTTTTTAACCATAATCGTCTCAAGAGAGCTAAATTTCAGCTTCTGGAAATATGTGGAAAGTGGCAGAACTTGTATTTGCAATTACACCAGTGTAATAATTTTTTATGCAGCAGTCTCACAAAATTAAAACACTTCTGGCCTACCTCATTTTATTTTATTTATCTCAACCCTGTTTGAGTTATTCTATGTACATGTGTGTAAACACATGCATGATATATATATATATATATATATAGAGAGAGAGAGAGAGAGATGTACGTTTTTATTCTGTATACAAAGTTACCAAAACCCTGTTACAAACACAGATAAATATATTTTGTAGATTAGTTGTAGACTCACCAAATATATATGTTGTTACTAGTAGTACTAGATCATGTGGCTATTGTGAAAAATCCTAGACCTGGGATTGATATATATGTTGTTACACATTTGTTAGTGTTGTGGCTCTCACCTTAACCATTTGAGTTGCATGTTCTTCCACATGTCTCTGTAACTGTGTTATCTGTGTCAAGTCTAACATGTCTGTGTTAGTTATCAGAGAGACTAATTGGTTACAGTGTTTGTTGCTTTGCATGGACCTATGAGAGGAAGTGCTGAATGGGCCACATGAAAAGGTTGTGTTGTGTGTGTAAAGTGCATCATATTAGGATACATCACAGTGCTGACAATTCTTGTGAAGAACATGATCCACATTGTGTAAATGCCAAATTAGATATTTGGATAGTGTGGGTCATGTTATGTATGTTGATGATAGCTCAGTAGAAATATGAGGATCCTTTATGAGGAGGCTTTAGTAGTTTCGTGAAATCGTAAAGGTCATCACGCAACTCGACCGACATCATTTTAACGTTGTTTCTTTCAGTGGTGCTGTCCCACATGACATGCTTTCATCAACAAACCAATCTCAATCATCTCATCTTATGTTACTACATTGACCTTTATAAAAGTAACAACAGCAATGCCATTCACACAATTATTGCAATCACAAATTCACACCATTTTACACCTGACCCCTGACTTTCCCGTTTTTAGTTTTTCTGTGGTCCTACTCTAATATTTTTCAATATAGTCACGTGCACAACATGTATGTGTACTCTTGCAGACTCCACCAAAATAAAAATGTGCACATCAGTAGTGTGTATAGATTTATGCAGTGACTCATACCATTATGTTGCATTGCACTTCCTTTCATCAGTTGCAACAACAGGACAATGTAAGCTAGTGCTGCTAATGATGAAGATACTGAGATTTATGACTAATCTTTCACTATATATTGTAAATGTTGATTCAAACAATCACAATTCACATCTGAGGTGTTTGTGAACACATTGTAAATGTAAGATAAAACATGAATTATATACTTAAGAAATCTATCAGAGTTATCTAAAATCTATTATAACGAGATTTGTTGAGGTAGGTGAGAAATGGAGGGTGGTTATTGAAGAGGAAGGTGAAGAGGGTTGAGTAGATGGTGTTGTGGTCATTGAAAACGGCTCTGCACGTGACAAAGGGTTTAAAAAAGAAGGGGTGGGAAATAAAATAGGAGATGTGGGATTAAAGAAGGAGGGGAAAGTGAGGGTGAGGTAGAATTGCAGTGGCTTCTGCAGATAGATCCCCTCGTGCGGCTCACCCGCTGACCCACACTTTCTCATTCTAATCTAACCTCATCATCTCTACCAATTTCTGGATCTTTTGACCTTTGACTGCCACACCATACACACAAACTTTATAGCTTGTATTCTATCATGGAAAAGGATCCTCTACACTCTTCAATTTTCCTCCTTGGATCCCTTGCACGTGACCTCCTTTGCTCATATGATACCATTCTGCTTTTCATGGCACGTGGGGTGGGGGTCACAATCCTTTTCTTCTCTTATAATAACTTCTCTCTCTGTTCGCATTGTTAGATCGAGTACTTATCGCTAGGTCAAAAATCGTAATAAGTTACAATTCTTTTTACTTGTGAATGTAAGATTTGATCGTAACTTATCTTACTTAAGTATGGCTTGATCTTTACCACGAGACAGTTGATGTTGTCTGTGACAATTTGTTGAAGTTGTTGTGTACTAAAACTTCACTTTCTTTTGCTAGCTACTTGGATTTTCATGTTCATTATCATGCAATTTATGCATCATGAATATAGTTATGTTAAACGTGGCTATGAGTTACCAAATTGGCTTAGAATAATGGGTAAAAGAGCTTAGGAGCTATATAGAGCTGAAATTTGAAGATAAGTTAAACCAGGAATCAAGTTGTTTTACTAGTCTTGTTGGTGAAATTGTTTTTCCAAAAGTGACACCACGGAGTGTCAGGTATCACGCCAAGGCTAAGGATCACGTGAAACGGGAATTAGGAAAACCACATAGCAAGGGTAAAGGGTAAAAAAGGGAAAGAGAAAAAACAAGACTAATAATCTCTTATTCGTTCAAACCCCAAGAATAACTCTTGGTTATGGCCTAAAGGCACAACAAGCAATGTCCTCAAAATTAGCACTAAATTAAGCCCATAAAATAATTTGTCGTTAATTTTGCTGGTTAGTGCTTAATGAGTTGTGCCTGTCTGTCAAACGTTTGTTACAAATTTTCTGATAATTATTATAGTACACACAGATTGGTTTAGTGGAGTGGTTGATTGATTGGTTAATGTTGCCCATATTTGATTCCCCAAAAAACATGGGATTTCATCGTACATGTCTTGTTTCAGATTTTAGCTGGCTCAGTTTAGGCGATGCTGCTGCCATCTCTGTGAGCCCATATGCACAGCACATAGCACTAGGAACCAATTTTTGCACTCAGTGGCTGAATAATTTGGCTTCCAAAACATATATATCTTCATTGTCATTGTTTTAGTTAGTCAGAAAATGGAGGATGCGAAAGTTTGCACCATAACTATATCATATTCTTTTGCCTTTGGTTTTGTCTTATTAAAACACAGAACTACCCTTCATTTTTATTGTTCCTACACTTTCTATTCTAACTCACCTTCAGTAGATTAGAATTTTGGTCTGCAACAAAAGAGAAAACTGCCAAGCTGAGACAAAGTGCTAATTCCCACTACCCCACTTCCACTATTCCATAGAATTTCATGGTGTCAAAAATGAAACAATCAAATTGGTCCCATAGATTAACAAAACCTTTAAATTGTTTGTCACTACCATCAGTAACATTCCCAGCTGGATTCGAGTGTTGTTCATAAAACGTGACTTTTTCACTACATGTCATAATCATGGCTAGTTACCTACCTACAAGCCTCCTCAGAATTGTTGCCAAATTCACTCTCCACAATTCAACTCACTGTTCTCAATACTTTAGCGTCTTCAATCTGCTAAACTGTTTATGCATGTGTGTTTATATTCCTTCTACCAAGAAATTGAAGCACTTGATAGGATGAACAATTGTTTTCAGAAGCTTAATTAAGACACAGGGGAGTGACCACAAATGTTATTACTTGAATATCAAATTATTGAATAGTATGAATACTATGTATGAATAAAACCTCACAGTAAACAATTTGTTTTTTTTATAGTAGTGTATCTATGTGTAGATAGAATCGAATTTGTTTTTCTGTTTGCATCAGATAAATGTGAGGTCAATCTCTATTATAAATTTCCACCTCTGAAACAAGTATGCTCTTGATTTCTAGTACTATGTCCCATGCTATGTCCTGCTAAGTAGGTTGATGATTGGTGTCTCTATGCTCTCATTGCTTAGCTTTGAAGTCATACAGTAATATGCATTATTAATTATGCAAAATGAGGAGAACAGAGATGTGCAGAAGTCCAACATATATGGCACAGAGGAAATTAAAGAAACCTTAAAAATAATTTTTGGAGAAAAGGTGGCTCCAAGTTCTGTTCTGACCCTTTTCTTTCCTTTTTTATTCTGCTTTCATTTTTAAACTTCTGCTCAGCAACTGACCGACTTCTCCAAATAATGATAAAAAACCAATAAGAACTAATTCCATTTATATAAAAGACTCACATATGACATTTGTCCTAACAAAACTCAGCTTAAATAAAGTTTCAATTTTGTGTCTGTCATATTAAAAGTAAGGCTAGAAAAGTTTTCCAGTGAAAGAAGGTTGAAGAAAGTAGCCAAAAGTTTTGTAAAATGAATTGGCAATGAGATTTGCAGAAAAATAATGAAAAATGAAACTCCATTTCAAAGTCCAACATCAAGTGGCTATCAGCAACTGGTTGTTTCCAAGATATAGTGAATGAGAGAGAGAGATGGAGATTAATATGATATGAAGAAATAATAATAAAAATTGCAGCCAGTTCAAGGAGAGAGTGGTTTTGTTTAGAAATAGAGCTCTTAAGCCAAGGAGATGAGCAGAGAATAGTTTAGTTTAGGTGGCTAAGAAGAGAATGGGAGACACAGAAACAGCGCGCACGTTCCCCTCATAGCTTAACTTGTTTCTTTATGGCTTTCGGTTTCTCTCTCTTTTATTTCTCTGTCTCTCATATCACAACCCTTCCTCTATTATACACAAATTGTTTTCTACCTATTATTATTATTATTCATGGAATAAATATATATATTCTCTCCTCACTCCTCTTGTGAACCTCAATAAATACTCTTATCTCCCTCCTCTTTTCTCTCTCTCTGTGCTTCTCTCCTTAGTTACTCACTATACCTTGATCACAGCTCGAGGAGAATTTCAAGAGGCACTCTTGCAACTCTTAATTTTCATGATCATGGTCAGTTGAATTCCCTTGATTTTGCTCTCTTTTCTGTTCACACTCTTCTTGATGATGATGATGATGATTATGATTATGATTATGCATGACCCTTTTGGTTATAGTGATGATTCATGAGGTTTGTTATGGTTGTGATGATCGATTATCGCAGGGATACCAAAAGCCTGCATGGTTGGAAGCTCTTTACACAGAAAAGTTCTTTGTGGGGTGCTCTTACCATGAGAACGCTAAAAAGAATGAGAAGAATGTGTGCTGCTTAGATTGTTGCACCAGTATTTGCCCTCACTGTTTACCCTCTCATCGCTTCCACAGGCTTCTTCAGGTTCGCCGTTACGTTTACCATGATGTTGTTAGGCTTGAAGATCTTCAGAAACTCATCGATTGCTCCAACGTTCAGGTATACTTATGGTTAACACACTGGACTCAAATTCAGCTCTTTTTACCACAAATAAGTGAAATTGAGTTTACAATGGTTAATAAAGGTTTGAATTGTGTTGTTTGTTAGGCTTATACTATCAATAGTGCTAAGGTGGTGTTCATCAAGAAGAGACCTCAAAACCGGCAATTCAAAGGTTCGGGAAACTACTGCACCTCCTGTGATAGAAGTCTTCAAGAGCCTTTTATTCATTGCTCTCTTGGATGCAAGGTGCATATTTCCAGTTACATATATATAAACTTTTGTTCTTGAATTATTACACAGTTAAAGAGGAGAAACTAAAACATGTTTGTGGTGTGTTTGTGTGTGTGTAGGTTGATTTTGTGCTGAAACACTACAAGGATCTGTCTCCATATTTGAGGACATGCAACTCCCTACAACTAAGTCCTGATTTTCTGATCCCACAAGAGATGGGGGAGGAGGAGATGACTCGATCAACGGTTGTGGATTGTGATGAGCCAATGAGTTCTTCGTGTTCAGGATCATCAGGGTCAGAGAACAACATGAGCATGTCTTGCACAGAGGTTGTAAGGAAGAGGAGGAGTGGATGGAGCACTGTGTGTGCAAAATTCATGGCCAACACCAATAACAAGGTTTCTGATGAAGACATGGCCACAAGCATGAGTAGAAGAAAAGGAATCCCTCATAGATCTCCACTGTGTTAGCTACACTGATGAATGAATGAAGAAGCACCACCAGCATCATCATCATCACCACC
>Ga0099823_1005120_pt1 | contig 13001 bp, 11 predicted proteins | sample CowpearedBW_FD_76831 | JGI IMG/M metagenome (GOLD analysis project Ga0099823, IMG submission 76831) | Root nodule microbial communities of legume samples collected from California, USA - Cow pea red BW | ecosystem: Host-associated > Plants > Roots > Nodule | place: USA: California | collected... | reverse complement strand
TTTTTATTTTGTTTAAATTTATATTTTTTATATATATATATATATATATATATATATATATATATATATATATATATATATATTGTTTTGGATATTAGTTATGTAAATATAATAATGTTTTCAAATTTAAACTATAAAATTACATTATCATAATCTTTATTTATTATTTTATACATTAATACTTCATTATAAAAAAATATTAAATTTGTTAAATTATATTAAATACATGTAATGTATTTTTAATTTTTTTTAATATAAACTAGATAAATGAACACTCCAATGATCTAGTATTCCAACATCCAAGAAAGCACATGTTTGCAAAATGGACAAGATTCTTATTTAAAGTAGGCCACAAGTGTTTGATGAAACATGTTAGAGCTTTCACATTCAAAGTGTGGCCAAATGTTAGAGTTATGACCTATTGCCCTTTTTATCGCTATAAATAACATTTTTTTCTATATGAAATTAATTTAACAACTGTTTCGTGTTAAAAAAAACAAAGTATGAATTTGGAGTATATTTATTCTTCATTTTCACAAATATGTATAATGTTTTTATTAAATTAATATAAATGTTGGTTACCATCATATTTAAATTTAAAATATTTTCTGAAACATCCCAATATTTTGACTAAATCCATTCAATATTTTAGATAAATTAGAATTAAAATCTAAATAGTATCAAGTTAGTATATACAATTATGTACATCTATAATTACTTTTTAAGTTATATACATAAATTAAATTAATTACTGTAAAACCATTTTCTACAGACCAAGATTAATTCTTATAACAAACAAATAAAGATATAATAAGAATTAAAATAATCAAATTTACATATTTTTATTTCTTAAATATATTTTAATGTATATTTAATCGCAGATCAAACTGATCAAATTGTATTCAAAATTTTCTAAAACTGAAACTAATTTGAATAATTTTTTTTTTCTAAATCGAAATGAAGGCTTAATTAATATATTCAAGTTATGAATGTCCGACATGGGACACAATGTGAAACAAGTAACCAATCTTTTTGCGCGTAGCAACATTCGACGTCGATATTCACTAACAACGTTACGTCAGCAATGACCACACGTTACCCATTTCATCGATTTTCCCTTCTCACACTCTACAATTCTCTCTATAAATATCCTCGCTTTAGGGAAGAATCTCAAACAATTCACATTCTATTGTACGAATTTCGATGGCAGAAGTGAGGAACAAGCAAGTGGTTCTAAGGGACTATGTGGTTGGTTTTCCCAAGGAATCCGACATGAACACTGTTGAAGGAAGAATAACATTGAAGGTTCCAGAAGGTTCCAATGATGTGCTTCTCAAAAATCTCTACCTTTCTTGTGACCCTTACATGAGAGTCCTCATGAGCAAGATAAGCCATGAAGGATTTGGGAGCTACACACCTGGCTCTGTAAGTTTTGTTTTTTTGGCTTAATTTCGTGATGAATAATTCATACTGCTATGTTTTATTGGAATATAATGTCTAGTTTTTCATGTCAGTGTTGACATTTGATGAAATCATGGTAGAGAATATAACTAACTCAATTCGAACTTTGAGAGATTTTGTAATGTATCTGATTTGATTGACTGAAAATGTAAGTAAGGATTATTTCGGTTTTGAAAGAATAGTTCAGCGAGAATATAAATGTATAGGTTTTGGTGTAAGACCGAAATAGTAGTTCAGGGAAAAGGATCAATGGTTCTGGTGTAAGAAACAAAGCTTGATTAAATAAACTTCTTGTTAAATATTTTAACAAAGAAAAAAACAATGGAGAAATGAAATAATATTTTTAGTTGGAGTTTCGATACACCCGACAGTTTTATATTACATAGGAGTCGAGCAAAGAGCAATCTAAATACGCCTTTTTTTTTTCTGTAACCTCTGAGGGGAGTTTTGGACTGTAAAGCCGACAATAGATTGGATGGGGTGGTTGACACTGACATATTATTTTAATAGATTTGAGGTTGTAACAGTTAAAATCTAAATTTAACTTCCTTTGTAGATATTGTTGTCTTTTGTTAACTTTTTCAAAATCTGTAACTTTAAAAAATACATTTTTTGGTCGGGAATTTGTGATGGCGCTAACAGTTGTGTAAATGCAGCCATTAACAGGATATGGAGTGTCAAAAGTTCTAGAATCTGGACACCCAGATTACAAGAAAGATGATTTAGTTTGGGGAATTACGAAATGGGAAGAATTCAGCTTAGTGCCTGCAACTCAAATACATTTCAAAATTGAGCACACCGATGTCCCTCTTTCATATTACACTGGCATTCTTGGTATGTATATACATATTCAATAAACACAATTTATGTTCATTCTTATGTCACTTTGATTTGCAAGCCTCAATTTATGTGTTCGTTTTACTGTTTTTGTTTGATTTTCTTAAAATATATTATGCTTCTTCAAGATGAATCATAGCAAGCATGCAAGCTTATGGATGCACGTTGTATTGGCTTCTCACATTTTTGTTTCTTCTTTGAACTCAGGTATGCCAGGAATGACTGCTTATGCAGGTTTCTTTGAATTAGGATCTCCCAAGAAAGGAGAGAATGTTTTTGTTTCAGCTGCTTCTGGTGCTGTTGGTCAACTTGTTGGTCAGTTTGCTAAATTGACTGGTTGCTATGTTGTTGGAAGTGCTGGAAGCAAAGAGAAGGTATTCATCTAGTTATTGCTATTTTATATGTCTATATCTGTAGAGACAAGGAAGATTTACGATACATAAGTAAGTGCAAATCTCACCTTATAAATTGGTTTTGTAGAATTGAATTAAGTTTAAAGTTCAATTCTTAATATAATATTTTAGTCATTTAAAATTCTATTATAGTATTTTAGACATTTAAAAGTCTATCCTAATGTGATTTGTTGTTTATTAGGCCTATCATGTCACATATTACTGATATCGGTCCACCCATAAACATCTAGTTTTATGTTTGAGATATATATATACCTTTATGGGGTTGTGCCTATTTCCAAGATTAGATAATAGTCTGTTAACTGTGACTTACTTGTCAGTAAAAACTTACGGACATGTTACATAGTTTTGGCCTTTTCCAAGATGTATAAGTAGCATATGTTGAAGATTTTTGTTTTCATAAAAGATATCAAATAATAACCTTTTTCAAATATCTGAAGTTGCACTTATATTATAATGTTTTCTATACTTCAATAAAACTGCATCGATGTTGGTTCTTTGTTGAAGTTTGCTTACAAAATTATCATGTTATGTATCCAATCTGCTTTATTCCAAAAAGAAGTCTAACATTTTTAAGAGAATTATGGCATACACCAGCAATAGTAGTCTGATAAAGAGGACCTGAAATGAAAACCTTTGAGTATTTTTATTGCTCGCCGACTAAAATATACAGTTCTCCTCTTATTTGAACTGTATTTTACAACCAGGTGGATCTTTTGAAGAATAAATTTGGATTTGATGGAGCTTTTAACTACAAAGAAGAGTCAGACCTCAATGCAACTATGAAAAGGTTAGGATTTAACAGATTTGTGATAGAGAAATTTTGAGTGAATCTGGCCATACAATAAATGTTAATGATTGCTGCATATCAATGTACACATCAGATACTTTCCAGAAGGCATTGATATTTACTTTGAGAATGTTGGAGGCAAGACACTTGATGCAGTACTCCTTAACATGAGACTCCATGGTCGCATACCTGTTTGTGGAATGATCTCACAGTATAATCTCACACAGCCTGAAGGTGTAACAAATTTGGCAAATCTCATATTTAAGCAAATTCGAATGGAAGGTTTTACTGTTGGCAAATTCTATCACCTTTATTCCAAATTCTTGGAGTTTGTGCTACCTCATATTAGAGAAGGGAAGGTTTTGTATGTGGAAGACATTGCTGAGGGTCTTGAGAATGGCCCTGCAGCCTTAGTTGGCCTCTACACCGGTCGGAATGTTGGTAAACAAGTGGTTGTTGTTGCTCGTGAATGAATGCAGATGTTTTTGTTGGACATTGCTGACTTTTTCTTAAGTTTTGATGAATACTAAGCCTCTTTGTATCTGAGTTTTTGTTAAGCTCTGTTGAATATTAAGTCTCTTCGTATCTGAGTTTTTCTTAAGTTTTGTTGAATATTAAGCCTCTTTGTATGACTTTTACAGTCACTTTTGAATTGTAGTATCTATGATAGCAGTTAGTAAATGTGTGTTGAAATGTAATTTTCTCAATTAATATAATTCTCCAGGTAGTTAGTTGAGACTTCACAATATCAAATTTTCACAATATAAAACTCATTTATAATTAATTTTAGCAATAAAAAGTTACACTAAGTTGAAAAAGTAGAATTTGCAATGAAAGAGATATTATTTGCATAATGTTTATCTCAGTATGATGCTGATTAAGAATCATTCATGTTGATTATTCTTAGCAACCCTTAGAATATTTTTAGATCATGGAAATTATCAGATCACTTGATCATCAGACGATCTGATAGTCTCATTTCTGTTTTTTTATTTCTCTCTGTCTCTCTTTATATATTTGGCTGTTGTGTCAATTCTATATACATTTTCTATTATCAATAATAAGATTTCTTGTTTTTCTTCTCTTATATGTTTTCTGCTTCTTTTTTCTTTCTTCTTGTTTCTTTGTGAAAAAATGAATATAATCTTGGACTTATTTTTTTCCTCATTCCATCAAACCATATTACTTCAACTACTGTTGAAAAATTCTTGTGACTGCAAACAGTAGTAATTGAATGCTCAACTGTTTTTCTGCAATATTTCATTATGAATAAAGATTGCATCCTGATAATTTTAAAAATCATGTATAATTATTATTTTTGGTAATCATAGTAAATGCATAAATCTTTACATAGACATAGAAGGAGAAAAAAAAAAGATATATATATATATATACACACACACACCCACACACTTTTATCATTCAAGCAAAAGGTTTGAACCTGCAGTATCTGTATTTGTATTTTACTTTAGTTAAAGGAAATGCACTTTTAACAATGCATGTAATGGTATGGAGAGGAGGAAGTGAAAATGGAGAAGATGAATTTACAGGAGAAAAATAATTAAAAAAAAAGGTAAATAGCTCTACTAAAATAATTTACATCATTTTTTATTTTTTTATCACTTTTTTTTCTAATTTTTAATGAAATTTTTTTATTTTTAGCATTCCATTTACCTTTTTTATTTTTTAATAAATAGACATTCCAATTTTATATAAAGAAATGAAAAATCAGTACAAAAGTTGTATTATTCTAAAGGTATTCCGAACTAACCAGAATTACTTTAGATAGAAGACAGCTGGTTCAGGGAACAAAAAAAGTGAATAATGTATCTTTAAAAATTTTCTTTCTTTATTTTCACAAAATAATAAAAAACATCAAATGTACTGTTAAAGAAACATAGATAAATTCTGCACAAATAACTGTTGTGTGCATCAATGTAAATAAAGAACACAAACATGTTACACAAAACTTGTGCCAAAGGTCAACATAAGAAAAGTGTAGCAATGAAAGAATAACCTATGATGGAGTACATGGTCTCACTCTTGAACTCCTAACTTCCAATTCTCCATTGTTAAGATAAAAGCTTGAAAGAGAGAGCAAGCTTGGTTGAGATGTTTGGTATTAGTGTTTTCCTGAAAACTAGAATAACTTTTGTTGGAAGCTACCAAAACCAAGGTAGCACATTCTGAGAAAACAAAGAAATGTTTGGTATCATATCACGGCTGGGACAAATCTTCTTGAAGTTACTAGGTACGTGTTATTGCTTACCAACATCCTCTGTGCTATGTTTCTCAATAATACATACATATCTGCAAGCATTCATGTTAAGATTTCATGCATTTTGTTTTGTTTTAGACCTGAATAAAACCTGGATTCTTTGCTTACACTTTCCTTTTCAATTATCCATTTCTTGTCACCTTCTACTCTGTTGCTTCCATTTTCTGATTTTCACTTCCTGAACCCTTTTCATCCCTCCACTTGTTTCATTTCTTCCCTACTTCAGATCAAGATTCTAAACAATTAACTTTTAACTGCAAAGATCTGTACCCTTTAAAATATGCTCTTTTTATGCACAGTTGCATATCTTCATGAAGTACTGGTTAATTTTATGCTCTAGTGGATCTAATTCCCTTTAGAAAGTATGATGATGACCATGTCAATGATAATCAATGTCATGAAAAGTATATATATATATATATATATATATATAGAGAGAGAGAGAGAGAGAGAGAGAGAAAGGAATGCATAGATCTGGGTCATATAACCATATGTGAATTATCAATATTAAGTCATTTAATGGTATGAAAATTGGATGCATCTTTCTTTTAATCTTGATTGTTCAAACATGATTCAATGCTCTATATTTATGGTTTTCAAGTCTCACAATAAGAATTATTCTCATTTTATACACATTGGATTTACCAGTTTGTGCTTGAAAAGTATGAAATTTGGGGAAATTGGAGTTTGGTGTTGCAATTGTGGTTTCAAGTAGAGCGCCGATTAAAATTGAATGTGCTCAAAGTAATAATTAGAGGAATCTTCAATTTTGTATCTGTTGTTACTGATGGAGAATGAGCTCTGAGTTTGCTTTTAAATTGGGAAGTTGTGTAAATCCTTTTAAAGGGTTTGTTTCTTTATTGAACCATGTTTTGTATGTGTTTGATGTTTTGCTCTTGAGATAAATGGTGGCAGTTTCTTCATTTACCCCATCACTTCCATTTATACAGCAAACCCTGTGATTTAAGCATGGAGTTGAATTTGGCTCCTCAGTCTTTGAGAAATAAACAGTTAAAATTCCAGCATATGTATCATTTGGTTCGCTTTGGAAGGTTAATTTTCTCAATTATGATTGTGATTACTTGGTTTATCTTCTAAAATATGTTGAGAAGCAGATCCCTTTGAGTTTGATTACTTCAAATTTTTATCTGTTAAGGCTAACCCTTAAATTATCAATACTAAAGTTAAGCATAATTGGTACTTCATTAAACCCACTCACTTCCTTTATGGTTGAAAACATTCTTAAATATTTCATTCTTCCTGTAAGTGAGGTAACTGGATTTCTTTGTTGGTATTCAGTTTATGTGCCTTAATTAACTGCACATGACATTCTTGCACGTGAAACTGTAAGATACAACACATTAAACATAGTCTATGATGCACTGATACTTCAACTTTTGTTAGATATTTGTATCCGATTTGACTACTTTACCAATACTCATCAATGAAACATCTAATTTATAAAGAACTAATACGTTTATGTTGACAATGATTATAATATATCTGATACACATCCTATCTGATATACGTGCCGTATCTATGCATCATAGAACATAGCATACAGTTGAGTGATCAAGTTGTTGTTAGGAATCCAAGTGTGAGTTTAAGTCCCACATTGACCAGAAATGAGAAAGTAGAGCACTATATAAGAATCAAGACCCATAAACCCATTGTCTTAAGGTTTTGGGTTGAGAGTGGTGTCAATGTCTTATGTGGTTAGGCTCAAATCTCATTGGTGTTGTTCTCCCCAGTGAAACCCCCTCTATAAAACCTGACAGTTGTAGTGCTTGTGTGTACACAGGCAAGGAGTGGAGGAAAAGGCAAATTAGAAAGATAACAGACCAAGTTTTTGACCAAATCCAGAATGAAGTGCAACCTGATAATTTGAGTTTTGCAGATCTCTACATTGCTATTTTACTTGTGTACAAGTAAGAATCCTGTGTTTAATATTTTGGTGGCGTTGATAATATGTTTATGAAATGCTGAATAAATTTCGAATAGTTCTTCTAAAATGAGATGCTTTTACATTGTAGTGGTATCAACAAGTATATTCCTGGTTCCCATTGTGATCCTCCTTCAAAAGACAGAGTCAGACAAGCCATTAAGGTACTTCATTTTTTCATAATGGGATTAAAATGATATTCTATTTACTTATAAATATGCAAATTTTACACTGGAAATAAATCTATACTATGGTGCTTTCTGTTGTAACCTTGTAATACACTGTCATATTCATTTATCTTTTTAATCATCGGTTAGCAATTCATTTGTTTCAACTTAATAACAATGGAGGGATTGAATAAGAGAAGCAACCCTGCTTCATCTATTAACTTGTCTATGGTAGAGTTGTGGGTTCACTTGACAGATAGTTTTGTCAGATGTGTTTTAAGTGTGTATTTGGTGAAATCAACAATTACAAGAGTGTTTATATTCACATTCTGAGGGGAGGAGAATGTATCTAAGCATTTTGGTTCAAAAGGTATTGAAAGTTTAGGGTTAAATACGTTTATAGTCCCTGGATGCAAAATTTGAATTCGTATTTATCCCAAACTTCGATATATTTTTGGTCTTCAAACTTAAAAATGAATCGATATAATACTTTCAACCTAACAGCGTTATTTGTTTTTGGCTTGTTAATCAATGTTCTAGATTGATATTTGAGTTGAAAACAGTTCAAATGGCATCCTAAAACGCATTTAATACGTTAAAAAAAATTAACGCAATTGAGTTAGAGAATTATATTTATTCATTTTTAATGTTTGGAGACCAAAATTTATCAAAATTTGGAACAAAAGTGACTTTCAATTTCGCGTCAAAATTTAGATACTAAAAATATATTTAACCCGAAAGTTTATATATTCATAACATCATTGTATTTGTCTTTATAAAAATTGTGTTGGAGTCGTGTTTAAGATATCTAAGAAACAAATAATGTCTTTTGAATTGGACACTTCACCGATATCCAAAATGTGTTGGTGTCCGATATGTCTGGAGTTTAGTAGCTTCCTAACATATTGTATTTTCCATTAGAACTTTACTGTACTTTCGACAAGCTAGTTGTTGTAATTTATATACAAGGCTTTATCATGCTTTTTTCAATCAGAATCACCATGGAACATTTTAATCATGAGAGTTTTCATTTTTCAAAGAATCATATTTCTCTTCATGAACTTTCTTCAGTTTTAGACCAACATTGTATAACTACATCAAATTTTTGATGAAATAATATGCAGAACTGTGATGACAACAAGGATGGGCAAATTAATCGTGATGAGTTTTTCGGTTTCATCCAGCAAATGGCACCTGAAACATTCAATGTTGTTCGTAAAAAGCTTGTGGCCACATTGGTTGTTGCACCAACAGTTGCAGCAACAACAAAAAAAGCTACTGAACAAGTACCAGGTTTTGGGAAACTGGTGCAGAGGTTGCCCAAAGTAGTTTATGCTGCTCTTTTAACAATTCTAACTGTGTGGTTCCAAGAGACCAATCACAATTCTGCACTCTAGTCATTCATTGCTAACATCACATGTGTGTTTCACATGCAATTCTCTTCATTCTTCTACACAAATGATTCAGTGTTTATGAAGTGGCACTTCAGAAGAAAAAAAACAATGATTCCTTTTGGCATTTTGGACAAAAGTCCAAATATTGATTTTTATGTCAAAGGATATGTTATACATGTAAATGAACTCTTTAATGAGATTCAAAACCATTTTCTTTACTTTACTCATAACTTCATCTTATGAATTTATGTCAACATTATAAAACTAATTCATAAGGTAAAATTTATACCTTATTTACATATTATATAGGTTAGCTGTGATGAATCTTTCGAAAAAAATTACCAAGAAGATTTAACAATCATATAACCTGAATCAAATCGACATAAGATAATAACGTTACATTTAACCTAAAACTTTTAAAGTAATAAATTTGTGAGTTTTTTTATCTAATAAATACTTAATTTTTTAATCTTTATTTAATGTGAAATTTAAACTCAGATTTTTTATAACTTAATTTTACTATTCTTTTAACATATCTATCAATGAAGGAAGATCATAGGTGTCCAATTCTTGAATGAGAGACAAGATTTATTGGCATGTGATGCTCATGAAAATTCCTATTAAGGATACTTTACCTAATTCTAATTTTCCTTTATACAATGCCCATTTTACACTCAATTATTTGGAATTTGCTTTGCAAGAAAGTGATGTAGATTCTCATATTCTCAAATTGTATTGTCTTGCTTTTCACACCTCTCAATGTTTGTTATACCTCTCAATTAGTCAGCCCATAGGGCCTCTTCACATAGGATTGAAGAGTCCATGTAAAACGAATTACAAAAGAAAAAAAAGTTTATATAACCAAAATTCTCACAAAAATCTTATGAATAAGGATTAATTCATGGGCAATTTTTTTAGAGCAAAAAATATTCTTTAAGAATGAAATTCCAAACAAACAGTTACTTAAAAATATTTATATACGTAAAAAAAAATTAATTTACTCTTAACTTTGACTATTCTACGGTTTAAAATGTTGACACAATCTACTTAAAATTAATTATATTAAATTTAAACCCTTATTATAATTATAAGCATGAATTATTAGTAAATTTATATATTAATATTTTTTTAATCATTCTGTATACTATGTTTATAATTAAATAAAACTATTTACGTAAATATTGTACACAATATATCTTATAAAAAAACGCATGCAAAACTGATGATATAAACCTATTGATCTAAAACAGATAATTATAGTGTAGTTCAGGATAAGAAAGTGTTATTTTTCTAATGAATTCATAAATGAATTAATCAATTAAAATAAAAATTTTATAAATGTTGGTTGTGCTTTACTTTTTATTCTTTAATTTATTTTTCATTGAAATTTCATTTTAATGTTATAGTGGATCAAACCCACTTAGATTTTACTATAACTCACTTTATGTGGGAAAATAGAGTTATGACATTTTCAGTTTACTCATGAAGTAAATCAATAAAAGGAAACTTATTTTAGGAATGAAAAGAGATTAAGTCACTTTTTGTTCATATTGCTTGATTATGACATTTTTTTGTGCGAAATAAGAAGCATTGAGAAAAATACTTATAGTTGTGTGTTGTGTCACATTAATATTCTTATTTATAATAAAGGGATACAATAATAAAAAACAAAATTAATATCTAATAATAAGAAATATTTGATAAGATGTCATATTGTATCTATTTATTTAAATGTAATATTCAAATTATATCTTTAGCACAATCAAATCATATTTTAAACATTTGTTCGTATTGGAGATGGAGAATATACATCATAGGAGACAAATTTCATTAAATACAAAACCAGATTCAAAGAAAATAATGTAATTCTCTGAATTGTTCGAGTTAGTAAGTAAACAGTTAACAGATATTTGTATATCTTTAACACTCTTCTTAGGCTAGTATAATTTGTGAAGTGGCAACTTTTTATAAATAAGTTTTATAATATTCAAAATTATGACATTATGGTTTATAATACAAACCCTTAATAAAATTTTATTTTATTTTATTCAAAAATTCTATTTAAATCACTTTATTTCATTGTCCAAAATGTTATATAAAAAAATTTACTAAAAATGAAAAGAATAAGTACATACTACACTTAAATTGGGATTTAAATTAATTATTAGATATTATTGCCTTCTATGTTCATATTTTTATTAGTTGATATGATATTTTTAATACACTTTTCTACGGGCTTTGTTCACTTAGATAGATGGATGAAAATGGATTTGAATGAATTCGAGAGTGAAATGTGTTTTGTTTTTTTAAGGAATTTAGAGGTGATTCTGAATGAATTTGAAAGTAAAATTTCTGAGAGTTTGTGAATGATTAAATTGATATGATAGATAAAAAAATGTTTTAATATATATAAAAATGAGATTACCATTTTACCCTTTAAATAATAAGTAGTATAAATTAGTATTTGTATGAGTTATAATTATTTTTAAAATTTTTATTTAATACTACACTTTAAAGAAATAAATTACAAAAATTAATAAAATAAATTAATTTTTTTCATAGCATTGAAAAAATGTTACGAAGCATTTGTGAATGACATTTTATTTTAAATAAAAAATTAGTATAGAACTCCACCGTTGTATAATCCGTACACTTGACCACCAAATTTATATTATTATATTATATAATTTATTATTTATATTATTATATTATATAACTTATTATTTATATTATTATATTATATTATTTATTATTTATATTATTATTATTATTATTATAAACAGAATAGTTTATTAAGTTAAAATAAATTATTATATATCATATAATAAATTATGTTGAGGTCTTTTAAAACATTTTCTCAAACTTAACGATAAATCTTTTCTCTTATGGGAAGAAAGTATACAGTAATAAATTTGTATTGGTTTTTATGTTTTTTTTTTTTATTTTTTCTTTTTGTTAAATGTGCTTTCTATGCTCACTACATATTCTGTTTTAGATCTGTCTGTTGAAACAAATAAACTCTAAAACTTAAATATTTTTAAATGGTTAATCAGGCCAGAATTTTTTTCTTTTTTTGAATAATATGATGTAATCTTAAAATTGAAACTTAAGTTTAACTAAATCCTTTTGTAAGATAAAAATTACTTTTCACTCATATAAGAATTAAAGTTTTTAGGGTAACTCAATTTTATAAAACAAATAACGTAAAATTTATTTATATACTTTGAAAGTTATATTTAAAATCATTTTTAGTTATTGATACTATGAAAAAACTATATCAAACTAAATTCTAAAAGTATGGATTCTCTATTTGAGTTTCTTATTTATTGAAATATGTGATTAAAATTTGTTGGAATAATGAATTTAACAAAATAAATATAAACCTTTATTTGTAACAGAAAAAAAAATAGTAATTAAAAGACATGTCATCGATTTTATAGATTTGTAAATATATAAATTTTTATCATGAATAAAAATATATAAAAACTTATTATTATAAAAAAATTAGTATTATAAATTTAATACTTTACCTCTTCTTTTATAGAAAATTCTTTGGTGGATATGTTTATAGATAATTTAATTTGTTTTTCGCACATCAACATTATTATACGCTTAACTTACTTTTATGATAAAGTGATTTGTGATATATATATATATATATATATATATATATATATATAGTTTATTATTTTTTATTTTAATAATAAAAAATAAAATAT
>Ga0099823_1005112_pt1 | contig 13011 bp, 8 predicted proteins | sample CowpearedBW_FD_76831 | JGI IMG/M metagenome (GOLD analysis project Ga0099823, IMG submission 76831) | Root nodule microbial communities of legume samples collected from California, USA - Cow pea red BW | ecosystem: Host-associated > Plants > Roots > Nodule | place: USA: California | collected... | reverse complement strand
TATTATAATATAATTTTGTAATATATGAAAATTTTCAATTCCATATTATATATTAGAATTATCTTATTTTATTTTATTTATATATTTTAGTAGAATAATATAATGATAATAGTGTCAGTTTAAAGCGTTTTTCACATTATATTTGTCATCCAGTAAAAATATTATGTCAGTTTTAACTAACGCTTTTTGTCTCTTTAAACTGCCATTTTATACGTTGTATAAAATGACGGTTGTTGCGGCAGTTCATCTATCAAGATTCAAACCCATAACCATGCCTATGCCGAACCATTCAACCAATTCAAGTTTCGTGATTATTCTTAAAATCATAAGATTATATTATCACACAGCATGATCAAACATATATTTAAAATAATAAACAATTAAATAACACATAATTGGGCATACTTAGGACTTGAACCCAAGTCTTCTCAACACCACTAAGTATTCTCAACCACTTGAACTAGTACTTTTCCACATCACATCAATCAATAATAAATGTCATAAAGGCTCCCACTATCCGCATTTATTAATTAATCATTTATTTAATTAATTAAATTTAGCGGATCTTACACAGGTTGTTATATGATGTATTTGCATTTAACATGAAGTACCTAATGGAGATGGTCTTGGAGTGGTTCCTCTCGCCGAAGGTCATGTATTGGTCTATATACCCTCGAGTCTCTACTCTTTCTCTTGAGAACTAGACAATTTCATCAATGCTAGTAGAGGATATCTACTAAACTTCCTTGATCAATCAAAACCTTATTGAAAATGAAACATTTTATCTTTACCTTAATCACCATTGGGTTATCTTGTTTGGGGTAAATGGCTTAGAAATTTGCGTTAGTGAATGTGATGGGTGGCATTCACAGATTGTTCTGCTCTAAGGTGCTTCTTTCTTACGGTTGCGGAGGATCCTCCTCAGGCAAATCCTCCTACGATAGTGTTGATCGTCCCCCTCAAAGGAGGGTTTTGTTCTGGTGGTTGTCTTTCTCCTCACGTTGGTTGATCACGTCTCTTGTTGCCATTCTCACCTAAGCGAGAAAGACCTCGCCTCAAAGAGAGTTCGTGCATAGGGGGTATTCAAGTTAGGCATTTCTCTCTTTAGCAAGGATAGTTTCGCTCTAGCGAGATGACTTTTCTTCAGCATGAAGTACCTTCTCGCTTAGGCGAGAATCACGTGTCTTAAGCGAAAACTCATGCGATATAAATATTCCATGAATCAAAAGGTTGGAGCTGGAACTTTGCATCCTATGATCTTAGAACCATAAAAAGGGCAGAGGAATCATCTTCTATGGGATTTTCTTGTTTAGCTCTTAGGACTTCAATGGCTACCATGAGTGGATAATCTTTTATCTTGAGATTGAATGTAATCAAATCAAACTTGGATGTAATTTTGTGATATTTATATATAGCATTTATGTTTATAGCCAATATTGGTATTATTGTTCTATTTTTAATGCTTGATTCTATTTGATCAATAAACTCCTGATTATGATTTTTAGATCTAATTGTACAATGTTTCAAAAAATCTGATATGAACAATGATACTTGATGTATTGCGATGCTAGGAAAAGATTTCAATATATCAATTGCTTATAACAGTTGAATCTAATGTTGGATAGTTTGTTGAATATGTGAGGAATCAATATTTAGGGAACTAATTTTATGAATTTTATACATGAGGAATCAATATAAATGATTTTTTGGTGTTACATCAATATTGGTAAATTCAGATGTTGTATGTTTATATTCATCTAGATTACAAACAAGTGAGATAAATGAAATTCAATCCTAGTTTGATCATGTTCTTGTTGTTCTTAGGGGGGATTGAGGACTTTGTAGGGTTGTGGAGATTTGTTACTCGCTGTGAATTGTTTGTGTAGTATCTTAGATAACGTAAGCTAATTTCTCTGTCCTAATTCATAAACATGTTAGGAATGTTTATTATATGATTATTTTGTGATTGAGTGATGTATCTGATATGTGGACTAGTTTATGATGTTTGAAACCTATGAAGATTTAGGTTTTACCAGTTATTTGAGAATAACAATATGTTATGGGTGCAATTGAGTTCAATTGGTGTGAAAATTGATGTTTTTGAGGTTTTGGAGTTGTGTGGATTGGCTGAATATGCATAATTTTGTTTAGATCATTTTCTGCAGGACTATGCAGATTTGCAAACTCGCTGGGCGAGCGAGTTGATCTACAAAATTATGCAGAATACTAATCTGCAGAATTATGCATATTTGCAGACTCGCTGGACGAATTTCCAAGTTATGGACTTCCACACTTGGGAAGTCGCTAGACAAGTAAGTCTCGCTGGGCAATTTATGTGAAGATTTTTCCACTGCAACTCCAATGGCAAATTCCTTAAATAAGCCATTTGGTCGTTGGTCGAGAGGGGAGAACTTTCACCGCCCAATGAGAAAATGTGTTCGCTGGGCGAGTAAGTCAGAATATGAAACTTCTATTCTTGAATTAGTTGAGTGTTATTTTGTTATTATAGAAGTTATTTGGGTTGTTCATTGATAACTAAGTATATATGTTAATACTAATTGAATAAGATTTAGCAATGTATTGTAGTAGTGCATGCATTGAAGTGGCAATTGTCTTGGCAGTTATCCTGACGTTTTAATGACCATTCAAATTCACAAATAGAGAGAAATGAGGTATGTAGTGAGAGGAGCAAGGGGTACTAGCCTAGGAGTTTTTCCTTGAACAAAGGTGTTAACAGATTAACCTTGTATGTGGTAGAATTTTATTCTTTATTTGTCGCTCTGCAGAGCATGAAATGCTGCTACAAGTGCACAACTTCCTGGATCCAACCTCAATCCATATATTTGGATCAATTGATTCTTAGATTATATGATTGTATGAAATTAACTAATTATTAGTGCCTAATGTATGTTATTACCTATTGATTTGAGTTATTCTTTAAATTGTATTAGCTTACCCTTTTTTTGTCTTGGTTTGTATTGGTGTTTTTTTTCCTTACAATGATCACCTGATTAGTGTGAGCAGTTGGAGATCTTGAAGCTGGTCTAGTGCATGGAAGAGGGGGGAAAGTTGCTGAGTAGAGTTTCTTTGGAAATCTAGTGCTTGTGTATAAACTTGTGTTTTCCTTTTTAAAAACTTTTTTATAGGTTCGTATATAAAATTGTATAACAATTTATCTTTTTGTTGGATGACTATAATATACTATTTATATACTTAGGTTCTATGTTGTGAATTATCAATTATGAAATATTTTGTTTGATGGTTAAGACTATTAAATTAGATGTTACACTCTTACGTCAAAATCATCATACTAAAATTGACTTTTGGTATGCTTGCCAACAGACCAACATGTATTTTAATTAATATGTTCTTCAATTTTATATCTAAGAGTGGTACATTCATCTATATCATGACAAAAGTTACAGTGGTATGGACATATCGCGAGGTGTCTGCATTGGAAGGGGTATTAGCCCTCTTTGGAGTGGTAATGAATCAACATACAGAGCCTCCTATAGAACCCGTGACTTGGGAATGTTCAATGTGGTATACCTAGTAAACCTAAGAGGTTTAGGAGGATTAGTTGGCCAAGTCTGCGTTGGAGGGCCTCTGAAAGATCCCTCGTTGTTCTGCCTCTTATCTACAACATTATCTTCGGCTTTGATTTTGTTCTTAAAGTCTTTCAATTCTTCCAAACACATGTATTTGGCGACTCTTAATCTCAACTTGGCCACTTTGGCTTTTGGTTTGCAAAGATTGTCAGCGAAAGGCCCTACTCATAGGGTTGTGACCATCTAATGTACCATTATACCTATCAATTGTCAAGGTTTTCTAGCTCTGTGGTAATGGAGTCTCCAATATATTATCCATAAAGGGGTGCTTTCGTGAACATCTTAGTAACGTAGAGGTATCGACAATCCCAACTGTATGGGTATTGACATTTTGTGCACTCTCCTCCACGGTCTTTTCTCCAACCGTTGAGGATGTCACGTGAGTCTTGCTTGGTCAAGGGGGGTCATCCTCATATTACTCCTGAGTTTGCATTCTGTCTTAGCATTCTCAGCTCATAATTCTACTATCTCCTTTTGTAGTGCCAACATCAGTGCCATATGATTGGTTTCTACCATTTGTGTCTCTTATTCGTTGTTTGGCATCTTCCTAATGGACACCATGTGTACTTAAGCTAAATTGGCCCCATGGTGGATGCCAATGTTCCTACATGGACTAAATGTACCATAAGGGACAAATCTTTTACTGCAGCTAAGATGTTCAAGGTCCACTTTTTAATCTTCCCTTCGAGTCACCAAATCACTTCACTTCTATAGAGTCCTTGATGGAGATGCTCCTTCATGGATCACATCAGATGCCCATTCCAATTGGTGTTCCACCGATTAATCTACTCAGAACATCATCAAAACGCAGCGAAAGACTTGATTCTCTCGTTTGAAATTCGGAAACTCACAACACTCACGATGTTTGGGCAACCCGACGAGATGAAACCTCATCTAGGGTTTATGGTTGAGCTAAGATGAAAGGGAATAAATCTCACTCTATTCATCAAAGCTGCATTACATGAGGTTGGGTTGCCTTTATATAGGTGAAGGCAGCCGGAAAAATAGAAGAGAAGAAAGGGACGCCGTCTAATAGTAAACTAATGGCTCAAATGGTTCGGTTGCCTAAGCAGAACCCTAACGACTAAGGAAGTTCAGTGACGGAAGGACGAAACCCTTAATAGAAGATTGGAACTCGTGATAGTGTGAGGAACTCGTGAAGGTGTGGAAGAAAACCCTAGTAGAGTTTGGGAGACTCTAAAATAGGAATAAAATTTGGACGCGAGTGTTGCATGAATAAGTTTGGTTGGATCCGTGTGTTGGGAGAATTTGGGCTGCTGAATGCATGGATGTTGGCATGTAGTTGGCTTCTCGGCCCAAACACGATTGACGCAGAGCCACGTTATGGTAGGTGTGTTGGAGGAAACATTGGGCTGAACGTAGCAGAGGGAAGCCCATAAAAAGGAACATTGAAGTCTATCTCCCCACACGTGGAAGTGGCATGAAAGAGGACCAGTTATTAGCATGAAATGGCATGAGTGGTGCGTTGGCTTGCATGTTGCAGGCCCAATGTTGACTTTGGTTTTGATTGGGATGCACATTGCATTGCAAGTTTGTTCCTCGTATGGCTTGTAAATCAAAGTTCCTAGCCTATATAGAAGATAAAGAGAATTAAAGTCGCAAACAAGTTATTTATTTAATTAAAAAAAGAAACAAATAAAAGAAATAGGCCTAGGCATTGACCCAATGCTATAAGCCTTGTTGGGATCACATCATCTCCTCCCTCTTGAAGAGGATTTGTCCTCATATCTAGAGGTTGTTTAAAGCTCACAACAACCAAATTGAGGTTCCACCAGGATCAAAAATAAATCTGCAATAGTCATCAAACAAAATTGCATTGAATTCATAGAGACCATGCAGTATACATGAATGTGTAATGTGTGAAAATGGGCTTTTAAATTTTGAAAAGGTGATATTCGGCCCACTTCACCAAAGGAATGTTTCACACTTTGACTTAAAGGAGTTTTGAAAATAATTTTAAAGTAAAAGTGTGTTGTGGCACAAAATGTTGAGGAGTGTGAAATAATGGAATGAGATGGATTGTAAAACAGTTGAGAGGAAAACAAAACAAAAGATTTAGTGGAAAAAGAAGAAGAGTTTAAAGATGTGATTACTCCCTTTGGAAATTGGGTCTTCATAAAAAGAAGTGGTGAAGGTTTGTATACCAAATCCCTATTAATGAGTTCCCTTTCTACTTTTGAAATGCTCTTTAACTCTACCACTTTTGATTTTCTTTCAAACTCACTTTCTTGTCTTATTTTCTCTCTTTCTTCAAATTCTTTTCTCTCATTCTCTTCTTTGGCTTTTCTAAGATTCTTCTATTTTTCCTTTTCTTCTAAGTATACATTTCTTTTCCTTAGCATGTAGCTTCTCAAGCTTTTCTCTTCCTCTCTTTTGTTTTTCTCTTACTCTCTTTTGTTTTTCTCTCTCTCTTTGTCTACTCAAGAGCAAATCTAGATTGTTCTTAAAATCTTATTCTTGTCTAGAAAACTTGACAACATTTTGAATGAATGCATCACCTATGTCAATAAAATTTTCTAACCTAGACTATTCATCTCGAGTTATCTTAAATGAAGGGGGAATAATATGTTTCCACATGCATGCTTTCAATTCATAAAATGTATTAATGAATGATTCTATCCCCGTTTGCACTCTTGACTACCTCTTTTTCTAGCACTCAGATGCACATCCTATAAACCTAGAAGTAACGTGCCTAAGAATGTCAAATTGACTATATTTACTAAATAATGGTTGCACCAACTTCTCTGTATCCCACATCCAATCTCTAAAAGATATTAGTTCTATATCTTCCCCAAAGAATGGAATGTCACTATGAATGGTATGATGCAACTCATTACTACTATGCCTACCTAAATGCACACTATCGTAAGAAGAAAAACTCATTTTCAAATGTTTTTGAAACACTTTTATCAAAACAAATTTTCACAAGATACTTGAAGAATTTCTGTAGAGAAAATAAGGTGAAACTGATCTAGAAATACTCTCAGGAAAAGGAGGTGAGTCTCTTGGACAGGCTTAGAAAGTAAGCATTTCCTAGCTACAAATCTCTAAACAACTTTCACAAAATTCTCAATGAAAATTCTAAGAAAAATAGCTTAATTGTGAAAAACATTGTTTTCAAACTGTGTGGACTAATTAAAACCTAAAGACCAAAAGAAGGTCAACTAGGTGTTAATGGCATGGCACCTAGATATTGTAAGACCTGAGAAAATTAATTAATTAAATAATTAATTAATAAATGCAGGTAGTAGGAGCCCTTATGACAATTAATGTTACCGTTTATAACGTGGAAAAGTACTAGCTTAAGTGGTTGAGAGTACTTAATTGTGTGAGAGGACTTGGGTTCAAGTCTGATGTATGCCAATTGTGTGTTATTTGATTTATTATTATTATGACAATATGCTTGATCATGTTAAGTGATGATATAATCATAGAATTATATTAATTATCATAAGACATGAATTAGTTAAATGGTTATGCATTGAATTGACATGAGGATGGTATGGGTTCGAATCTTGGTGAACCAAATTAAGTTTCTTTTTGTTAAAATTAGTTTTGGCATGAAGGTGAAAGGCAAGGAAAACCCTAGCAGCCAAAGGGGCTGGAAAACCATCATAGAATGGCCAATGAATGACAATTAAACTCAAGTTTAATGGTATTTTCGTTTTATAACATTTACCTCTCATTAAGACCATAATTAGTGACCAATTAAGGGAAAAAAAGAGTGGTTTAGGGACTGTCATTGTTGCATAGCCAGAGGAATACGAATTTGAGAGTGAAACGTGAGTTTTGAGAAGGAATGTATCTTGCTTATTTTTCAACTCTGTTTCGTGCTTTATGGTGATTGTATGATGTTTAAAATGATATGAACATGTACTGTGCATTGCTCTTGATGAATCTCTGTGTTGGCCTGCATGAACAGTGGAGGAAATCTGATATTCTCGTCCAAGCGAGTGAGTCTCGCCTAAGCGAGAGTATCAGAAACCCTCCTAGGTACTTGCACGAGCTGTCGCTCAAGCGACGAGCTCCAGTCTTGAGCGAGAGTTCATCTCGCTCAGGCGAGACTGAGCGAGAAGGTCTCGCCTAAGCGAGAGAACGCAAAAGTGCCATTGTTCCACTATTCGAGCTCTCGCCTAGGCAAAAGGAGCTTGCCCTAGCGAGAAAACCTCTCTCGCCTTAGTGAGGTCTTCTAGCCTGAGCGAGAACTGGTGCAGGAATTGCTCTATGACTGTTCTTTTCCCTATTTTTGGTTGTTAGTTATATGATTGGTTGGGAGTACCCTATTTAAAGTACGAAGTATGTGAATATGCATGTAATACCTGATTGTATGGGCTGGAATTGATGAATTTGGTATGATCTTTGTTTGGACCCTGATTGGATGATTAGTTATGAATATTGGCATGATATTGGTATTATGATAACTTTATGTTTGGTTGGTGAGACATGATTTTAGGTATGGTTTAGGATGTAATTCCATGAATCTCTTGGTGAGATCTCATGGTGGTGCCTCATGGTCAGGACGTAATTCCATGACCCTTTTTGGTGGGAGCTCATGGTGGTGCCTCATGGTTAGGACGTAATTCCATGAAGGTTTCGTGGTGGTGCCTCATTATATAATTTAGTAAGGATTCAAGTAAAGATTGCATGCTAAAACTCTAAAGAGTTAGTTAGTCTCACGTAGAGCGTACTGACTCAAGTGGTGAGAGTAGCAGGAGGCCCTAGTCGTTGGCAAGATAATGGCCTTAGATGTTTGAAGGCTAACCTTGTGCGTGGTAGGGTGAAACCCATTGGCAATGGCTCTGCAGAGCAGTAGAGGTCACCACAAGTGCAAGCATCCAGTGAATTCGACTGATTATATGTATCCGAATATTTGAGTCTTAGAGTCTTAAATTGTCTACTATCACATGTTTGGTTGATTTATGTATCTTTGACTTTTAAATTGTATGTTCAATTGTATGATAAACCTTTTTCACTCTAGCTTACCCTTTCTGTTTGTTTGCGTGTCTTGTGTGTGACTTTTTCCTTTTGCGATGATCATCAATTTATTGATGTGAGCAGATGTGGGAACTCCTCGTGGTCCTTAGGGTGATGAAAAATCCGCTGCGTAGCTTATCTTGGGTTGGATCCCCTTGCTCCAAGTTTTCTTTTAAGGCATTGTGGCCTATGTACCATCTTGCTCCTTGAGCATATGTATTTTGAATACTGTTAAACTTTTATCTCGTTTTGTTAATGGCATCGTGGTGTGCCTTAGTTTTTTTCTAAGTATTATGAACAATTGTAGGGAGTGACATTTCTACTCCATGACAATGCCTTTTTCATCATTTTGTGTGATGTTTCATTTAAATACATTTTTTTATTAGATGGGACGTTACAATAATCGAATCTCACTAATTTTAAACCACTATCACTTCTAAAATATCATTTTCTAACATTTTACATGCAATTTTATCATATAAATATAAGATTCAAATTCAATTTCACCACCGATACATAATTTATTAGATTCTAATAGGTATTTTCTTTATTATTTTTATTATTACTACTACTGTTACCATAAAATTTATTAATATCTTACTTTACTTTTATTATGATAAAAAATGTAATGAAATTAATATTTGTCTTATTTTTATTCTATGACATTTTTTTACTATTATTGAGGTTTATCTTAAATACCAAGTTATATAATTTGTATATCATTCAGGAAGATTCATTAGTATTTACTTAATATAATTTGTATACAATTTATTTTCTTATAATTATCTTCATTTCCCTTTCAATTAAATTTTGGTTAGTTAATAATATAAAAATATATAAAGCTCTTATACATAAATTAAACTTAAAAAGTTATTTTTCGTATAAAAAGGAAGAAATAACACAATCATTGCTTCCTCAATTTCAGTTTGTTTTTTCTTCAATCTTCCTACAGTAATACTCCTCGTGTTACAACAGTTAACAGAATCTTTTATTGATTATATTGTCCTGGTTTGAATTTTTTAAATAAAAACAAGGAAAAAAAAAGACATTATAATATTAACCTTAAGAAGATAGATGGTGTAGAAATTAAGGATTGTTTGGTGTGAGAGATACGACAACGATATAACAATGTTATTATCTTGTTATTTTGTTATAGTTAATATAATAATGTTATGTTGACATTTATTTTTTTTCTCAATTCTTTGTTATATATAATATTTACCATAATGTAACACCCAAAAAAACAATAATGTAAAACTACGGGATATAATATTATAATATTATAACATTTGTTATTCAACATGCATATTAAAAGTATATAAATTATTTTATTTATAATCATCCATAAAGGTTAGACGGTAAATAAAAATAAAATCATATACAATCTAAGAACAAAATTAAAAATAAAATAAAATAACTACAAAGTTTTTTCAAAAATTAATAAATAGTGCATTGCTAAACTAAGATTCAAACAACTACATCATCACCACCATCTCTTCCTGAACCAATACCTATTTTTTCATCTACTCACACCAAATAATAATGATCATAGCAAAGGAGAAAATAATTTAAATAGACAAACACATAAAAGGGTAAGTTAATTTCAAAAGAAAGTTCATATATATAAATATATACATACATATATCACACAATAAAATTTCAAATCAACCTACCTTTATACTAAACCAAACAATATCAAGTAACTCATCACACATAAAGACTCTCAAGACTCAATTATTCGGATATAGTCATTGACGTATCATTCTTGGAGGTTTAGCACTTATGGTGACCTCTACTATCTACAGAGTCACTGCTAATGGTTTTTACACTACCAGTCACAAGGTTAATCCCTTTAATCGTCATAAGAACCCTAAGGATTATTCTTAATGTAGGACCTTTTCTTCCTCTCATCACACAACCCATTACACTCTATATGAGTCTTGAATGAGCATTAGAGTATCAGGATAAACCTCTAGTACTAACTACTTACATCAATGCACACACTACTAGTTATAAGTGGATTTCCTTCCATGGAATTCCTCACCAACCATCAACCACACCATATTATAATAAATGTATTCACTAATATCTTAGACAACATTAGTCAAAGATCAGAAAGCAATGAAATTATGAAACACAAAGAAGGGAGAAGTGTGGAGGTAGACGCTCAGTGGTAATAGGGTGGCACTCAGCCTTGAAGCTCTTGCAAAAAGTGGTGTTCAATGTTGAAGCTCTCGCAAAAAGTGGTGCTCAACTATGAATATCACCACTCAGCACCCAAATGGCCACTGATTTGCAAACTCTAACTAGCGTTCAGTGCCCTTAACCCATCGCTCAGCGCGCCACACCAGATGCTTCTCAGTTATGAGTTTTTCACTTATTCCACTACACAATTTGGTATCTTGCACTTTTCTTTCCTCAAACACAATTCAAAATAGTTTATAAATGATACTAAACTGAACAATTGCAAGAAGCAATATCTCTCATCCCAATTACATCCTAAGCCACCTAAAATTCCAACATTTATCGATCCATATGTGATTAAAAGCAAAACCTTAAATAAATAATATAACACTTTGAATTCAAACATGGTTATAACCCCACATACAAACCTGATAAAATACAACAATACAAAATCCAATTTATCTCAACAACCATGTTCTCCAATTTCCACCATTTAATACTAATTTATATACCTTTTTTAATAATAATTTGTATGAATAAACATAATATTTTTTTATTAATATATTTATATGTATAATTTAAATGAACTTAAATTATTTATCAGGATATTAAATTAAAGAATTAATAATTTAATATTTTTAATATATTAATTATAATTTTAAAATGTTATATAACTTTTTATAATATAAAAAAGTAATTATATAAACAAAATATAGTTTCGAACAATTTAGTTAAAATTGCATTGTTTTATAATTGTCATAATTTGTAAAAAGAATATATTAAAAGTTAACTTTTAAAAAATTATTTATGATTATTGTGAAAATTAGTATATTATAATATGTTATCCACTAAAGATATAATTATATCTTAGCATTCTTATCTTATAATATCATATATTCTTATTTTACTAAATGAGTTCTAAATACTATGGGGTTTTTTTTTCTAAGGCTCTTCTTCTACTCTTAATTGTTTTTGGAACATTGTAGAGAACTATAAAATATATACACTAATGAATTAACTATAAAATATATTCATGTGGGGGGATTCATTAGAGAGAGAGAGAGGTGGAATGGTAAGTTGTTAACATCATATAAATGAACGTGCATATGATGAATGGGGGTCAAATGTTCATTTCTCATTATTCAAGGAGGGGAAATGGTTGAAGCAAGGAATTGAATGAAAACTTTGTCAAAATGTGGTTGTAACCCAATTTAAATCTTTACCAAATTGCTACAATCACATCAAATGCCACCGTCAAAAGAAGATCCACTTAAGAGCCACACCCATGTGCTTTTTCTCATCTTTTCAACTCTTTCGCCTAATTTTGTCCTAGCTAATCCTCACCTATCTTTGCCTCCACATCTAATTTAACTCATGCAAGGGAAAGGGCATGTCTTGTTGCAATCAACCATTCTCCCACTCCTTGTCTTTTTTTCTTTCTTTTTGCCCCAATATATTCACTTTAGTCTCTCCACAATTAGCTTTACTTAGTTCAAATATCAATGCTAATCAATTATCTCACTCAAATGTGTCGAAAAATATTACATTTTAGTTAATTATCTTAATTTGGTTTCTGATGGGAAATACCAACGCTGAAAACATTATTGCGTAATCAATTCCACTTAGTGAAGTACAAGTTAACAACACAAACATCATAATAAATATATTAGCATGCTGATCAAATTGTACCGCTACCTTCTTTTGTCGTATATATTGTTAACAGTTATTAGGGTAGTTGAGCATTTTCGAATGCTCAGTGCATTTAAATTTGGACAAACATGATTGATGGGATTCTACGGATTGTTTTACTTTCGGATCGAATTACGTTTTGAAATAAGCTTTGGTTTTATTCGCGGTGTTAGTCAGCACACTATTCATTTCTGTCTTCGTATGTGTCGGTCACAAGGAACAAGAGAGACAGAAGAAAGCTAAAAGAGAGTTTAACATATATGATATAGTATAAAAGCCTATATAAAACCTAGGCAAAACTTTGTATTATAACAGAATAATGATAATATATCAACTCTTCTTCACTTGTTTCCCTCTCAGAATACGTCCAGATTCTTCAACTGACCTGGTTCTCAGAGAGTGAATAACAGGTGGAGGTTGTAATCATGAGGAACTCATTAAAACTAAAAAAAGAAGAGAAAAAAACAAAACAATCTAAGAAGCCCCCACAAAAGGGCGAAAATAGTGGAGATATATGGAAATCCAAGGAAAAGTG
>Ga0099823_1005106_pt1 | contig 13016 bp, 4 predicted proteins | sample CowpearedBW_FD_76831 | JGI IMG/M metagenome (GOLD analysis project Ga0099823, IMG submission 76831) | Root nodule microbial communities of legume samples collected from California, USA - Cow pea red BW | ecosystem: Host-associated > Plants > Roots > Nodule | place: USA: California | collected... | reverse complement strand
TTTTTTTTTTTTTTTTTTTCTTTTTTTTTTTTTTTTAATTTTTTTTTTTTTTTTTTTTTTAACTTCCACGTGTTCCTGTTAACTGTGTTTTTGATAGTTTTGGAGTTTTTGCTTTTTCTTCTGTTTTCTTCCCAAATGTATAAATAATTTAAGGAGTTTCATACATTGTGCTTTGATTTCAAGTCGCCGCCGCCCCGCATCCGCTTTCTTGTTCCGTTTTTGTTTTAGGGAGCAGGATTACTGAAATGTTATATATTACTTGCAGATATGGATGTTGTCATGTCTAAAATCTACTGTGCCAATTGATGTTAGTTTAACAGTTTCTGGTATAATGAATTTAGAATTATCATAATTTAATTATGTAAAGGCAATTCATTAGGTGGAGATACTTTTAGTATTCAGATCAAGTACCAATGGATCACTTTCGAAACCCATTAAGTTGAAAATCAATTTTGAGGCTTTTCTGTTTTCGTGTTACAGTTAGAGGGAGATGAATCTTCTGGAACTCTTCCAGAGACACTTGATATTGGTGATGTTTCAGAATCTGGATTACCAGCTGATTCTACTTCCTTAAAACAGAAGAATGTAGCAGAGGAAACCAGCACTTCGTCTAGTCACATGGCATCAGGCGATGTCTTATGAATTGGTTTGTCATTCATAATTGGTTTTGTTGGATATAAAAATAAGTGTAAAAATCAAAAATATTTTACATTAGGTGGAGATCTTCGATCATCGATTTAATGGTTCTGTATAGTTCTCAGCTTTGTCTTGTTTTGGTCATTATGGTCTGAAATGTTTTCTTTTGGTGAGAGTTGCTTGAGCAATTGTGTAATTTGGGACCCCATTCAATTACATGAATTGGAGGGTGTGAGAGAGGTAAAAGAAAAACAACATAGTGTCTTGTTGACTTGCTTGCTGGATTGTACCATGGTGAGCTAACTTTAAGGTTTTGCTGCTATAGATATATACAACATATTTTGTCTTTCTTTCATCACTTCAGTGGTTATGAATGCCAATTTTGAAATAATTTCAATTTTACGTACTCTTATGAAAAACATTATATATGAAACAAAAATTAATTAGTTTTAAATGAATTTTTAGATCATATAATTTTTATGTAAAACAATTTATCCTCCAAAAGTAATGTGCAGGTGGTAGGGGTGACGTATATAATAAATAAAAATTAAGATTTTCTTCAAGTCACGTTTTTGCTTAAAAAAGTTAATACAACATTGGAAAAGTTACGTGGTCGTGTATTTTAATTTTTAATAATTGTGGCAAAACGAAATACTGACTATTCATTTCATGTTTTAAAAACTGTCGTGTACGTCACCTGATATTTATTCTAACGGAACAAGCGTTAAAGATGTTTTAAAGTAGGAAAAGGGAACATGGCATTATTATTGGAAAACGATAGATGGTCTTGGATTGAAACATATGAATAAATCTTATCACTCACTACGCTTGTAATTATAAATCTGTCAAATGGCTGCTTTTTATTTATGGTCACACCAAACTAATCTAATTAGATATTGAGATTTAAAAATTAGAAATTGTACAAGAATTAAAATTTAGACAACGTTGGAGACCGAAATCAAAGTACAATTATAGGCTAGAGACGAAAAATATACTTAATTTTAAAATAAAGTTGTCTTAAGCATCGAGCAACCAGTGAATTCTTAATACTTAGGTTTACGAGGATTAATAAGAGTTATATTAGATGAATTAAGGGAGAACAGATAAGAAATCAGGATAAAAGAAATACAGAAAGAAGGGAGGTGGAAAGAAAATTGAGGGATTCAGACTCACGTCGTAACACTCTTTCGGCAAATAAATAAATTTAACGACGATATAAAATTCTCATATTGTAATTATGTACAGTTTATGAGTAATATTTAATTTTTTATATTAAATAGGAGATAAAGATAGATATGTATGTGGATGGTAACAGGTCAGGATAGTGCCCACTCGCAATGTAAGGTCTACTTTTTTTGTCCTTAATGTTTAAGGGCCTGATCTTATCTGTTGGGTCTAAAAACTAGCCCATAGGGTAACCAAGATTTTTAGAGCAACTTGTTTCCCTTCATTTTGCATTCACTTTGCAAACAACCCCTTTCTCAGCCTCTCTTCTCTCTTTTCATAGCTCTGCTAGGGTTTGAACTAGTTCCTCTATTGGGTGATCGAACTCTACTTCCAGGTAAGTAGAACTCTAGACCCTTGTTCTTTTTATGCATCCTATTCTGTTTGGAAGCTCTGTTTCTGCTGTGACCTCAGCTGGGAATCTCAGTTTCATCCTCCTTGGTTGTTTTTCCAGTTTCGCAAGCTGTCACGTTCCGTAGTGCTCTTCTCCGAGTGTTGGCACAAATTTTTTAGCATTTTCTAGGTAAGGGAAGCTAGGGTTTCATGTATTTATGATTATTTTGCCTGTTGTTGGACTGTCCTTGTGTTCTTGCATGTTTAAGTTGTTGCTGTGATGGTATGACCACTATATGGTGTATATTTCTTGTTTGAATCTGGTATGGCATGCGTGAGAGCTGGAGAGTTCTGCTGAACCCGCCTAGGCGAGTGGGTTGGTCGCTCAAAACAAAATCTCTTGCTTAAGCGAGGAGCTCTCGCCTGAGTGAGAACAGTAGCAGCTCACCCCCCTCTCTGTTTCGAGGGCTCGCCTAAGCGAAGGCCACTCGCCTGAGCGAGATTAGTCTTGCCTGAGCGAGATGGGCTAGCTTGAGCGAGACCTCGACATGCACTCTGTTTGCAGTCTCGCCCAAGCGAGAGTTAGTAGCTTGAGCGATGGGTTCCTCTCGTCTGAGCGAGAGCTCCTTAGCCTGAGTGAGATCGACAATGTTGATTCGATAAATGCATGTTTCTAATGATTGGTTGGTTTGTTACTTTAAAAAGGTTATGTATGATGCCTGGTATGTATTCTATATGACACGATGGGACGTGAATTGATGAGCTTGGTATGAGTAAATGCATGAATCATGATTGTGGCTGATTGGATTAATATTGGCATGAGCTTGGTGTGATTATGCGTATGAAATATGATTGGATGGTTGGTTGAATATGAGCATGAGATTGGTATGCATGATAAATCTCTGGTTGGTTGGTGAAGCATGACTATGGTATGGATTAGGACGTAATTCCATGAATCTTTTGGTAAGATTCATGATGGTACCCCATGGTTAGGACATAATTCCATGAATCTTTTGGTAAGATTCATGGTGGTGCCTCATGGTTAGGATGTAATTTCATGAATCTCTTGGTGAGATGTCATGGTGGTGCCTCATGGTTAGAACGTAATTCCATGAATCTCTTGATGAGATCTCATGGTGGTGCCTCATGGTTAGGATGTAATTCCATGAACCTGTTAGTAAGGTTTCGTGGTGGTGCCTCAGTATATAATTAAGTAAGGATTAAAGTAAGGATTGCATCCTAAAGCTCTAAAGAGTCAGTTAGTCTCGCGTAGAGCGTACTGACTCAAGTGGTGAGAGTGGCAGAAGGCCCTAGCCTTTGGCAGGATAATGGCCTTAGATGTTTGAAGGCTAACCTTGTGCGTGGTTGGGTGAAACCCATTGGCAATGACTCTGTATAGTAGTAGAGGCCACCACAAGTACAAGCATCCAGTGAATCTGACTAATTATATGTATCCGGATAATTGAGTCTTAAAGTCTTGTGGGTTGCTATCACATGCTTAGTTGATTTATGTGTGCTTAACCTTTAAATTGTATGCTTAGTTGTATGATGAAAACCTTTTCATTCTAGCTTACCCTTCTGTTTGCTTGTGTTTGTCTTATGTGTGGTTTTTCCTTTTTGCAATGATCACCAATCCATTTGGTGTGAGCAGATATGGAAAACCCTAGTAATCGCAGTGACGACGGAAATGTTGCAGCTTAGTTAGTATGGCTTGGAGTGGGGCTCATTGTTGGACTCACGTTGGAAGTGTTTTCATCATTTTGTAATCCCTTGCTTATGAGCAAACTTTTGGACATTTGTTGAATCTTTATGTCTTATTAATGGTATCATGGTGTGCCTTAGTTTTCTTTATTGGATATTTGGATGGCTGTGAAATCCTTATACTCTAAGTCTCGTTCCCTTGGATATTATAATATGTACGATGTTTTATTTTAATAGAATTGTCTATTAAATGGGACGTTACACGCAACACGGTCTACAAAAAAAAAATCATCCGGTATCTGTCGGATATCTGTTTAAGAAATATTTGTAGATTTGTATAAAACCTGCGGGTACATGTGAATACCTGCATATCCGTGAATATTTAAAATATATATGTATTTTATAAATTATTTAAATTAAATTATATAAAAAAAATTAAATTAAATTAAATTAAATATAATTTTAATTTTAATTTTAATTTTAATTAAATTTAATCTAATAAAATATAAATTAAATTTTAATTTTATTTATTTGTGGGTAATGGGTACTTGCGAGTACGAGTGATATGATACTCGCACTCGACCTATTTATAAGTGGGTATTAAAATATTTACTACCTGCAAATAAAAAATATTTGCAGGTACTAACTAATTGTCACAGATTTTATTCATAGATACTCGCAGCACAAATATTTTTGTCGGCCCTAGGTATATGTATGTTCTATACTCGTATCATTATTGCTATGATTAAGGACAACTAAACTAATTGTAACCGATCTAATCCAAAGTATTTTGAAAACTTATTAGGTTAACAGTCATTTTGGATTGAATAACAGACCAAATTAAATGAATAAAGTAAATTAGAATGGATAGCAGCGGTCAAATGTGGAAAAAATTTATTTTGTATGTATAAAAAGAAAATATAAAGATTGATAGCAAGATCCTAAATGCAAACCACAATTCCTCCTCTGCCTTTTATGAGGTAATATCCTCCTTTTATTTCATCTTTAACTTTTCACTTTCCATTAAATTTTGAAAACTCACTATTTCATCTTTGTTTTCACCTTTTCACTTTAAATTAATCTTTTGAAAACTATGAATGATGTTCATGTTTTCATCCTTGTTCTCAATCTCACAGTTACAAGGTTTTGCCTTTGGATGAGCACATCATATTGGGTGAGTATTTTTACCTTCTCCACCAAATCTTCTATGTCAGTCTTAATTTCTTCAACTTTTTCAAAACATATCTTATACCTCTGTATGCTCGGACGTGCGATAACAACAAAAAAATATCCCAATTGTTGGATTACAAACCATAATATCTTTATTTTTTTTTCTCATTCGTTTTGTTCATTATATATAACTCGCTACCCACTCGTTAACTTGTAACTTGAAAAATTTTGGATTTGATTAATTCCAACGGTCGGTATAAATTATAAAATGGTAGTTTCAGATTATACTATATTGGTTAGATTGGAAAATGAGGTCCAATCTAACCGTTGCTCAACCTTAGTTATGATCTCGTTCTTATTTTAGATTATTAAAATATCTTTAATTTATTATGTAATTTAAAAAACTTATATTAACTTTTTTGTCTTTACTTTGCTAACTTATATTTAAGATGCACATTTGATATTTTTTATAGTTTTTTATAATTATTTGATATTTATCCAATTGTTATTTTATATTTATATTTATAATTCTTTTCTGGAAATTTTACATTTGAAGAAAAAATGTGTAATATTTTTTAATTGAAGATTTGATCATATAATGTTTTCTTTAGGTATAATTACTCGTATAATACCCAGTATGGGCCTATGTGTCCAATAGGTACCCGGTTTAAAAAAGTATCAATTGCATCCCAACTTTTGAAAAGTGCTTCAATAACATGCCACGTGTCAGTACGTGTTTTTTTTTTATTTTTTATTTTTGAAAAAAATAAATAAAAATGCCATGTGTCAAGCCCCTGTGTGTGACACATGGCATTGTCAGTGCCACGGGGCATTGCAATGCCACGTGTCAGTGTCACTATCAGATGCCATTGTATTTTGATTTAGTCCCCATATATATCTTTTTGTTTTAATTTAGTACCTAAGTATGTGTATTTGATTCAATTTTGACCTAATATTTTTTAATAATTAAAATTCATTTTTTATAAAATTAAAAGTAATTAAGTATAAAATTTTTACGAAAATTAAGTATTTGATATTTATATTAAAATTTAGTGGTAAAAGTTATTTTATTAAGTCATTTTTAATAAACAAAAATTAGTATAACATTCATACCAATAGAAATTTTGGTTTAAAATTAGTAAGAGACAATATTGTTCTATTTTAGAAAAAAAAAATTAACAAAACATGAATACTTAATAAAAAAGTAATTAATAAAGTAATATGTTAAAAAGTCATTTTTAATAAAAAATATTAGTATAACATTTACACAAATAATAAATTTGGTCTGAAATTGAGAGAAACAATATAAATATTAGTACTTAATTTTGTAAAAATATTTATACTTAGGTAAAAATATTTAATTATTAAAAAAATTGGGAAAAAATTGAATGAGATACATATACTTAGGTACTAAATTGAAACAAAAAGACATATATGGGGACTAAATTGAAATTAACACAATGACATCTGATAGTGACACTGACACGTGACATTGCAATGCCATTTGGCACTGACAATGTCACGTGTCACACACAGGGACTTGACACATGGTATTTTAATTTTTTTTCAAAAAATTTAAAAAAATTTAAAAAAAAATTTAAAAAAACCACAGACTGACACGTGACATGTTGACTAACGGCGTTAGTCAACTCCATCTGAAAGGAACCTAATTGAAGCACTTTTTCAAAATTTGGGACGCAATTGACACTTTTTTTAAAATTGGGTACCTATTTGACACACTAGCCCCAAACTGGATATTATACGAGTAATTATACATTTTCTTTATTATGATGTTTATTCTTTGTAAAAAGTTATTTAATTATTATTTGAAATAGTGAAAGGACTAATTTGGATATGAGTACAATACCATCCTCCTGAAAGGATAAGGACAGGACAAAAATTTCACATCATTAAGTATAAGAATGAGGATGAGAATAAACTTTATTTCAAAAACGAAGATAGAGTAGTCAAATTCATATGCACCTATTGATCCATGTGAGCAACCCTTAGGTAATTGTAGCCTTTTATATGCTTGAGGGTCCATGGTTATCTCATCTTAGGTTTAAGGTGTTCCACATACCACACTATGACAATCTAAGAGCAGTTAGCACAATTAAGCAACATGGAGTGATATGCTTAGTTGCTTAATTTTGGAGTGTTATACGCCAAATTTTGAAGTTAGTGTCTGATGTGAATCCAACCAGGTAGAAGAAAAAATAGGTGACATGGTTTTTACTAAAGTCCAATTGTCATAATTTCAACTAAAAAAAAATGAGTAACACTTACTAATTTGGAGCGACTAACAAGCATGTTTTTGGCTGCATTAATTTTAGTATATTTTATTTTACTTTGATAGAAATAATTGCATGAATGAGATGTTACAATACCAAGAATGTGGACGACTTTTGAGTGACTTTTGGTTGCCACAAATTCAATTACAATTAGCCATTAAGTAGTGTGATCATTATTAGCTTAAGGGGGATCATTATTAACTTATGTGGGATGTAACTACAATTAATGAATCATTTGTAATGTTGATGGCTAAATGATAAGGAATCTTCAAGTGAGACGAATTTGAGGACAAATTCTTTTTAAGAAGGAAGGTATGATAGAGGACAATCTCCTAAACTTCAAGTGGTACAAATTTAAGGACAAATTCTCTTTAAGAAAGAGGGAATGATAGAGGACTATTCCAAGATTTCATACAAGAAGAACTTGAAGATGAACCTTTACAATTTAAAGGACCTATGACAAGGGCAAGGAACAAGAGATTGGAAGATCAAATCTATTCGAGGCTCCTGATGCTACAAGCAATTGGAAATTTAAGGATATGAAGATCATGACTTGGAGCATATTTGAAGGATAGTTTTTAGGAATATTAGTTTATGTTTTTGGACTTTAGGTTTTCTTTTATAAATTAGTTTATGTTTTTATCTTTTGGACTTGGGTCTTCTTGTAGGGTTCTCAAGTTTTCTTAAACTTATGTGACTATAAATAAAGGTACCAAAAACTGATGTGGACACTTTTAGTCATGTATTGAATTTGATTTCATTAAAGAGAGGATTCTCTTTGTTCTTGGCTTAGGCCTCTGGTTCTTATCAAAGATTAAAATCTTTGTGACGAATCTTCAATTGCTTAAGCTACAGGAGTTTTTTGCCCTACGCAAAAGAGAATTTGAGTGGTAAAAGGCAAGAGAGTACATTCAACAAAAAACCTATAAGTGTGATACATGAGTGGGAATTTGAGTGCAACACATAGAAGAGTGGTGAGGTCCTAAATATATATGATTATACAAACATTTTCTTGCAAGAACTAACAATATTGAGTAATGCAACATGTTTCCACAAAGGCATCCTTCGAGAACTGGTTTAACATATGGTTTAAATTATTGTACTCATAATTAAGATCATTTGGTTAGAGGACTTGAAAGTACCAAGAGAGTGACACGTAGAGATATAGCTAGTGCTTATGAGGCCTTGGTAGAGGATGTCAATGCCTTGGAATCCAGAATCATAAAGCTAAATGGCAAGATTACTAGTACTAACATAGAAATGAAAAAGCATATGGATTAACATCACAAAATGCACATGATTCAATTTATTACATCTAATCTCAACACATAGGTTTAGCTCTCCATGGTGGAGAACCTAGGGTTTACAAATTGAAGAGATATGGAATAAACGGAAACCAAAGAGAAGATGCAAGTCTTCTCCCAAGGTTCTTGGCAGACACTTCATGCTTCAAGTGTGCCTCCCATTTGTGTCTCCATCTCCCAATCACAACCCATCTTCCTCTCCAACCCATAAAGGGGTGAAAAACCACCATGAATGGAGGAGAAGACCCAAGGAGGAGTGGGAGAGCTTCCCAACACCCCTAGCAACCTCTCTATCGTGCAAAATGAGGAATGGACCAAACCCTCACGAGAAACAAGATTAAAAATCCATTTTTTGACATGTCAGCGATGTCACCGCTCAGCCTTGTCTCAGCAGCACTCAGCGCTAGGTTTTACGAATTGAATAGCGTTAAGCCCCACTTTCCACCGCTCAGCCATGTGGCGCTCAACTCCAATTTTCCAGTGCTCAACCTTAGGCAATTTGACAACATTTTGTATTTGAAGCATTGGCGTGATTCTAGTGGCGTTCGACGTAGGTATTTGCTTCAAAATCAATATTTTCTTGTTGAATCATGCTCCCTTGAGTTCTTGCTTGTTTTCCTCCACCACAAATCTTTCCTATTAACTTATTTAACACAATTAAAAGAGATATTAGAGGCAAAACAAGCATAAAACAACTAAAACACAAAACAAAACACACTAAATTGAGGATATAACAAGATAAAAGCAATGAAAAAGTTGATTTATTCATGATAATAAACACACAAAAAGAGATAAAAATGGACATTATCATGAATCCAACAGAGTAGAAGAAAAAGGTGACATGGTTTTTAATGAAGCCCAATTGTCATAATTTCTACTAAAGAAAAAGGAGTAACACTTGTTGATTTGGAGCGGCCAACAAGCATGTTTTGGGCTGCTCTAATTTTAGTTTATTTTATTTTACTTTGTTGAAAATAATTGCATGAATGAGATGTTATGATACCAAGAATGTGGATGGCTAGCTTTCTAAGTGGTGGGTTTAGTTTTATTGCTTTTTAGTGACTTTTGATTGCCACAATTTCAGTTACAATCAATCATTAAGTAATGGGATCATTATTAGCTTAAGTGTATCATTATTAAGTTAAGTGGGATCATTATTAGCTTAAGTGGGATGTAATTGCAATTAATGAATTCTTTGTAATTCTGATGGCTAAAGCTTTTATATAAGCTGAACAATTTTTATAAATGACAAAAAAAAAGTTGATTTTTATTCAGAAATATTAGAGTTTATCTTTTCTATATTAGTAAGAGTGATTCTTTTAAGTTCTTGAGTGATTTAAGAACTCATTGGTTATATCAAAGAACTTTCCCATCTTTTGTGTATTGTCTCCCTTGGAAAGAGTGATTATTTCCTTCCATATTCCAAATTCACCTCTTGTTCTTTCTTTTTCACCCAAATTCAGAAAACTCAATTATGTCTAGATTTATCTCCTGGTCATAACTCTCGTCCTACTTGTCCAAAATTAGTGATTATTAATCCCAAATTAAAGTTTAGAATGTCTACTTTCACCTCGTTTTGGAATCACTTCAATTGGAGTTATACAACTCGAAATATCGACGTTTTATAAACTACTGTCCAAATTGGAATTTTAGCCACTTTCCATTCCATCTTATCTCTAATTTTTTTCTAATTTTCTACGAGGTTCTAACCCTAAAGATCCTAAATCAGACCTTGTACAAATGGGGTTTATGTCAGTGTTTGTTGAGGACATTGAAATCGATGGATCGAAGAGGAGTGGAAGGTAATTACATCAAAAACAATGAGGTAAGTGCATCGAAAAGATGAAGACATCGAGGACAAGATTTAGAAAAGGATGATGCATAGGGAATAGAAATAAGAAGTTGAAATAAAGTCAGCAAAGGAGTGGAAATTCAAAAATGATCAAGAACTCAAAAAAACAAAAATTCTTCGAGAAAGACATTTGTTAAACATAATCAAAAGAGGGACTATACGAGATTGAAATGGGAGTTGAGGCATATGATAACGACTATAAAACATGGGCTTGAGATAACTGATACAATATGGACATTTTTTATACAATTATTGCGAATTATATAATTTTCTTATGTTATTTAGGCTTAACTACAAAAAGTTTAGTCCACTTTTACCTCATTTAAGGTACTTTCATTTCATTGATGCCATAAAATTTGAGAACCTTTATGTTAGACTTATTCTTCTTGAATAGCATTTAGTCATGTGTCCTCGACCCATATGGTTACAAGTCTCGTTTCTCTTCTTCATCATGGCTTCCATTATTGGAAGGATTCTTTGAAACTTTTCTTCTCCTTCCAAAATGATCCTTTCTTCTATTTTCTTTTCTCTTCTTCAAATTTTCTCATTTCGTGATCAATGTTTTTTCTTTCTCTTTCAAGTTGTTTATCCCTCGTCTGAACTTATCTTTTCAATTGGTTTTTTCACCTTAAATTTGGTGGCATGAGGCAAACGTAGAGTACAAGATTTTGACATTTTTCCTACATAAGAAGTGAGTAAAAGAAAAAAAGATATAACTAAAAATATTAATAGTTACAAATTAACACTAAAGGATGTAAATGAGGTAGAAGAACCAAATTATGAAATTACACACCGAATGATCGGTTACATAAAAGATTAGAGATCATATTAGCATATGAATGTGTATTATAAATAAGATTTAATCTCCTCCTGTGTTGCTAATTAAAATAGAATATAATGTAAATTCTACTATAACTTATTGTTGACTGAAAATAGAATGGTAAAAGAGGGATTGGGCCAAACAATGCATGGGCCTTAGTTGAACTAGGATGATTACCTCATGCCTTTTATTTCCTGCACCTTCAATTTCTTTGCACACTCGCTCGAACTTTGAAATGAACATTTCACCCTCTGGAAAAGTGACTTCCGGATTACATATTCCATAACATTTCCTGAACAAGCTTTCTGAAATTTCTGGAATAACATTTTCAGAACGAAATTTCCTGATATGATTTTTGAAATGAAATTTTCAGAATGTCTAAAATGTGTTTCGGAATAGAATTTTGAAGGAATTTCTGTAATAAAATGTGTTTCAAAATGATTTTTCCAGAATACCCATATATGAAATGTATTTAATAGAGAGTTTTCCAAAGCACATGAAATATGTTTCCTATGCAGTGTTCTTCCTCTCTTCTTCTTCCTTAGTAGCAGCGATGCGACGATGGTGGTGGTAGAAACGAGAGTTGCGATAGTGTGGTGTGGTTCAATGGTGAAGAGTGTTTATGTCTTTTTCTAATATTATGATAATATTCAGGAGGTGTAGTAAGCAATAGCCTTGTCGCATACTTTTTACTTTTTTATACTCCTTTTACGCTTACTTCTTTAAACACAACCTAAAGCTAAAAATTTATGCTTTACTCCTATTTTTACAAAGAAGAATAAAAAACGTACCCTATTTTCATGAACCTAAAAAATGCAAAATAAAGAAATTAATAAGCTATTTTTGTGAGCAGTTCGTCCTCTTTTTGAAGTTAAGTTATTACTTGTAATTCGTTTATTCCTCACTTTGTGATTATAAATTTATATAAAAAATTTTGTTTGTAGAAAGTTGGTTGACTTAACATTAACGAATACTTAGGTATTTAAAAGTACTTATTTTAAAGTTGAAATTAAAGGAGTTTATCAACAATATTGTTAAACTCGAACATCGTAAGAGGATCGGGAAGGGAATGAAAACTCGTAACTCGAGGATCGTAACTCGACTCGTAAGAGTTACAAGTAGATAAAAAATACATATTCATAAATAGGTGCATCATTTAAAAAAATATAAATGATAAAAACAACTCAGATAATTCATAAAATGAATCCATAACAATTAAAATAGTTTCATAAGTGTGGCCAAGCATAAAACATCTAATAAATTGTTCAATGTTTAATACAAACTATCCAAGGAATTCATTCATATCAAAAGTAGGATAATCATCATTGTCCTCCATAGCATCTTCATTTTCATCAATGTCCTCTCCTCTAGGACCTTGATCATTATCAACAATTGGAGGAACCTCCAAATGATCCATAGGTGCAACAACACCACCTCTACTAGCATCTTCATTCTCTCCAACTTCAAGTAAGACTTCTTCATATGAAGCATCCAAACTTGAACTTGCTTCATTTTCCTCCACTGTCCATTCATCATCAGAAGCAAGATCATCCATGTTATAGTCCTTTGTTTTCCTAACATCCTTCTTCTTTTTCAATCTTGAATTAGCCATTACAAAGACCACATCATTCATGGTCTTTTGTTGTAAACGATTTCTTTTCTTTGTGTGGACCTAAACAATTACA
>Ga0099823_1005091_pt1 | contig 13030 bp, 16 predicted proteins | sample CowpearedBW_FD_76831 | JGI IMG/M metagenome (GOLD analysis project Ga0099823, IMG submission 76831) | Root nodule microbial communities of legume samples collected from California, USA - Cow pea red BW | ecosystem: Host-associated > Plants > Roots > Nodule | place: USA: California | collected... | reverse complement strand
TAAACACTTATAAAAGAAAGAAATTTTGTTAAATATATCTTGAATTGCCTTTTCTTTATTGGATATAAGAGATATTTAAAAAAAAATTTAAACAAAAGGATAGAAGTTGACCATTATATGTATCATATGGTAAAGAAACAATTATATTTAAATGTAATTTAAAAAACAATATTATGTTACGGACATGTAATGTCACTGTGATTTGTTATAAAATTATAGAAAAAAATTATCATTGTTTACAAAATAGTTTTTAACTATTATAATTACTGCGAGTAATCAAAATTGAACGAAGTTTTATTCATTTCGACAATAAAATATTCAAATAATGATTCCTTACCCAAAGCTTTTCCGTGAATTTGCTCCTTCTCACCATTTCCATAAATCTGAAAAATACCGGAGGAAATGCTAATGTTTTACTTACATTACACACAATGATAGCTTCTGAAGACAAACAGAAGCAATGAAGTTCCCTAACATTCGTTTTCGTCACTCTAGCATTCACTTATCCCACGTTCCCAAATGCACCTTTGTACCCTACATCTCTACCAAATCCCAAACCCACTTTTTGTCCTCATTGCCACCGGTTTGCTCCGAAACCTTCCGAATCATTGCCCCAAAATCCAGGTTGCTCGGTCCCCTGTTCGCAAAACGGGTCGGGCTTTTGACATCAATTTTACCCGGTGGAAGCTGGTGGGCCTTGCCGGAGCTCCGGGAAGACGGCGTGGAGCCAACGGCGGCGTTGATTGCTCTCCGGCGAATATGGGAATTGGTCGCCGATGAGCGATGGGTCGCGTTTGTGGCGGTTGGGTCCCTTGTTATTGCTGCTGTGAGTGTGAATTGCACGAGTTACTTTTAATCCGTGAGAGTTTGTATGGAAGAGCTTCTTCGCAAGCACTTACGTGAGAAACAAGAAAAAGACACAAGTTTCTCCGTAAACTTAAATTAAACCTCAAACCTCAAAAGCTATAGAAGCTCTATCACGTAATTTTTTCAACATTCTTACTTTAAATTTATACAATATATAAAATAATTATTTTAGGTTTTTCTTTTTTTTTTCCTTTAATAAAAATGATTATGGAGGAATTTCTCAAAACCTATTTTAAGTATTATTTACAAACTTTGCCAAAAACAAGGAAACTCTTTTTTTTGAAGTATGTTGCTAATATTCCTTTAGTTCTAACTGCTATATGTAAATTGGTTCTCAGGGATGTTATTAACAAGTTGATAATTTTGATGCTACTGTGATCTTCTTAACCGGTTAATCAATTTTGTTGAACTAAAGCAATACGAGTATATACCTATTAGTGACCAGATTATATATTTAATTGTGTTTTTCTTTTATAGTAGTCTGGCAGGTTAAATTTGGATAGCACTTGTTGTTCTGCACTACAATGTTGTCTGTGAAATGTTATATATTTCATGAGTTTAATATTCATGCACTGTCTTGGAAAGAAAATTTATACCGTGAAGTGTCAACCAATTAAAGTGATTACTATTAAGTCAATGAATTTATCATATAAAATACCTTTATATTGTCCGTGTATTCTAATTAGATTCATATTCCTTTGAGTTTCAATATATGTTCTCCCTTTTTGTTTCAATGGAGTTCTATAGTCGAGTACATGGAATAAATTACTGTATTACTGATCACGAGTTGCCATGCATTTCAATAAAAGAGTTTGACCTTGACATTATTAACTAACTAAAAGCTCAATCTTAGTGCTTTTCATTGCATGATTGAGGGATAGATGGTGCATCAAAATTAAACTCCTCGACTTGGTTATTTGTTGCATAACGTTTATTTTTTTTTGTTATTGTGAAGAAGATCTAAGACCTAATTACAAAGATCACTCTAGAAACAGCCTCTCAAATCTAAGATCTTAGTGCACTTGGTTGCCACTTCTTTTAAGATTTATGACCTCATGCAAGGCGGGAGGCTAAAGTTCATGCACAATTGTTTAGATAATGTGATATCATGATCAAGCAAGCTGGCAGTTATCCCCAGAAAGACTCAGTACCATTTGAGTTATGCTTCTGATAGTTTGTTAAGTTTTATTTTATGAAGAGATGGTAAAGGCACTACTGTCTTAAAATAACTGGTGCAACTTGATATACTTGCAGCACTGTACCTTCATAACTTTTATATTTTTCACCTAGTCTTTGTTAATTCTCAATATTTATTCTGCTTCTGCAGCTTTCAGAGATCTCCATGCCAAGTATATTGGCAGCATCAATATTTTCAGCACAGAGTGGTGAGACTGTGGTGTTCTCTAGGAATGCACTGTTTTTACTTCTTTTGTGTGTAACTTCAGGGATATGCAGGTGATTCTTGTAGAACTTTGTTTCTGTGGAACCTATTTTCTTATTCACTCTTCCTGATATCTCTACAATGATTAGTAAGCTGATTATCCAAGGTGCTAGAGGACTGACTTAATTCACCCTAAAATAATTAGGGAGCTTGATTTCAGTAACTAGGGCCACTTATAGTAAAAACAAGAGGCTAGATGTCTGAACTTTGAATACACATGACCTAATTGTTATCAAACCTTGTGTGAAGTGCCTAGTGTTTTTTTGTATATTCTTATTCTACCACTCTCCTATCAAGGAACACTTTGACTCAATTTATTGCTTAGTCTTGATATGAGCTATCATTTGTTTTAGTATTAAGATGGAGTGGGTCATAACTTTGTTCTCCTATTTTGAATTTCAGCGGCCTACGATGTGGCTGCTTTGGAATTTTGAATGTAACCTTGGTAAGTTTTTCTTGATCTCAGTCCTTTCTCAAATCTCAATTAACATTTTTTGATGGATCCACTTTCATATGCAGGACATTTTTCTTTGCTTGTCATCATGCCTTCTACTATTTCTATGAATCATTGTAGTTAGATTATCTTTTGTTCGATTAATAATACAATTAGATGAAATCATCAGTTCATCAAAACTGAATACTGTTTGTTATGATAAGAAGATATGAAATGAACATTTCTTATTGAGATTGTACGAGAAGATTGAGATTAGACTGTCAAGAGCAGATTGTTGAGAGTGGACTGTCCAGGTGTAACAATGCTAAAACAACAAGAAGGAAATAAAAGAAAGGCCATAGAAATAACCATACCTAGCCTCTGGAATGTCCAACACCATGGGTAAATTAACTCCTCTATTGTTCCATTACCACCTTAGCTCCTTGATGACTTCTAGAATAATCATAAGATATGGGCTTAATACATTGATTCATTACCTGTTTTTTTTTTTGTGTGGTTACACTATTGGATAAGGCTGTTAGCTTTTTCACCAATGTCCTTGGTATGACAATGGTGTAAAAGAAACTTCAAAGTTTGGCCAACAAAGCAAATTATGGGGGACCTAAAGTAAATATATGGCTTAATTGGTTTTCATCAACATTTAAGTTAGGTTTAGTTTTGGAGGTCAAGGTAGAGTTATTTGGAACTTTATTTAGAATCTCCCCTTTTTTGCTGAAGTTTTGGAGGTTTTAACTTAGGGAGAATCTTTTTTTTTTTTTTTCTTTTGTGTGGCTTTCGTTTGATAGTAACTTTATGAATTGGGACTCTTTTTGCTTTCTTGTGTGGGTTTTTGTCATGCATTCTTTTGAGGAAATATTTCAAGCCGGGAAATGTCATGATCATTGTTGGGGCAAGCAAGACAATGCTTAATAATGAATGGTTAAACTACTAGATAACACAATTAAAAACTTTTTGTTATCCATAACTCTCTTGCTCTAACATTTCCATTAAGACATCTCACTTGGGAATTCTCCATTGCCTTTTTAATTAAGAAATTCAATTTCCGTGTCCCTATCTCATTACTACAGCTTCAACTTTCTACTTTGACTGAATTGTTTATTCCATGCATATAATTGCTTGGGATACCCTCTTCTTCTTGTTCTTATAGCTATTGTAGATCATTTTCCCACTCCACTGTTGTTTGTTTTTTATTTAAAATACAATTGTTGTCTAAGATTAACAGCACCGGTCACCATCCAGTGTTCCATGCATAATTTTTCAGGTAAAGCATCTACGAGAAAACTTATATGCAACAATTCTTTTTCAGGTTCGTATATTTTTGCTTATTAGAATTTTTTGGTTATTTATTTGTATTGTTTTGCTATTTCTTTCTTTTCCTCGGTTCTATGGCCTATGTTTGTTATTATCTGTGATGTAGGACATCTCCTACTTTGATAAAGAAAGAGTTGGTGACTTGACAAGCAGGCTCACAGCAGATTGTCAACGATTATCCCATGTAATAGGAAATGATCTTCAGCTGATATTACGCAACACTTGTCAGGTTTTAATTCTTACATTACATATTAGCCTGTTATTTTAGTTTGATGACTTTATCTTTCCATCTGGTATTAACTGTTCTTTTATTTTATATCTAGGGGACTGGAGCAATACTTAATTTGATGGTTTTATCTTGGCCTCTAGCATTATCTGCCTTGGTGATTTGTTCTATTTTATCTGCAATTTTTCTTGTTTATGGCCAGTAAGCATTGTTAACATCTTCCCCTTTATGTTAAACCTGTAGCTTTGCTTTACTATTTTCTTATGTCTTTTAGTTCTCTTTTGTTTTTGTATTTTTTTTTTATAAAATCTCCTTTCTTCCTATCTGTCTGTATCCGTTTTTCAATCATACTAGTGAAATTATTTTTGTATCCATAATAAAACATTTTGAGCTTTATTAAATTTCTCTGTTTGAAATTTTTTCCTTGATTGTATTTACTTTTTACATCTACACATGTACATAGTTTTTTTGATCTGTAGAAAGAATGCTATCACATCGTGATCCGGCTTGCAATCCTATCCAAGTTAGCACTATAATTTGTACTAATCATCTGCAGAACTCTTTATGCAATTAAAAGAAAAAGAAATACAAAGGTGTTGGGACCAAATCGAAACCCACTCAGACAATTTGTAATCTGGGATGCCCCATCTATGTGTACAGAGAGGGTATCCATCCCACCAAGTAAAAACTAAACTTCTAAGACCATAAGCAGCTAAACTATTTGCACACCTATTTCCCTTCCTATAAGTGTCTGAAAATCTAAACTATATATCAACGTATGTATATATATCAAATGTATGTAATGAGACTGAATAACAGACAAATCATCTTCTAAACTCTAGATACCATAAATCATCTTGTATGAAATGAACAGTTCTTTGTCATTTGAAGATGGAAATTTAAATTAAATAGGTATCTGACTAAGGTGATAAATGTGCTTAAATGTTTACAAAATTTAAATTAACCATAGATATTTCCCTTCTAGTTTTATGTACATCTTGGTATTGCTGATGGGTTGAAGCATGTAATTTTTTGCTTAAATAGGTATCAGAGAAAGGCTGCAAAGTTAATCCACGATTTCACAGCTTGTGCAAATGACGTATATACATTATACACGTATATATTGTTTCTGAAGCAGTGCCCAGAATCTTATTTTAATTATTAATATTTTTTCTATGCAGGTTGCTCTGGAGACACTTTCTTCAGTAAGAACTGTACGAGCTTATGGAACAGAAAAAAGAGAATTTGGAAGGTTCTTTATTCTGTTTTTTCTGTTACTGAATTTTCTCATGGGAAATCTATATTTTGGCTTGATGTTACTATGGGAATATCTCATAATATCAATATCATATCTTGGAATATCTATATAAATAGAAATTATCTTCGAACTCTAGTTTCCCTAATTCCTTTTGTTGTTAGTAGAATATTAAGTGTACTATTAGAAGTTGTTAGAAGCTCTTAGAAGATTCTAAAGATCTTTTTGTAATCATTACTTTAGGTTTACAGTTCTCTATATATAGAAGTTGATGTACTATATTAAATAAATCAATAGAATAAAACAATTTAAAATTTTTCAGATTAATTCTTTCAATTTAGGATCATAACTCCTAATCTTGGAAGCCTTGCTAAGTGCTCTACATAATAGTGGAACCTAGGAGCTAATCCTATTACCGTCTTGTAAATCTGTTGTTGGTTGCAGGTGGGTTTTTTTTTATCAAAGTTGGTCTTGATGGTATGGTACTATTGATCATCTTAAAACTCGTGTTGTGGTCAAAGGTTACACAAACTTTCGATTTGGATTATGGTGATACTTTTTCTTCCGTGGCAAAGATGGTTTCTATTAGTTTATTTGTAGCCATGACTACTCTTCAACAATGACCTCTTTATCAATTGAATGTTAAAAATGCATTCCTCAATAGAGATTTGTAAGAAGAGATTTATATGGAGCAATCTCTTGGATTTGTTGCTCATGGAGAGTCTTCTTGGTTGGTATGTCGTCTTTGCTCAACAATTTGGTATGACTCGGTGTGAGGCAGATCATTCAATCTTTTATCGTCACTCGAGTGCTGAATGTGTCTACTTGATAGTATATGTTGATGACATAGTTCTTATATCCAGTGACAACCATGGCATCTTTAAGATAAGCATTGGCAATTGGTAGGGTAAAACCCATTGGCATTTGGCTCTGTAGAGCAGTAGAGGCAACCACAAGTGTAAACATCCGATAAATCCAACTAATTATATGTATCCAGATAAGTCGTATCATAAGTCTTAGTGTATTGTTTGCGAGTCATCACATGCTTGGTTGATGTATGTATCGTTGGCTATATGAATTGTATGCAATGACATGATAAATCATTTTCTACTCTAGCTTACCCTTTTTGCTTGTTTGTATGTTCTATGTGTGGTTTTCATTTAATTAAGGTTATTATTTAAATGGGGTGTTACATTTATGGTATCAGAGCGGTCATTCCTTAGAGTCTGTGAACTTAGATGTCCGCTTAGTTTTCGTTATGTCTTTCTAATGTCATTAGCTAAGTTTTTGTCTGATCAAGTTTGACTAATGGTTTTACTATGTGCCAGTGATATGGCACCTCCGCGTAGAACTCCTCAATCTTCTCAGGGCGACGTACCAGATATCGCGAGGGCGATAGAAGCTATGGTGACGGCTATGACTTAGCAGAGTAACGCTATGATGCAACAACATGAGGCGTCGATGTAGCGCTAGGCGACATCGTTGGAGCAGCAACAACTAGTGATGTAGCAAAAGGAGGCTGCAAGAGTAGCTGCTGAAGATGCCCATAGGCAGCATATGGAGGCCCTCCGCCAATTGGAGGAGAACTGGGTAGCTACCCCTGTTTTCGGCCCTAAGCCACGACCTCCAGTCCGAGAGTGGAGCTTGGAGGACTTTTTGAAGCACCATCCAGTGAAGTTTAGCGGCAAGACCAGTTGTCGCAGATCAATGGCTAAAAGATATGGAGAGGATCTTTGATGTGAAGATGTGCCCTGCGGAGAATAAATTTGCTTTTGCAATATACATGCTCACTGGGGAAGCAGAAAATTGGTGGATCAGCATGAAATCCATCATGGAAGAAAGGGAGGAACCAGTCACTTGGGAGGCCTTCAGGGGGAAGTTCCTCTCTGAATATTTTCCAAATAGCGTGAAGTACGCCAAGGAGGTGAAATTCCTCCAGTTAACCCAGAGGGGAAGTTTGTAATTGAATATGCTGAGAAGTTCAAGCACCTCAGCTGCTTTTACACTATGCCACTTGATGAGGAATGGAGATGCCGGAAATTTGAGAACGACCTTAGGGGAGACATTCGTCTGATGGTTGCCCCACTGTCCATCAAGGATTTTGCTGCCTTGGTGGAATAGGCCAGAGTTATGGAAAAGATGAAAGTTGAGGTGGAAACTCAACGCCCGCAACATCAGAGGATTGGTGGACCATTTGGGTCCAAACTAAGGCATGAAGAGAGAAGGAAACCGTATGATAGGCCCCACCCTCAGTCTTAGGGGTCTAGGGGTTTCTCTTCCTTGCAGAACAGGGTACAGTACTTCCGGTGTGGAGGCCCTCATCTGAGGAGTGTGTGCCTTCAAATGGAAGGCTTCAAAAGATGCAACAACTGTAGTAAGGAAGGCCACTTTGGTAAGGATTGTCCCACCCTTGCAAGGGCGGTGGCATGGCCTCCAGTTTAGATTCCTGCGCAGAATCAACAGAGGAGAGGAGGCAACAGGCCTCAGGCACAAACATAGTTTATGCCATGACAAAAGCAGAGGCAGCAGACTCAGGTAACCTTGTTATGGGTAGTTGCATGATTGCTGGTGAATCTTTGTGTGTATTGTATGATCATGGAGCAACACACTCTTTTGTGTCAGAAACTTGTGTATAAAGATTAGGTCTGTCGATGTGTGAGCTGCAGTGTGAATTTGTGGTATCTACTTTGACATCGGGTTTGGTCAGGACATCGTCCTTGTGTGCTAGATGTCCAGTGGAGGTAGAAGAGCGTAGATAGAAGGTGAATTTGATATGTCTACTTGTACAAGAGTTGGAGGTAATCTTGGGGATGGATTGACTTTCTGCCAATCGCATTCTTATAGATTGCCGAGAGAAGAGGTTGTTGTTCCCGAACTCAGAGGAGTATGAGTTGTTATCGTCTCAAGGGGTTATGAAGGAGATACAAGATGACGCGCAATGCTACATAATCTTCACGCATCTGGAGGTGAAGAAGGAAGAAAGGACGTCTGTTATACCAGTTGTGCACGAGTTTCCGGAGGAAGTACCAGGGTTGCCTCCCAGTAGGGAGTTGAATTTCCCTATTGATCTGGTGCCAGGAACCAGTCTAGTGTCGATGGCTCCATATCGTATTACTCTGGTAGAACTGGTAGAGCTCAAGAGTCAGATAGTGGAGTTATTGGGGAAACAGTTCATAAGGCCCAATACTTTGCCATGGGGAGCACCAGTGTTGCTGGTGAAGAAGAATGGGAGTTCACATCTGTGTATGGACTATAGGCAGCTAAACAAGATGACGATGAAGAATAAGTACCCTCTCCCTAGAATAGATGATCTAATGGATCAGTTACATGGAGCATCGGTATTCTCGAAGATTGATTTGTAGTCGAGATACCATCAAATACTAGGGAAGGCAGATGATGTGCAGAAGATAACCTTCAGGTCTCGATATGGCCACTTTGAGTACGTGGATATGTCTTTTGGTGTGACCAATGCTCCGGTTGTGTTTATGGACTACATGAATAGGATTTTCAGACCCTTCTTGGTAACATACTCATCTATTCCAAGACTCAGGAGGAGCATGTGGAACACCTGAGATTGGTGCTTGGTATTCTGAGAGAGAAACAACTGTATGCTAAACTGTCCAAGTGCAAGTTCTAGATGGATGAAGTACAGTTTTTGGGCCATGTGATATCCGCACAGGGCATAGCGGTGGATCCAATGAAAGTGGACGCAGTGGTTAAGTGGGAAAGTCCCAAGTCAACAACAAAGATTACGAGCTTCATGGGTTTAGCCAGCTACTATAGGAGATTCATAGAAGGATTCTCCAAAATAGTGGCGCCTCTAACACATCTTACTCGAAAGGACCAACCTTTCACTTGGACGGATAAGTGTGAGGAGAGCTTTCAAGAGCTAAAGTGAAGGTTGACGAGTGCTCCGATACTTGTGATCCCTGATGTTGGTAAATCCTTTGAAGTTTACTGTGATGCCTCTCATCTAGGTTTGGGCTGTGTGTTCATGCAAGAGAATAAAGCTGGCATATGCTTCGAGGCAGCTTAAGGTGCATGAGAGAAACTACCCCACTCATGACCTAGGGTTGGCAACTATAGTGTTTGCCTTGAAGATCTGGAGGCACTATCTGTATGGTGCTCAGTTTCGTGTATTCAGTAATCACAAGAGTCAAATATTTATTCGATCAGAATGAGTTGAACATGAGACAGAGGAGGTGGATGGAATTCTTGAAGTACTATGATTTCGAACTACTATATCATTCGGGGAAGGCAAACTTGGTAGCAGATGTCTTGAGTAGGAAGACAGTGCATACTGCACACGTTATGATCAAGGAGGTGGAGCTGCTGGAGAAATTCAGAGACATGAAGCTGCAGGTTGAGTTGGGATCAGAGTTCATTAGGTGTAGTACTCTGACTATATCTAGTGACTTCTTGAACTCAGTTAAAGAAAGACAGTTGTTGGATGCTAATTTGAAAAGAGTAGTGGAACAACTTGAATCAGATGAAGCAAAGGATTTTGCCTTGAGAAATGATGGTGTATTAAGATTCCAGGGTAGAGTGTGTGTGCCTGACGATGCTGAAGTGAAAAGGTTAATTCTTGAGGAAGAGAGTCGTCTTAGTTTGCATCCTAGCATGACTAAGATGTACCAGGATCTCAAGGAAACCTTCTGGTAGCAAGGTATGAAGAAAGATGTGACACAGTTTGTGTCTACTTGTGTGACGTGTCAGAAGGCGAAGGTAGAACATCAAAGACCCGGTGGAATTCTACAACCTTGGACATACCGGTGTGGAAATGGGATAGCATAGCTATGGACTTTGTAACTCATTTGCCACGGACCTTTAGAGGCCACGATGCGATCTAGGTTGTGGTGGACCGTTTGACCAAGAGTGCTCATTTCTTGGCAATGAATCTGAGGATGTCTATGGCCAAGTTGACCCAGTTGTACATCAAAGAGATTGTGAGGTTGCATGAAATACCTTCGAGCATTGTTTCAGATAGAGATCCGCACTTCACGGTTTTGGCAGACTTTGCAGAGTGCCTTCGGTAGCAAACTAACCATGAGTTCAGCCTATCATCCCTAGACCGATGGTCAGTCTGAGAGGACGATTCAGTCGCTTGAGAATCTATTTAGGATATGGGTGCTGGATCATCTGAGTTCTTGCGATGAAGTCCTACCTTTGATAGAGTTCACCTACAAAAACAACTTTCATGCGAGCATTGGCATGACGCCATATGAAGCTCTTTATGGTAGGAAATGTAGGACTCCTCTGTGTTGGTATCAAGATGGGAAAGCAGTGCTTGTTGGACCAGAGTTGTTAAAACAGACTACAGAGAAGGTGAGAATGGTGAGAGATAGGATGCAGGCATCTCAGAGTAGACAGAAGACATATGCAGACCGCAGGAGGAGACCTTTGGAATTCGCGGCGGGAGATCACGTGTTCTTGAGGGTGACCCGAACCACGGGTGTGAGAATGGTTCTCCGCTCAAGGAAGCTTTCTCCTAAGTTCTTTGGCCCTTACCAGATCTCGAGGAGGATTGGGCCGGTGGCTTATGAGATTGCTTTGCCTCCTTAGCAAATCTCCATCTGGTGTTCCATGTGTCGCAGCTGAGGAAGTATGTGTTTGATCCGTCTCATGTGTTGAAAGTACCACCCGTTGCTTTAGAGGATAGTCGAGTTGAGGAACGTCGGGGAAAACCAGTCAGTCTCATCAAAGTCATCTGGAATCGAAGGATAGATGACTCTACTTGGGAGTTAGAGAAGGATATGAGGAAGTCACATCCACATGTTTTCCTAGTAAGTCTTCATTTTCGAGGTCAAAAATTTTTGTTGTTGGGGAGAATGTAAGGTCCACATTATTTCTTTGCTTTTCTGCCCTAATTTTTAAGGGCCTATCCTAAGCAGATGAGCCTAAAGGCTGACCCATAGGGTGCCAAGGCCCCTAAAGCAGCTAAGATCCCTTATTCTGCACTGACTTGCCAAAATCAGTGCTCTCACTCTTCCCTTTTCTTTCCACAGAAGCTCTGCTAGGGTTTGGTACCACCTTGGTCAAGCTAGTTCAAACTCATTCCTTCTCCACGTAAGTCGTCCCTCATTCGGTACTTTCCTTTTTTAGCACTGTTGTCTTGGTTCCAGCTAAGGTTCCGCTTGGGAACTTTGTTTCCTTTTGTTCCTCTTTTTCTCCAGCTCACTAAGTTGTTCCTAGAGCTGTCGTGCTCAACTGTTTGAGTGTCCGAGACCTTGGCTAACATTTTCCAGATAAAGGAAGTTAGGGTTTTACGTTTTCTTGTCTTTTTGGTTCATTTTAGTTCTGTTTTGTATTTTTGATGTTTGTGTGGTGATTATGATGGTATGAAAATGCATTGAGTGTTGCTTGAATGAGTTTGTGGTTGTTGTACGCGTGAACAGTGGAAAGGATCGGATAATCTCGCCCAAGCGAGTAGAGCTCGCCTAAACGAGAACATCAGAAACCCCCCGGGTGTTGCGCGAGCTGTCGCTCAGGTGAGGAGGTCTCGCCTAAGCGAGAGAACACGACAACACCATTGTTCCTCTTTTCGAGCTCTCGCCTAGGCGAAAGGAGCTCGCCTGAACGAGGGAAACCTCTCGCCTGGGTGAGGCCTTTCAATCTGAGTGAGAATTGGGCGAGAATGTGCCCAGGATTTGTTTCTTCTCCGTTCTTCGGTGTTTGTCACATGTTTTGGTTGGATTGCGATGTTAAAGCATGAAATGAGTGAATTTGCATGTATTGAATGGTTTATGGGCTGGAATTGATGAGTTTGGCATGGTATACGTATGAATTATGGTTGGATGGTTGATAATATATTAGAATGAGATTGGTATGCATGATAACTTCATAATTGGTTGGTGAGACATGATTCTGGTGTGGTTAGGACATAATTCCATGAAATCTCTAGGTGAGATCTCATGGTGGTGCCTTATTGGTCAGAACGTAATTTCACGATGGTTGCGTGGTGGTGCCTCATTGGTTAGGACGTAATTCCATGACCCCTGTTAGTGGGAGCTCATGGTGGTGCTTCATATTTAGGACATAATTCCACAAAGTTCGTGGTGGTGTCTCATGATATAATTTAGTAAGGATTCAAGATAAGGATTGCAGTCTGACACTCTAAAGAGTCAGGTAGTCTCACGTAGAGGGTACTGACTCAAGTGGTGAAAGTAGTAGGAGGCCTTAGATCTTTGAAGACTAACCTTGTGAGTGGTAGGGTGAAACTCATTGGCAATTGGCTCTGCAGAACAGTAGAGACCACCATAAGTGCAAGCATCCGGTGAATTCGACTAAGGTCCATGTATTGTCTTGCCTTTGGACTTTATTTTGGAAACTGTCGGTCCCTTACTCTATTTTGTTACTAGCATCGTGGTGTGCCCTAGTTCATTCCTGCTTCTTCTGGATAATTGTAAGGAATAGTAACTTTATACTCCATGACTTGCTTCTTATATTATTTTGTGTGACATTTCATTTAATTAAGGT
>Ga0099823_1005082_pt1 | contig 13040 bp, 12 predicted proteins | sample CowpearedBW_FD_76831 | JGI IMG/M metagenome (GOLD analysis project Ga0099823, IMG submission 76831) | Root nodule microbial communities of legume samples collected from California, USA - Cow pea red BW | ecosystem: Host-associated > Plants > Roots > Nodule | place: USA: California | collected... | reverse complement strand
TTTTTTTATTTTTCTAGAAAAATCTTGTTTAAATATAATTAATATGAATGCAAGGAAACTTGCTTTTGTCAAAAAAAAAAAATACGTCAGTTTCAATTCTTTTGAAAATAATGGAGGTGAACTTATTAAAAGCGGAGGTGAGAATAACGACTCTAAGTTTTTGCATTTGTTTGTACAGCACAAAACCTGCAGCCCATCTGGCCCAATGTTCAATTCAATATTTAACCCATCAATTCACTAATCAAAGAGGCTATGACCAGTTCCCCCTACAGAAATCGAAGCATTTTGTTCCGTTTTTTATTATTTATTTATTTTTTTATGTATCAATATCAATGTTTCTTTAACTAATTAAATATTTAGATTTTGTCTTGATAAATTTAGAATAAAACATATAACATAAGAAATAAAACTATAAATAAAGTAAAATTATATTGTTAGTTAAAATCAATTCGATCCAATAAAAACATATAAAACTGAACATTTTTTTGTTGGATTAAAATTTTAAATTTAATTAAAAACAATCCTATTTTAACTAAATCAAACTAAAAAAAAGTATGAAATTTCATATATGAACTTATTACAGCACTCGTACTTATATTATATAAATGGATATTGATAAAATTACCATATTATTTTTGTTTTATTCCTAGTCCTATATCTAAAATCTGTTCATTATCTTAATGATTTGTATGTTTATTAATTCCAAATAAATTTTAAAAAGTTACGTTGGAAAAGGTTTTTATAGTAAAGGTATAAACATGAAAAAATATTAATTCTTTTACCGAAAAATAATAAGTATGATGAAATATATTTTTAGGGAATTAATAAGTAAATCACGACAATTAGTTGACTTTTATTTGAAAAACATTAACCGTTATAGTGACACAACTTTCCTTTCAGTAATTCCAAAATAATTAGCATTAATTTATTATAAGTAAGTTAGGAGAAGAGACATTTGATAGTTTAAAATAGATTCCTTGGTTTGAAAATTGTAAGGGTGAGTGAAATGGTTACATTATGTTATAGACAAAATGGCGTCATCCATGGAACAGAACCAATGACATGTCCAGAACTTGCGACTAAAGTGAAAAATTGAAATTATTTTATTTATTTAAAAATAAGAAATAGGTTAATTTGATAAGTTGAGAAGAAGGAGAATATGAGGGGAATTATCTTCCTTCCGTGTAAAAAGTGGCATAACGAAAAAATGTTGTCATTTAGTCGCCACATTCTAAATCCTTGTACACGACATTCAAATCTCGCCTCCTTAAATTGGAGGACAACAACCTTAACCTTCCTCAAATCTTGTTCGTTTCCTATTCTTCTATCTTCTTCAATTGCCAACACCAAAACAATGGGTTCTCTTTCCGCTCTGCACCAACCAATCCAATATCCCGCTGCTCGCAGAGACGACTCCGTCGTTGACCACTTCCACGGGGTCAAGATTGCCGATCCTTACCGATGGTACGCAAATGCAACCAACTTCAGCATTGTATTACGTTTTCATTTTCATTTTCATTTGGCTTTGTTAGGCTGGAGAATCCGGAGGCGGAGGAAGTGAAAGAGTTCGTGCAGAAACAGGTGGCGTTGACGGATTCGGTGCTGCAGAGGTGCGAGTGCAGGGAGAAGCTGTCGGAGAAGATAACGGAGCTCTTTGATAATCCTCGTTACAACGCTCCATTCCGTCGTGGGAATAAGTACTTTTACTTCCACAACACGGGTCTTCAGGCGCAGAGCGTGCTTTACTTGCAGCACAGTTTAGAGGCTGAGGCTGAGGTTTTGCTCGATCCCAATGCGCTCAGTGAAGATGGAACTGTCTCCCTCAACACATTCTCCGTCAGCAAAGATGCTGAGTTCTTGGCCTATGGACTTAGTTCCAGTGGTAGCGACTGGGTCACGATAAAAGTCATGCGTATTCAGGACAGGAGTGTTCAGCCTGATACTTTATCCTGGGTTAGCATTCATATCAGATTCGCAGAAACAATGTTGAAACTCTTGCTGAAAATAGTTCATATCAAGATCATGCTAATGATTGATGTTTCAGGTCAAGTTTTCCTCCATTAGTTGGACGCACGATAGCAAAGGTTTCTTTTACAGCCGCTATCCAGCTCCAAAGTATGTCATCTCTGTTCTCGTGTTCTTTCTAGGATTGAAATTTGAAATTGGTATTTGGTGTTATTAATGTTTACTTTTTGTAAATAACTTAAGCATAGTCATTCTCAGGGAGATGATGGTGGGGTTAGTTTCATATATCCTTGATTCGTAACTTGATTTGATTAGATTGGTTTGGTAAGTAGGGTTGGAGAAGTAGCAGATGCTGGGACTGAAACTAATTCGAACCTTCATCATGAACTCTGTTATCATTTTTTGGGTACTGATCAATCCGAAGACATTCTGTGTTGGAGAGATCCTGAGAATCCTAAATATATGTTTGGAGGAAGTGTTACCGAAGACGGGAAGGTACTCTTTCTGTCATTGCCTTGCAACTATTAAATATTATGTGTACATAAGATATGAAAATGTACTCCCTGTGTTATGTCGTTATTTTCCTCAAGGCTTTAGTAGTATTAATACCGAAGATGCGTCGTTGTTTATATCAAATGTATCATGTTAATGTGGACATATTTGTTTTTTTAATTGGTCTTTTTTAGTCATATCGTAACGTGAAGTCCTGGATCCTTAAACTTTGAAATGTTCTAATTATTGTCAGAAGAACGATTAAGCAATCCACTGTCATGTAATATCTACCTCCGGTAGAATGAACTACGTTTTTTTTTTCTTTTTTCTTTCGTATGTTTTTTGTAAGAGCTAATGTTAAATTCATAGCATTGCAAGTCAGACGTGGTAGTATTGGGCATAATATGATTTTCCTTTGTCAAGGGGCATTACTGTGACGATGTATGCATATGATACCAAATTTCCTAAAAACTGGCTTGTTTTTTTGTTGATTGTGCAGTATGTTCTTCTCTATATTGATGAAGGGTGTGATCCAGTTAACAAGCTTTACTATTATGACCTGTCTGAACTTCCAAACGGGCTGGAAAGTTTTCGGAATGAAAATTCCCTCCTTCCATTTGTCAAGCTTGTTGATAAATTCGATGGACAATATCATGCCATTGTAAATGACGACACTTTATTTACATTTTTAACTAATAAAGATGCTCCAAAATACAAAGTAGTTCGAGTAGATTTGAAAGAACCAAATGCTTGGACTGATGTTATCGAAGAGTCTGAAAAAGATGTGCTTGAGTCAGCACGTGCTGTAAATGGTAACCAACTTATTGTGAGCTACTTGAGTGATGTGAAATATGTTCTGCAAGTCAGAGACTTGGAAACAGGTTCCTTGCAACATCAATTACCAATTGACATTGGCACAGTCAGTGAAATTTCTGGGCGGCGTGAGGATTCCGAGGTTTTCATTGGTTTTACAAGTTTTTTGACTCCTGGAATCATATATCAGTGCGACCTGAGAACACAAGTTCCTGATATGAAGATATTTCGTGAGATTGTTGTCCCTGGGTTTGACCGCTCCGAGTTTCATGTCAATCAGGTAAAAGAAAAAGAAAGAAACATTCACTGAAGCTCAGATGAGTTCTCCTTTGTTTGTCTATTTCACATGTCATGGGTATGGGTGTTGACGTCTCTTAGAACCTGTGCTGTTTATTATGTTCTATTCTCTAATGTACCTTAAAAATTTCAGGTTTTTGTGCCTAGTAAAGACGGTACCAAGGTTCCGATGTTTATTGTTGGCAGAAAGGATATTGTTTTGGATGGTTCACACCCTTGTCTGCTATATGGATACGGTGGCTTTAACGTCAGTCTTACACCATATTTCAGCATCAGTCGTACTGTACTGGCGAGACATTTAGGCGTTGTTTTCTGCATAGCAAATATTCGTGGTGGTGGAGAATATGGAGAGGATTGGCACAAAGCTGGCTCCCTTGCCAACAAGCAAAACTGCTTTGATGACTTCATTGCAGCAGCCGAATACCTTGTATCTTCTGGTTACACCCAACCCAAAAAGTTATGTATCGAGGGTGGAAGCAATGGTGGACTTCTTGTTGGTGCTTGCATAAATCAAGTATGATTCATTTGCCATTTCTTGTGTTTGGTCCTCTGATATTTTGTTAGTGCATTTTTATTGAGTTTGCTGTATTTCTAACCTCTCCCAATTTGTGAGCAGAGACCTGATCTCTTTGGTTGTGCGCTGGCTCATGTTGGTGTTATGGACATGCTACGGTTTCACAAATTTACAATAGGTTTGTTTTGTTCTGTTTTCTCGACTATAGTGTTATTTTGTATCATACTGATATGTTTCTGTTATTCAGGTCATGCTTGGACCACAGATTATGGTTGTTCAGACAAGGAGGAAGAATTTCATTGGCTAATCAAGTGAGCATGGTTATACGTATCATGAAATATAACAATATTTTTATATTTTGAGTGCAAATATGATGTTTCTGTTAATAATATTTATTTATTTATTTTAGTGATGATTTGTATGGGGGCAGCGTGTAAGTAGTGTGGATACTGCGGGCAATATTAAACATTGAGTATCGTTATGATTTTCTACAATACCTTGTTTTAGGTACTCACCATTGCATAACGTCCAGAGACCTTGGGAAAAGCATCCTAATCAGTCAATTCAGTACCCATCAACAATGCTGTTGACTGCTGATCATGATGATCGTGTTGTGCCATTGCATTCATTAAAGCTATTGGCAGTAAGTCTGTTTTTCATAGCTCAATTATTTTTGGGTGGTGCTGCCCTCTTTGACTGGTATTTTTGAGTTATTTTCAGACCTTGCAGTATGTCCTCGTTACTAGTGTTGATAAAAGTCCCCAGACAAACCCTATAATTGGTCGCATTGAGTGCAAGGCTGGGCATGGTGCAGGGCGTCCTACAAAGAAAATGGTAATAGATACGGATCTGGTTATTTTTTAACTTCTATTCCCATTGTTTATTGCTGTACGTCGTTTTTAAGTTTTATTAGTTGGTAACCGCAGATAGATGAAGCTGCTGACCGGTACAGTTTCATGGCCAAAATGTTAGATGCACATTGGATTGAGTAGATATAGATAGAGGGTAGTGAAACACCTTGAAAACAAAGGAACTGCATTGGTGGACAGCAGGACAAATTCTTGTGATTTCACTTTTTGGGGTAGGCCAACCCACGTAAAGTGTCGTAGTAGTATCATTACAAAATGTTACCAACTATGTTGTATATGATCCTGTTTTATTCAAATGGAGGTAGGGACCTCTGTTGAAACACGTAAGAGCATTGCTTTTTTTTAAACATTAACATCGAACACGATTCCATTTACTAGTGGTTCATATTATTATTATTATGTGTAATTTCAGAGAATAAAACCAAACATGACTAACTTTACACAATCCTGATATTATGCGACATCCAATTAAATTGCACAGCAAGTTGTTTAAAATGTTACGTTCAAAAGTAATTATACTTTACAATCTACATAAAACCTTAACAAATAATTCTTTTCAAAAAATCAATTCTACACAAATTCAAACTAAACTAACCGTAAACCTACATCATAAAGTTGTAATAATTAGGACTCCTTTTTTCTACGTTGCTCAAGGGCACTAATGTAAGGGGAACGAAATAAGAGGGTAGTCTGTACGAAAAGATACACTACTGGAAGTAGCTCTACTTGAAGATGCACATGTGTCTATCTCTCATCATAGTACTGCCCACTCCAAAGTCTAGCAGCCATGATTTAAAATCGGATTTATGTCAGGAAACATTCCATTTTTATGTCTGTGACATCAAGTTGCAAAATTTCAGCTCTGCAACCCAAAATTGATCCAATGCTGCAAAACCACAGTAAATAAGGCACTTGACAACATGGTAACGTGTTCCAAATAAATTCCCATAAATTGAAAGTATCGTATCTCGTACCTAGGATGGGTGCGTCCAAGATCTCCATGAACAAATTCCTTGATATAGGTCCCAGCCTGTAAAAGTACAAACTTATTATGCACTCAGAAGACAGAAGTGGTAGTTACATGGCCTATGTAATAAATCCTTTATGTCCACCCATAAATTCTTTTGCATGGCCTCTGTAATATTTACTTGACAAATATTGTTCACCATTCATTTCCAATAAAATGTAAAAAGTATATAGACCATGGAGTTATAAAGTTTGAGGTGCTAAAACTTGAAACCATAACTTAAGCTCCGTTTAAAAAGTAGTTCAGTCACTGAAACTTCATTTATATAAGGGATAATATAAGATTACCTGTGTACATAGGTGCAGAAGAAAATATTGGGAACTTCCAGCAATTGCCTCTATTTTCATCCTAAGATTTGAGAAACAGTAAGGGGTGGTGAAATTTCAGATACGTATCTGAATGCAGCTTTTATATAGTAAACGTAGCATATAACTATCAATATATAGGAGATCCTACCAATGAATAATCTTTTCCCGTTCTAAAGGACTGCGACGATGTAGCACCCTTATTGGGGTCCGCTGCAAAACTTTCTGCTCAAATAAGAAAGAAATTCTGGTTACCACATTTACAAATTAAAACAAAAGCTATTATTAAATGCAAAAAATCCAGCGAGCATGATCCAAAGAGAGAAAAGGTGACAGGCCGTGGTTGACCCACCCAGGTCAATACAAGGAAAAAGTGAGGAACGAAGTTGATAAGGCAAGAGGGTAAACTGGAAGGTAAGGACAATGGAGGAGTCACAGCAATGGGAGGGGTGGTTAGGATAGGAGGGAGCATGGAGAGCAAACTGAATGACCAGGTTGCAAATTTAGGCTGGAAAGGGTAATTCTAGCCTGATTGGGAAGTGTATAGAGTAGACAAGGAGGGGAATATGAGAGAAGTGGGTTTGTATAGAGAAGATTTTAGAGGGTGAAGCTTAGGAAGGCTTCTACCTCAGGAGGAACTAAATTGACATCCATATAGAAGTACATAATGGATAAATCAAAGGCTTAAATGACATAAATACAATCAGATGCGTTACAAAAACAGACATGCATGTCGTAGAGCTACTCAGCGAAAGTCAAATGACGCAGATACAAAAAACAACACGGTTTATGCTTTTTTACGTTTAAGTTAAACATTTAATACAAAATGCATGTTTGATAACAAGTAATACACACAACATAAAGCTTACCAAATCCTTGTGTGAAGAAATACATTGAAAATCTTCATCCTTTAGAGGACGAGATATCCACACTAAAGCAGCATATTGTTTCTACATAGTTGTAAGATTGTAATTGTTAGGACGCATATATAGATAAAACAATGGATGAATGAAAGCTGTAAGAGATCAACAAAGAAATAAAAGTAACTAGTTATTAAGAATCTAGATGAAAGACCTGCTTCTCTGCTTCACCTTCACGCATAAGGTCCCAGCCTTCACTACCAACAAGTTTCAGATTTTTCACCCTAACCTACACAAACATATGATATTATGAATGTAGTAATCATGAAATAAAAAGATAGAGAAACATCACCAGTTCAGCCGCAGCATTACCAATTTATTCTCCATGTTATTTATCTTTCTCTCTACATCTTTTACAAACAGTTCAGATGGGATATGCCGTGCATTTTGCACCTCAACAAGAAAGGGCCTGCCTGGACCCAACATTCGGACCTAGAACAGTTCCATATCAGATAAGTTCATTCATTGATAAACTTTTTAAAAGGACACAACCATAAATTCAGTACATCGATATCTTCTCTGCCTGCAGCGTGAAACTTAAAACTATCACCTTGGCAGGCTTGGAGGATTTTTCCACCAATTATTTCCTACAATGATTTAAAGCATTGTTGTCACCTTTCACAATCAACATTAAAAGGAAACATAAAAGACAACAGCTATTGCCAGGAAGAATAGACAGTACTTCAACCGAGGCTTCTCCCATTCTTTCATCATCAATGATCCAGCATGTTTGACTCACATTCCGTGAATACTGCCATGAAAGTAAACACATAAATTTGAATTTGCACAAGAAATATTCACTCTTTGTCTATCATTGGTTTGGAAATTATAGTTATATGATTATATCTAGACCAAATAAAGGAAATTATATTCCATTACATAAAGAATCTATTTTTTGTGTGAGAATTGATCAATTAATTTATTTCACCTATACATGGGAAAGTGCATAAAGCGAACTTGCAGTTTACATTAAGTATCACATAAATACCTCCACATATTCAATATGTCTATCATGCCATATGACATATCAGAACATGTAAAACTGTAAGTGTGGCATTTGGATAAAGAAATGCAACATTTATGATGTCTTAAAACATTGCTGGAGTAAAAAACATGTATGCCATTGATACATGTAATGACTTCAGAATGCCAGTCCAAATGTCCAATTAGGAAGATTGGGGGAGGATAACAAATTCATTACCTTCAGGTATCTTCCACCAAAATAGAAAGGCGTCCTGTAGCAATAGAAAGTAAAATGGCAAGGCTCGTTTGCCTTAAAAGAAAGGAAAGCAAAGTTAGCGATAGAATCATAGAAAATCTAAATAGCAAAATAGACAATGAATTCAAATTGACCTTTTCTAGCAAGAATTCACAGCCGTCAGAGGAATCATTCTCAAGTGAATTGCCAACAGGTATTTCTGCAACAACATTGGACTCTCCTATAAAATATTAAAATAAAAATGAAATGGTTGATGTAAGAAACTGTAAAATCACAGGCAGTGTTTGTATACACCTCAGACCTATAGACAATCCAACCATATGTTAGAGCCAAAAACTAGTCAAATTTAAAGGAAATCAATCTTATGGCACTTTTTCTACCAGAAAAAGAAAAAGGCTGCAGTGTCCAAAAGGTCAATGAAAAGTGTAAAATCAAAGGCAATGTCTGTCTACACCTTAGACATATAGACAATCTAAGCATATGTTACAGCCAAAAACTAGTCAAAGGAAAACAAAATAAATCTAAGAATATGTTTCAGAGTCCAAAAGGTCAATCAATGAAAACTCATGGGAAAATGGGACCAGCTATATAATGGTTATTGGTTACATAATAAGATGTTAATTTTTAAAGTGCAGAAATTCTGAAGCTCAATGAATGGCAGTCCCTTTAATGTACAGGGAATACTCCTCACAGTAATCAGTCAATAGTAACCATTGGTTTATTGCAAAGCATGCTTCCAGAGGAAAACTAGCATAACTATAAAATAAACAATTCCTTTGTCTGGAATAGAATTTCATTATAGCGGTATTATACTTTGAAAAAGGTTATTCACCGGCACAAAAGGTAATATCAATGCAAGAGAAATCCATTTTATTAACATATCACAATACTCAAGAATTCGTTGGTTTTTACTTTGTCCTGAATTCTGAAACAGTCAGACTGAAAGGCACAATACTGTACGCAACCACAAAGTAACAGCTCAATTTCATGCGTCAATGTCAGATGTTCTCAGTTTCTTCATAAAAACAGCACACAGGATCAATAATAAACTTGGGCATGCCTATTTTTCTTCTCTTGCAAGTCTCGGCACTATCTGACCGGTTCTGATCCCCCTTCGATGCTTTTGTGTGAGTGTAGGTCAAACGAATGCGGAAAGGGCCCATACTCGATTTACATTCCTGCAAAAATAAATTTCTGTAAAGGGTCATTGGAAAACAAATGGACCAAAACATAAACCTCTTGACTGAAACGAAAAAATGACTGACCAGAAGATTTTCAAGAGGATATATTAGAGAAAATTTTAAGGCATCCTTTGTAGATATGCATCCAGTGTGCAAGTTTTCTTGGAACCAAGATTGAGACCCGAATTTGGTTTTCATATATGAGCTACAAAATTAAACAAATATAAGACACTCCTATGAATATTAAACGCGAAGGCAAACAATAGTAATAAGGAGGAATAGAAAGGCACAAGTACAAATACAAAAATAAAAAGTAAAGGAGCATGAAGTAGAATTGTAACCGAAGAGAGTTATCATTGCTGAGAATGATCGGTGGGATGGAAACTTCAAGGGAAAAGGTATGGAACTGATAGGCGTGTCGTTTAACGGTGTCAGCAATGAGAAGTGGGAGGTTCTGATTTTGAAGGAGGGTTTGGGTGTCGTCTGAATAATATGTGAACTGCAGAATACCGAAGCAAAGTGTGCAAAGTTGATGTGTGGTGGCGGAGAGTGAAGAGACAGAAGAAAGGGAAGGAGAAGAAGCGTAGACGCGGCCTTGGAGGCCGAAGAGGCGAAAGATGCAACGGGCGCATACCTGTGATGTGATGTGAAATAGCAGTTAGCAGAAGAGAAAGAAGAGAGAGAGAATGAAGATGAATTACAAAAACTGACCCCTTCGGACAGCAACTCCTTCACGGCGTCGGAGGGTAAATCCCGCACCGATTCTGATACCGATTCTTCTTCTCCTTCTTCTTCACCCAAATGCTTCATGCTTTCTTCCTGCTTATGCTCCTCCATTCTCAATAACCTACTTGCTTCACTGCACACTCCACACAAACACCTTCACTGCGCGGGTTTACCTATTTTTCGATTTTGTTACTTCAGATTTTTAAATTAACTTCCCTTTCTTATTGTGCTTCCTTTTATTTATATTTTCTCCTCAACACATTTTTCCTATGTTTTTATATTTGGTTTTCAATAAACAGTTAATTAATTTTATTTGTATTCAAATTCTAAAATCTATTTTTCAATATTCAAATTTATAAAGCGCATTAAACAAACCTAATGATTAGCAAATTAAAAGTTAAAACCTAGGAATAAACCACCAAATTAATAAAAGCTAAATTATATTTTTTTTTTCTTTTTAATTCTTATATCTAATTTTGGTCTTTCTATTTTAATTTTTTGTGAGTTCAATCTCCATCCAAATTTAAATATATATTTATTTCATGTATTTTAAACATTTAAATTAATTAAATGATTTCTCGATGGAGTGTAATTTCTGCCACTATCTATCAATATTGCCTTTGTAATCAGTGGCTACTTATGCTAATTTAGTTTCAGAAAATGCTTAATTTTCACAATGACAAATATATCATCCGTCTATACCTTCTCTGCCATGGTATCGATGATGGCTAATGACTTGGTTTGAAAGATTAATATTAAAGTTGTGTGTTTGGACACGTAAAATGTAAAGGAATACAAGTGCTCTCACTATTTTCAATCCATCTGAGAAGAAACTACCAATGCTGAATGAATTACACTTGCCACCACCTAAATGCCAATATTAATATGCAATAAAAACAGTAAATTCGGAAAATTACAAAGAGAATAGAATATTGTTTCTTTCTTCTTCTTTTTTCTGGGAAAGAATTAACGTGACCTCGAGCTGGGGTCACCTGTGGCTTAAATCATACATGTCCGTCGTAATCATACCATCAATAATAACATAAATTACCCAAACAAATAAATTCAAAAATCGGAAGCAGAAAAGTAAACTGCTTTTGATATTGGCAGCTCAAAGGGGTCGAGTGTGTCTCCCACTTGCTCTACCACAAAGCAGTGCATTCTTGGGAACAGGATATTCATCTCTGATTGAGGTTGATGTTGTATAAACGCGCATGTAAAACTGTTGACCAAGGTATTGCCGTGCCCAAAATTCAGATCTCAAGTTCCACATTCCCACATTGTCAAGAGCAATATAGATAGCAGTCCATGACTTGGGATATACCTGCATGCACCAATAACCACATTATCAAATATTTTGATCAGTAAATACTCTTTTGTTGAGACAGAATGCCTATTATTCGCACCTGAGTGGTGGACCGCGAAACTGCATCGCGAAGATTGTACTGGTTCCTGCTAGCAGCTGTCCACTGTCCTCCGTCCATACTACGCATAAACACACCACAAACGTTTCACAACTTATGGTGGCGAACAAGAAGTTGACCAAGTATATGAATGAATAATGGTAGATGAGCGATGATGACTCACCCAACCACAAAGAAAGAGTAGCCATCGAGATGATAGCTCTGAATGACGTCTTCGTCGTTTTGGATGACAATCTCCACAAATGTTCTGTAGTCGGTTTGCAAAACAGATGTGTCAAGGTAAATGCCACCACCAGTGGGCCTGTCAGAAATGCTTCCGACACGGAAAACACCTGAGATTTTGAAGTAGTCGGCGAGCTTAAGAGGAGTGTCTGGAGCAAGGTAAGAGACGCTGTTGATTCCGTATCTTTGTTTGCCGTTCACTATACCAGCTGAACTCGACAGTATGATGGTCCTCGTCGTGTTTATCAGACCGTAGTGGTACGATCCTTGCGGGTTCGGCCTTGGTCCACTTGCTGTCAGGTTCGTCCTGAAACAACCATTTAGGTTCCTCAGCTTCACTGCATAGCGCATAAACAAAAGTAACGAATTTGACAAAAAAAGAAGATACCTGATGGAGCGGGCCTGGTTGAGAGACCAATCAATCTGAATGGTAGGTCCACCAGGGGGTGGGCCTGATACTGGGCCTGCGGAGTTGCTGTAGCGAAGAATGGCAGTGGAGGTGAGAACTGTAGATGTAAATCGAGAAGAAACCACGATGTAATAGTCCTGAGCGGGTTGATCCGCAGTGACCAGAACAGAGTAAGACTGGCCCACGTGCACGTCAAGAGATGAGTAGGTTGTTTGAACCGTGTGCGTTCCTTCCACTTCTACCAGCTTTAATTTGTGGTTCTGTATGCGGAAATTCAGGGAATTTTCCAACCCCACATTTGATATTCTCAGCCTGTACGTTTTTCCTGCGTGTGCCCCGAAACATACGTTATTTATTTCTCTCATAAATTACTCTGGCCTAGGTTATGTACAACTTTGTTTTTACTTCAATAGTGGAAACAACGATGATCTTTATCGTGAATAAGACAAAAGAGCTCATGTAATGTAGACATGGGATGAGCAAAGCTAAACACATTTATATGAATCGTGTTTAACAAGTTGCAGGAGAAGGTTGTTCGATTTTAAGTGATCTGATTTACGCATGCATACCTTGTTCCACATTGAAAGATGCTCCGTTAGAGCCACGACCATTGATGAGGATTCCATCAGGGAAAGGCAGCTTGCTACCTCCATCAAG
>Ga0099823_1005079_pt1 | contig 13044 bp, 6 predicted proteins | sample CowpearedBW_FD_76831 | JGI IMG/M metagenome (GOLD analysis project Ga0099823, IMG submission 76831) | Root nodule microbial communities of legume samples collected from California, USA - Cow pea red BW | ecosystem: Host-associated > Plants > Roots > Nodule | place: USA: California | collected... | reverse complement strand
ATTTTTTTTTTTTTTCATTTCTCTCTTTTTCTTCCTCTTCAAAGACTATGATGATGGAAGCGACACAATGGTGACAGTAACAGTGGTGGTATGCAGTGATAAAGGGAGTTTGAGCTTTTACTATGATTTTGGGAGGTGCAGTTAGTAATTGTCGGATTGCAGTTAGTGATAAAGCCCGTTTGTTAAAGTTTGGTACCAATTCCTTGACATGTGGGAGAATGAGTTTTTTCCGTTTTCCTTCATAATGAAGTTAAGAAGAAGATGATGTAAGTGTTCTTAGTAAGGGTAGTTTGGGAAAAAGAAGAGGAACGGGGTGCACTCTAAAAAGGGAAGAGTGTACGCAGTAATAACTGAACTTCAAAAGGTTTTTTCTTTTGCATTCTCTACTTTTCATTTAGGCCGTATTTGATGTTACCCACCTCATTCTTAAAGGGAGAGAGAACAAGACGCGACAATTAGCACTTGTGAATAATTTTTTTATCTCTTAAAGACATGTCATCTGTTTGACTCAGAAGGAGAAAATTAAGAAAAAAAAACTACTTTTTAAAAATTATCTTTTTCGTTCATTATCATTTTTATTTTCCCTTCAACTAAACAAAAGATATATTTTTGTTTGTATTTTCCTCTTAATTTTTTTTTCCTTTTCTGTCTTCACTGCAGTTGAGTATACAAAATATTAGAAAAATGATATTTGTAAGTAAAAAAAGATTAATTTACTTTAATATTAGAACTTGTAGAAGTTCCCGCTCTTCTTACTTTCTTTAATTAAACATTGTCAATATGTTTCTTCTCTCATTTGAAAATGTATTTTGCACAATATATTTGCAAGTATGACAAAATTATTTTCAACCATATAAAAATTATACCCCCTTTTGTTAAACAATTTTTAATAGTTTGTTTAAACCGTCAATAACTAAAATTAACTCTAAAACACATTTTAATTTATTCACTCTAAATTTAAATATAATTGATTATTTAAAAATATTAACTTGTTATACAGTTTAATCGTATGAAAGAAATAAAATCATTGATCCTACAAAAGTAGGCATTAAAATAGAAGTTACATTACATATTATACTTAACCTCGGTCTCTCTTTTCCCATTTAAAACGTGACCCATGATGTTTCTTTTCCATGTGTTTCCTCGTATAGACATAATTTTTGTTTCTAAAAAGAACATCTATTTCGATATTCAAGTATAAAACTTTATTTATTTTTCAATTAGTGGAAACTCTGAAGCCAATCTAGTTATCTACTACACTGCAACAAACAAACCCACGAAGCAAATAACAGACCCCAGAAAAGTCAAATCTTTTAAATTTTGGAATCAGTAATGTGAATTGAGTTCTTAAACCATGAAAACGAATACAAAAATAACTTTGATATAGCTGCAAAAGGAGATTTAAAAATGTGAACTAATACTGTACTGTAGTGAGTTATAATAATGAATTAATGTCCGTTTTACAAAGAAAAACATAAACTGAATGACTAAAATCAAAGTTTGATCGACCAAAGCGTAGATTATTTTAATCCATGCATGTTAAATGGCGGTGTTGAGTAAGCAACAACTGTGATAATAAATAAATAAATTACTACTTGGTTCTGCATTGAGGTTAAAAAAAGCTTAAAATAGAAGTTACAGTTTAGGCATGGTCACGTGCATGGTGGGTACCACTTGAATTTTATGTGATATGATTAACGTGGCTTTACATTAAAATTAACCGTGGGATTAATTTAAGGGGTATTAAAAGCAGATTAAAAAAGGGAAAGGACATTAAAGAATGCAAAGGTGAGAGTTAAGGCATGATTATGTTAGTGTGTGTCGGGACAAGGGAGTGCACGTGCGTCGCCGAAATCATCGTTTCTGCGTTTTGAACGAAAAGAAGGATGCGGTGCACGTGCCTCTGAGTCAATGGTCAAAAGCCAGAGCTTAATCTTTACAGAAAGAAGATGAGAACGATGATTAGGATCCCTTGGTCCCAGTCCCAGTTTAAGAATCTACTTCCTCATCATCATCCTTCAAAAACTTTAATCACACCCCCATCATCATCAGCACTTTCAAAACATATCATACTCCTTAATTAACCTCATGTTTCTCTAGTTTTTAAACCAAGAACCTTGTTAATATATAGGATTAGTATTTTGAATAATTTTTTTCTTTTTAAACTCCTATTTTATTATCATATTTGTTAAGAAGTGGATTTTAAGTCTAATTCAATTTCACAAAAATTAATTTATGAAGTAAAATTTACATTTCACTTATGTGCTATAAAATTATTTTATCTCTAATTGATATGAAATTTTCAACCATATTTGATATGACTTGTTACATATGAAGTTGTTTTTGAAATTTTTATATTAAATAAAATAAGTTTACAATACTCGAAAAATGTCAAAAATTTCAGATCGATTAGAATTAAGTTTAAACTCCATTTCTGGACTTTTGGTAAAAGAAATTTGTTTGATTTGTATTTCGTTTCTTTTTCTTAGATAGCTTAAGGTGGAGGTGGAACATCAAGTTGCAGAATAAGGTTGCATATTATTTTAGTTAGGGTTAAAGACGTGAAGTTGAAACTTAATAAAAGCATGCTTGCAAAGTGTAAAACAAAACGAAGACTTGGTGGTCTCTTTGAAAATGATCTTGTAGATGGTTGGAATAAAAAAAAGTGTAGTATGATATGGAGAGAAGATATGTGTAGAAATAGCAATGGAGCATGTTGTAAAACACAAAGGCACGTTTTGATTTGAATATTTAATGTGGTAGAGCAGAGAAGCAGTTTGCACATTCGTGTTGTCTGGAGCAGTTAGCACGTGTGATGGCACATGGCGTTCGGAAAGGGGATAGACAAGAAGAAGCAAAGGTAGCAGTCACCTGCGTCAAGAGAATCAAACTATAGCTATGCTAGACATTACTCAAAGATTCATTCTGTACGTACACAACTTGTACTCCTGCCAAATCAAATTTTCTATTTTCTGTAATATTGCCATGCTTAATTTGTGTATGATTATATCATGGTTGGAAATTTGAAGAATATATAATTCAGTAGTTCAATAAAATTGGTGATGTTTTCACACTAATTAAATAAAAAGTTATTATTAACTCTAACCGTTATCCCTAATGAAAGTTTGTTTATCAATCAAAAAGATTTGATAAATAAAAAAATGGTTATTTGATGATTACGAGTATCAAGATTCATTTGATAAAGAATTGTGTGATGAAACTAAGCTCGTTTGATAAAGATTCATTTAAAAAATTGGTTACTTATAACGATTACCAATAATAATGTAAATTTGTTAAGTAAGTTCGTTCGATCAAAATTTTGACAAATTAGTTTCATCATATTCATTCTTTTTATTCATCACATTCATTATATTCATCACATTCTATCATATATTCATTTTAACATACCAATACAACCAATCACATGTCATTATCACAAAATTTTTAGTAACCCACAACAATTATGAAACTTAGACAAAAGAAAAATGAAGTGTAAAGCCAACTAAATCTTTAAACAATGAGGGAGACAAGATTAATAAAATGACAAAGAAATTTTTTGTGCATTTCTAGGTTAATTTAGAAAAAAAAAATAGGAAACAAATCTTAAGTATAAGCAAATTTGAATTCTCAAAAATGAAGTAAAAATGATTAATATGTATTTTTTTAAACGTTTTATCCAACGTTACAATTATATTCCATAGCTTTCATATTTTTTTATAAAAGTCAAGAGAGTTCACGTATTCTTGATTGTCATACATATACATCACTTTTGATAATATAACATTTCGCGTCTAGGTCTAGCATATTTTACCACACACGTTACCAAACACTTAGTTTAATGGTCACATTGATTAATTGAAACTTCTTGAATATTTTGAAGTTACTATTACTCTTTATAAATGAGCAACAAATTTTATGTCAAAATGTGTTGGTGCTTTACTAAATGTTCATCAAAGTCATACATTAAGTAATATGAAGAACAAGAATAAAAGAAAATCATTACAAGAGTGAAAAGTTTATTTGAGAGGATCACCATAAATGTATTGCCACTTTGGTGTATGGAAACTTTCATATAATTGTGTATCATTGAAAAATATGTAATTTTATCTAAAAAATTTGCATTTTGTTAGAAAAATTGTATAGATTTACAATTTTTCTAAATAAATTGTATTAATTTTTTTATCTTTTGCAAAGGTTTTTAATTACTGAACTTATAATATCCAAAGCATATTAATAACGTAAGAAAATTCAAAATGTAGCATGTTTTGTAATGTTTTTAGTCCAATTTCAAACATTTTTTTTAACATATTCGATATACAAATAAATGACACAAAATGTCTCTTTGTTAATGTAATCCTTAACACAAACAAAACAAAAACACATTTTATAAATAAAATAAAAATAATCATATCCATAGGTTAATGTAATATAATAATCATTAATACATTAATAAACACATTTATATGATTGATAGTGAGGTGACACTCATATAAGAATAGTAATCCATCCTGAGCCCGCATAATCACACAATTGGAGTTTGGATATAGTTCTACAGGACTACCTTGAATTAGTTTTGAACCTTGTGAAAAACATAACATAAAATTATTCATAAATGTAGAATCAAATTTGTTGAATAACGTATGAGACAAAAAATTATTTTTTTGTTTTTTATTTTGTTGTTTCTGAGATGAAAGACAAAACAATAAGACTGAGTAAATTTTTTTGCCAGTCTTTATTTTTTCAAGTTCAAGGAGAAGTTTACATTCCTGTTATAGAAATATGACAAGCATAATTGACGCTAATGTTTCGTTGTACGCTACACGACAAAGTTTTAGTCAAAGTCCGTTTATATAATTGACTATTTTTTAAGCTGACATATTGACAGCTCTTGCCTTTTATAATTAAATTTTTATTTCAAAAATTATCAACTTGAATAATTTCCAACTTAAAAAAAAAAAACACTCATGCTAGAAAAAAAAGTTCTCATACTAAATAATAAAAACTATAACAATGATGTTACATAACATAATATTCTCATGAAATTTTGTGCAGGTAGAAATGGAGAAGATCAATAGGAAAAATATTAGGTAGAAATGGAGAAGATCAATAGGAAAAATATTAGCTCTTTTTTTTAAGACCGTAGATCTTACAATGGATACGAAATAGAAGAATACTATATTATACATGTTGTTTAACTATTATTTGTTTAAATTTTTAGTTAAATTTGTAGAGGTGATAAAATGGGTCAGCTTGGCCTGTTTTAGTCCGTTCCGTCCTTGATCTGTCAAAAATGAGTTGGGTCGGGTTGGCTCACCAATAAAAAACAAGTTAGATACTCTAACCCGTCACGTATCAGAAAGGGCCAGTAGATTGACCCGTCACTTTTTTTTCTATTTTTTTAAATTTCTATTTATATATATAAATTTGTTTATATAATAAAAGAAATTTAATTATTTTTTTTATTTTTAATTTTTAAACATAAAAAGTTAAAAAAGAAATGGTTGACGGATCAGGACGAACTGACCCACCTTTGGCCCATCAGTTTTACGAGTTAGGAGAGTCGGACCATAACGGATTGAAAATCTCATCCTAAACATGTTCTTTTCTTGGTAGACTGGCGAACCTGATGCATTTTAACATATTGACTAATTTTTATAATTAACATATTATTATGATATATTGGGGTTAAAAAACTTTTATTATTTATTTATCTATTAATATATATATATATATATATATATATATATATATATAATTACTATTTTGTTGATAAAAAGATGATTTTTTTAATGTAATTCTAGAAGGTTAAAAGTAAAAATAATTGTTTCATTAAGAGTTAGACCTTGTGCACATTTTATTTTCCTTGGCATATGCACATAATTTAAATAAAATAAAAATATTAACGTGTGAATTTGCTCATGAACTTCATATTGATGCAGGCTATTTAAGAAGGTGACTACTTAGGCATGGAAATGAAAGACATTACCAACACGAAAAGTTTATTGGTACCAAACAAACAAAGTAGGTGTTGTCCATGAGAAGAATAAAAACAAAAAGAGAAGGTGTCATATATAGCATATAACAAGTGTCTCCATTAAATTTGAGGCCAAGAACACCTTAACATGCATTGTTCCACAAATAAAGAAAATAAAATAAAATTTATTTTGCTTGTTTTGGCGTTGCACCGAAGATCCAACAAATCAGCAACTAATACGTGCATATCTATCTCTTCATCCTTCATCTACGTGTGTCCATGCACGGCATCCTCAAAAGAGAGAAAATCACATACATGTAAAAGTCAAGTTATGCTTTAAAAAATTACTTCAATCAATTAATAATATAGGTTGTCCTACAAAATTTCCAACTAGTAATGTACTTAATTTTATTAGATTGTTATTACTTGCTTTACTTTATTTAATTTACCAAATTTTGGTTTATAAAAAAATAACAAGTAAAGTAGTTAATGTTGGAAGATAGAGTTGAACTTTTTGACTATTACTCCTTTTGTTCACACAGCTTTAAATATAAACTCGATTGTGTTTACTTATAAGCCATATGGTGTAAAAAAATTGAAATATTCAGTGTTTTTCTTTTTGTACATTAAACAAATTATATGCTAGAACACCAACAAATTTTTTACATATATACTTTGTAATTTTTTTTAGAACATTATGTGGATTAGTTATACACAGCTCTTAAAACGCACTTTTATCACATTCCTTTTTAATAAACCAAGAAACAAGTTTGAGCTTTGAATGCATCACACCTCTCAATTTTCAATGACCCCATTAATTATTAATTATTCTTTTATATATTATAATTAACCGATTGATACGCCTCACTTCCATTGATAATATAAATTTCTTGACTGTATGCATGGATCTGGCTGTAAACAAGAAGGGGCAGTTTAATTTATTGATAGTTATATATGAACCGTAGTAATACATAAACCCTAGTAAAGTTTACCCAAGCTTCAATAATAAAATGTCATAATTAATCTTAAAAAACTAAAAAAGAATTCTTCATTTTTTATTTGCATCTTGTCATGTATAGGAATTTTGGAATTTTAAGCTATACTTGATATTTTTATGAAGTTTATATTATGTAGTTATTATGTTTAACATTCTTTTTAATAAATAATACTTATTTAAGTTTTTATCTGTTCTTATTATTGATTACAAATTTACAACACCATTAGAATTATTATGGGCCTTTAGCAATAATAGATGTTGCTCTCCCACTTTTTAGCATTAATAACGATGAAATTAAATTGTTTTTTAAATATTTGTTTTTATTCAACAAATATTAATAAATCTACACCAATTTGGTATCATTTATTTTTCCGAGTCTTTGATTCGATTCAAGTATTACTTTGATGAAAAGAAAAAAAGGAGACAACATGGGACAGATTAAAAATTAGAATAAAAATATTAAAAAATTAGATTATATATAGATAACAAAATAATTGTTAATTTTTATAAATTTAAACATAATCAGATCCTAATTTACAACATGGACTATTTATTTTTTCCACTATTAAATTCGATTGCTCACTAATTCAACTAAATGCAGCCTTTTGGGATCAAAGTAATATGGAGAGTAAGTTATGTATGTAAAAAAGAAAAATAGCAAAAACACATAAATATAATACTACTAAAATCATTAAGATTAATCCAAGAAAATTGAAACATAGAACTCTTTCTTACCACCAGAAAAAACTCTATTAGAAATCAAAGCTTATTAACAAATCTACTGAATTACTTATCAAACATTAACTCAATTATACCACCATGACACGATAAAACATTTAAAATAAAGTATGAGACAGAAGACAGATATCTTAATGATTCATCAAGTTAACTATCAAATTAAAATGACAAGCTGTGTAATAATTTTGTTAAAAAAATAAAAAATAAATATTTTTGTGAATAGTAGAAAAGTAATGAAACATAAGTTAAAGAAATGGGCGTGAGTTCTAAAAGAGACAAAAAGTGCACCCATTGTGGGTATGTAAATATGCGAAAACATGTGGCGGTAGAGAATATATTATAGAATTTTGAAGCATGCAAGATGATAGAGTGAGTGATGAAAGAGAAGAAGAAGACATTGGATGCTAAATGAAAGGGTGCGTAGGTGCTGCCGGTCTAGATGGGGTAGAACGCAGAGGATCATGCGTATTCGTCGCCACTGCTTTATGCACTCATGTTTCCCGGGCTCACTCCATTTTTATCTTAAAAGTCACATTATATATAGAGAGAGAGATAGTGGTAATAATAGTATAGTGCATGTATTCAACTTGGTCTTCTGCTACACCTAGAACCCATTTACTGCTCATGCTTCCCGTTTTCTCGCACACTGGTCGACTCCTCTGTTGCACACTGCTTTTTCATTTGTTCTCGCAAACTTCATGTTACCGTCTCGTAGGAACCACCACCCAGAAAGGGCAAAAGCTGTTCTGTTTTTTTGACGATAATAGTTCTTGTCAAATTAAAATACGCAATGTGATTGTAACTTCTCCAATTGTTTATACTTTGTCCCCAAAAGGGAGCTTCATGTTGTGTCAAGGGAGCAACACATTGTCCTCCCACCAATGGTTGGTTAATACACTTGTACATGTTTAAAAGTATCTACATATTGTCGAGTGAGGAGAAAAAAAAAATAGAAATGATACTATTGAGTGACAAGAAAGAAAAAAACGAGTTCATTTAAGTTTAGATGATTAAGATTAAAATTGTTCTCATATCAAATTTGTTTATCATCAACCATATCATCATATATCAGCTATTATTCTACTTTGAGTTCGAAACTTCATCATAGTTTTATTTTTAAAAAATAAATTAGAGAGTTGAAGGAGACATCGATATTTAAATAAAAAATTTGTTGAAATAACATTATTATAAAATAATCGCATAAAAGATATTATCTATTTTAAAACTTAAAATACTATTAATGTTTTGTTCTTAAAAAACAGATTGAAATAAAGTTTGTTGAAATTACATGATTAAAATCAATTAATGCATCCAAAATATTATTATAAATTTAAACTATTTTATTAATTTTTAAATAATGTAATGAAAAAATAAATTAATCTAAATTGTATAGTTGAATCAGTGAGACCAAATTGTTAGACCATCTTAGATAATCTAATGATTATCTCAAGATTGATCTATGCCAGTTACTCATTCATACACAAGATGACTAATAAGTTATTTTAAGATTTTTTTTTGGTTAAAATAGTTTGTTGCGTCCTCGTTTTTGTCGCAAAATATCAATTTGGTCCTCCTATTTTTATTAGTCTCAATTCGGTCCTTATTTTTGTAAATTAGTATCAATTAAGTCATTTCCGTTAGTAGAGAACTAACACGGTTAAGTAGGTGTCACGTGTCAGCTCCTCGTTTTTTGAATTTTTTATTTGAATTTTTTATTTTTTTAAAATTAATTTAAAAAGAAAAAAAGTATCCCACGTGTCACGTGTGTAGTGTGTGTAGTGTGCCACGTGTCAATCTAATATGGTGACACGTGTCAAATTATTGTATGAATCTCAATTTGGTCCTCATATTTGTTAATTTGATTTGATTTGAGTCCATAAATTTTTTAAAAAATTTTCAATTTCAGATACTCCAAATTTAGATCAAATTTTACTTTTATATAATGTTATGATTATTTTTATTAAAATTGATATTTTTATTAAATATTTTAATAGTATTAATTGTATTTAATATTAAAATTTTAAATATATTTATTTTAATTTCTTATAAAATTATTTTAAAATTTTACATTTGAATTTATAAAATTGTTATTTTTAAGCCAACTCTAAAATATTGTTGATATAGAATATTATAAAAAATATTTCGAATATAAATTTATTAATCTATATATTTATAATTTTAAAATAAAATTTAAATAAAGTTTAATGTAAAATATAAATTTAAATAAATTAAATATTTTTAAAAATATGTAATAGAAATATCACTTGTAATAAAGTGTCATCATTACATTTTTAAAAAAATTAAATTTTTTCTAAATTTGGAACACATGAAATTAAATTTTTCTTAAAAAAATTGGACTGAAATCAAATCAAATTAACAGATATGAGGACCAAATTGAGATTCATATAATAATTTGACACGTGTCACCATATTAGATTGACACGTGGCACGCTACAAACCTGACATGTAGCATAAATATTTTTTAAAAAAATTAAAAATTTAAAAAAAAAATTAAAAAAATTAAAAAAATTTAAAACAATGAGAAGCTGACACGTGACACCTACTTAAAGGTGTTAGTTCTCTCCTAACGGAAAGACTTAATTGATACTAATTTACAAAAATGAGGACCTAATTGAAACTAATAAAAATACGATGACCAAATTGGGATTTTGTTACAAAAACGAGGACAAACGGAATATTTTAACTTTTTTCTTTTGTATGGAAGTACTTTTTCCAATATTTTTCTGTTGAATCATCAATTATTTTTTATTTTAATTTAATTATCGTAAACACCAATTTTTAAATAAATTAAATAATTGTGCATGTAATCTTATAATTAATATTCACTTATATTTCATAAGAAAATATAAAATAAAATGTGCAACTTAAGCCATCGCGGTTCATGGTTGCATGAACAAAGTGAACATTAAAAAATAAATGTACCAAATGAAAAAAATTGAAGTGTTTCTTACCTTTATATTTGAAGTAATTTTTGTAAGTAATTAAAACGATTTAATATTAATATATTTTTTTATAAAATAGATATATGTGAAATAGACGTCAACTCTAACAGTAAATTTGAAAACAATTAATAAATAAATTAAAAAATAATTTAGTAGAGATTATAATGATATAATTTGATGTTTTTATTAATTATTATTGTTTTATTATTATATATACAGTTTTGTGAGTTCATTTATAAAAAATAAATCATTTCTTTATATTGTTAAAATTTTGACAAAAATATAGACTTAACCTGTCCAAACCATTTTTATATATCGAATTAGGCTAGATTGACTTATTTTAATATTTCCACATGAAACATGTTAAAAATGAAAAATTAAATCAGATAATTATGACAAATCTATCATATCTATAAATTACGAAAAATAGATAATTCCTAAATGAGTTCTTATAACATTATTTCATGGAAAGATAAAGATATAATTCAAAACACGTTGTTATATGAATATGAATACCCTTTTAATAAATTCTTTCGGGAAACATCGTAACTAGAATAAATATGGTGGTGAAGAATCATTACGATAAAGCAGAAGGAAAGAAAAGTTTCAGTGGCTTTTAAGTTAGATGATATGATATGAGTTTTCCTGCATGAAAAAACTCACTTTTGTTTGATTGAATTGTGAGTCATCATCACGATTTCTATAAACTCAGTATAATACGATGATGACATATATTCTAATCGATAAGGTACGACAAGTTTCTTTCCTTCAACAGGGATATGCTCTCATTGATGCCCAACTTGGATAAACATGACTAAGAATGATTGTGTAATTAGCCAAAGCTAATTAAGAAGGTACAAGTTTTTGTTTTCCACTTCAAAAGGTGACCATAAATTGTTTCCAAAACGCAAAACATCGTAATCTTCATACATATACTTTTTAATTTTGAGAACTTCTGAAACCTGTAAACCGACATTGATAATTTATCTCAACGACAAGGTCACTAGTTGATGTGGATGGAAGTTGTAATTTTGCAAGGCAAAAAATCTTCAACAAACTAATGACGCATATATTCGTGAATGTTAAGTATTAATATAATCAGAAATTAGTTATATTTTTAAGTATATTTTTACAAATGTAAATGAATTTATGATTTTATTTTGATAATTAATTTGGTATATATACTACAACAAAATCTTTAATCCTTTGATCAATTTTAATGAAAAAGAATAATTTAACTAATTTGAATATTAATTTATAAATTAAAAATATTTTATTTGTGACTAAAATAGTTTTAAAAAATTATAATTAATTTTAAATTCGTAATTAAAATCGGTAAGAATATTTTGGACTACACATCTACTTATTATTTTAAAATTTTCTTGTAGGGATATATTATGTATTACAAAAATTATACCTTTAAATTTATCTTGTTATTAATTTTTTCTAGAAATAATTGAAAAAAAATATCAATACAATATAAAATTTTAATTTAATAATAAATTGTTAGAAACTACATCAGAAATAAAATATGCATTCATTGTAAGAGTTTATACATCTTATGTCGGTATCATTTGATTTTATTTGTTTATATACAATTTCTTTTCCCTTTTGGTAAGAAGGTTTGGTCCATGAAAAAGGCTCCAATAACAAGAAAATGTGGGGTGTGATGAACACCGCTTCAAGTTCAACGCTCTCTCTCTGGTCCAAGGTGGATAAGTGCATGATCATCACCGCTATGTTGTGTTTGCATGTAGCACAACCTTTTGTCCTCCTCAATCGACAACGACAATACCCTGAATAATAATAATAATAACCAAGTACGGTAACAATAAGCATTCGGTTCTGCATAAAAGAAAAACAAGTCCTACATATCGGAGAAGAGGCGGTGGCAAGCCAGACTAACGGCGGTGCTGATGTCCGTGACTGTTGCAGCAATCGCACGTAAATCAGCGACAGATTTGCAAGAGTTGCAAATATGAACAGGGCACACAAACATTGAAAAGACACTCAGCTAAGAACTTGTACCTTCTTCACACATCTCTATTTTGTTATGTTTTGGAATTAAATAGAGCGAATTTCCGGTACATAACTATATATAAATTTGTAAAATTTGTTGGAAGTTATAAGTCGATTTTAAAATAAGATTAATTTATAATATAAGTAAAAATAAAATTATTTTTTTATTAATTAGTTTTGTTTTATTGGTTATCGGATATTTTATTTATGTTTGGTATGAAATGTATATGTTTCGACATGTAAGAGAGTATGTGTACGTATATTGAAAGTTCAATATCAACTAGAAATAAGATGGTCAATTATATATATATATATATATATATATATATATATATATATATATATATATATAT
>Ga0099823_1005078_pt1 | contig 13044 bp, 6 predicted proteins | sample CowpearedBW_FD_76831 | JGI IMG/M metagenome (GOLD analysis project Ga0099823, IMG submission 76831) | Root nodule microbial communities of legume samples collected from California, USA - Cow pea red BW | ecosystem: Host-associated > Plants > Roots > Nodule | place: USA: California | collected... | reverse complement strand
ATATATATATATATATATATATATATATATATATATATATATATATATATATATATATATATAAGTATAAAGAGAGAGAGGTAGGGAGGGACAGAGAGGGAGGGAGAGAGAGTATCAACTGTGTCCTATATTTTAAACGTTAGCCATGTCTGGTGTCAGTTTTCTGCTTCATATGTTTCGGGTATAAGTCAAATTTCTCAGTTCATGGATCTTTTGCTTGACTAAACATTTTCTTTGGTTTTGATAATTGCAGATATGGTGTGAGCCCTTTTACGCCATTGAAAGGACTCTTTATTCAAGGCCCTATTTTTGTTAGTTTTTTTCTTGCGGTAAGCTGTTCCAATTTGATATTTGACTAAGTTGTAAGAGTGTGAAGAGCTGTTATATTGTTTCTATCCATTCTCACATTTGAGTTTTAAGATAGATAACAAATATGGCTGAAAAAGTGCCATCATTCAAGCATGGTGGAGCTTATTGGTTTACTGATCTCTCAACTCCAGATGCCTTGTACGTTTTTCCAGTTTTGACTGCATTGTCATTCTTAATAACGGTAGAGGTAAGCATTTTCTTTCATAAACTTTCTACTTTTGTAATAATTCTTTCTAGATTGACTTTCATTATTCATGATTACATGCTTTTTGAATTGGCGATACAGTGTTCTCTCATGCATTAATTCCAATTTGGACTAATTGATTTCATTTTGTTCTTTAGTGTAATATGCAAGAAGGGATGGAAGGAAATCCTGTGGCTGGCACCATGAAAAATGTCTCCAGAGGTCTTGCGGTTCTTACGGTTCCTTTCACCATGGGATTTCCAAAGGTAAACTATCCTAGCTTAGTGTTTTTCTGGAAGGAACAACTGTCCTTTGCCACTTGGTTTTGCATTTGAAATAATTGTTGGATGAACTTACAAAGAAACAGTAGTTCTGCCTGAAGTTTTATTATAAAATGTTGCATTCTATCTGCGTATGGAACCATGTTTAAACACCAATTTAAATGGGTTTGGACACTAACTACATTTATTCTTACGTGCATCTGTGTATTTGTGTCTGAGTTCCAAACACACTGTATAGTTTGCTCACTGGCAAGTGTAACTTACTACTATGAAAAGAGGCCTCATTCGCCTCCCTCTTACGGCTAAATCTATCCCTTGGTTCTCACACTCCCTTCCCTTATCCCTGAAGCCATGTGTATAGCAGGTTGTCACATAAGGTGCAATTCCCGCTTGGCCTAATATAACTCTAATCCCCCACTACAGCCTACTTCTTTTGCTAATGTACAACCTTTAGTAATCTTAGTTCATCTACTACGTGTTTTAACGTTTATTTATGTTTACTAGTATTAAATATAGTAAAATTAGGTTTGTGATTAATCTCCCTTGTGTAGAAAATACACATAGGGACTAATTTTTATAATAAAGAAAGTATGGGTTAAGCCCAAAATACATTTGAAGAATAATAACTATAAAAACAGAAAATAAGATAGAGATAAGATATTAATGATATCTTAACACTCTCTCTCAAGCTGGTGCATACAATATGTACCAAGCTTGTTACAAATATAACCAATTCTCGGTCCACGTAAAGATTTAGTGAAAATATCTAATTGATCACTTGAGTTAACAAACTTAGTCTTGATGTCCCCAGATACAATCTTTTCTCGAATGAAATGACAGTCAATCTCAATGTGTTTAGTCCTCTCATGAAAGACAAGATTAGAACTGATATGAAGAGCAGCTTGATTGTCACATATAAGTGTCATAGGATTAACATCTCCAAATTGTAACTCTCTGAGCAATTGCTTAAGCCAAACAAGCTCACAAGTGGCTGAAGCCATGACTCTATATTCTGCTTTTGGACTAGATTTTGCCACAACATTTTGTTTCTTGCTTTTCCAAGAGATCAAGTTACCACCAATGGAGACACAATATTTGGATGTAGGCCTTCTATCAGAAGGAGATCCTACCCAATCAGCATCTGAATAACAAACAACCCTTGTATGGTATCAAAGCCATAGTTAAAGCCTATCCTAGCAATATTTGATATTTGTTCGGCCTATTGTGTCACCTGCTATCGAAAAGTTTATTGTTTGTTGATCATGTTTTTCCACCCGTTATCGGACCACCCATTAATGTTTAATTTCACGCTCAAGATGTATATACCTCGACGTGAGGAGAGTGTGTTGGAAGTCCCACATTAGCTAGAGATAAGGTGATTTAAGAGTATATAAGTGGGTGCAAACCTAACCTTAGAAGCCGGTTTTGTGGGGTTGAGTTAAGCTTAAAGTCCACTTCTTAAAACTAGTTTTAATATGTTAAAAATGGTGTTCCGAATTGTGAAGTATGTAGCTAATTTTAAATCTTGAATTGTAAATAAATCATATCAGATCCATAGACTCAATAAAAAATAGCTTAAAATATATGTAGTGCTCATTTAATAATTTTGAACTACAAATTAACAAAAGCAATTTAACTAGAAGTCTCAAAAACCAAAATCCCAAGTTATAAATTAAAGCCTTTATTTTAGTAGAAAATAAACAGCAATGGAATAGCTATATACAATGCAGAGAACGGATGATACATTTGTGAAACCGTTTTCAGAAAAATGAAAACTGATAGAGTGCTTTTGGTTGCTCCTTCCTTTTTCGTAAACCATATAAACATAATTGACTTTCAATTCTTTTTTTATGAAAATTAGTTAAAAAAACAAAAAGGTAAAATAGCAAATTGCTTATGTTTCATATGGGTAATATGGAATTGCACTGTTTCATCCAAGCTTTTCACAACTTTATGTCACATGTAGTTAATTCATGATCTGGATTGCTGATTTCTTGAATCGAATTAGATTTGAGATTCTAAGATCCCGTTTGGGGTGGTTATGAATTTGAGAACCATTTTACCTTTATTTTCAAAACAGAAAAAAAGCTTTCCTATTTTGAGTTAAGTTTTGAGCAGTCTCTACGTTTACCCTAGCCTTCTATCTGCCTTTGCTGGGTTAACTCTCTTCCTCCTTGTTACCTCTCTATTGTATGATCTCTCCTTGTCTTCCTCTCTCTCTCTCTCTCTCTCTCTCTCTTTCCATTCCCCTTTTTCTTCCCCCATTTCTTTGTTCTTCTTTCTGTAGTTGTTTATATGTTTTCTGAAATTGAAAATACATACATGACTAGTTCGGTTGCAGATTTGATTTCATTTCTGTACATAAAAGTTTTATATTCCGCTCTCTCCATTTCTCTCGTCATCCCTCTCTCACTCAGCGTCTCTCTCTATAGTCTATATGTTTTTTGAAATTGAAAGCTTATGCATGATGAGTTGGGTTGCAGATTTGATTTTATTTTTCAGCAAAATGGCTAACCTTGGGGTTTGGTGGGTCTTGAGAGATATTTTGGGTTGGCATTGTTATATTTCTGCAAAAGGTTTATTTTATCGTTAGTCTTAGTCTTAGAAAGTGGATTTTCAAGTTAATCTCAACCAATGTTGTGAAACCTGACGATCCCTTTTTCTTTCTCCATTTCTTTGTTCTTCTCTCTGTAGTTATTTATATGTTTTCTGAAATTGAAAATACATACATGACTAGTTCGCTTGCAGATTTGATATCATTTCTGTACATAAAAGTTTTGTATTCCGCTCTCTCCATTTCTCTCGTCATCTCTCTCTCACTCAGCGTCTCTCTCTATAGTCTATGTTTTTTGAAATTAAAAGCTTATGCATGACGAGTTGGGTTGCAGATTTGATTCTATTTTTCTGCAAAATAGCTAGCCTTGGGGTTTGGTGGGTCTTGAGAGATATTTTGGGTTGGCATTGTTATATTTCTGCAAAAGGTTTATTTTTTCGTTAGTCTAAGTCTTAAAAAGTGGATTTTAAAGGTAATCTCAACCAATGTTGTGAAACATGAGGATCGTAAGAGGATTGAAAAGGGGATAAAGAGTTGAAACTCGAGGATTGTAACTTGACTTGCTATATTCATAAACACATGCATCCATTAAAAATAATATTGATGATAAAAATAACTTATACATAATAATAAGTCTTAAGTAGTAAGATTAAATACATAAAACAACTAAAAATAGGTTCATAAAATGTTCATGCATAAAACAACTAATGAATTCATAAATGTTTAATACGAACAAACTATCCAAAGAAATCCTTCATATTAAACACATGATAATTATCCTCCTCCTCCAAATGATCTTCATTTTAATTAATATCATCTACTCCATGACCTTCATCATTACCAACAATTGGAGGAATCTCCAAATCATCCATAAGTGCAAAAACACCACCTCTACCGACATCTTCATCTTCTCCAACTTCAACTAAGATGTCTTCATATGAAGCATCCAAAACTTGAATTTGCTTTATTCTCCTCCATAGTCCATTCATCATCAAATGCAAAACCATCAATGTTAAAGTCTTTTGTTTTCCTAACATCCTTCTTCTCAAGCTTGAATTAGCCATCACAAGCACATCATTCATGATTGTATGCTGTAAAATTTATTTTTTTGGTGTGGACCTAAATAATTATAGAATTAATTAACACATCATACTAGCCTATCAAAAGTAATTATAAAATCATTTTCATAAATTTAATTTCTTACCCTCTCAAAAGCACTCCAATTACGTTCACAACTAGGGATGTCAACGAGACGGATAGGGTACGGGTAGTAGCTTCCCCGTACCCTACCTGATGGACAAAAACCCCCCCGTACCAATATCTGTTATGCGGGTACCTACATATTTTTTTAATATCCACAGATATCCACGAATATCCGCAAGTATTTACAAAAAGAAAAATTTAATATTTAACAACAACTTCTAATCATAATTTCAAATAAAAATACAATGCATAACATTTATAAATTTCAAACAAAGTGCAAATAACTCATTTAAATAGTGTTGAATGAAAATGTACAAATAAATAGAGATTTGTTAAAACCAATTGATAAAAAATAGCTTATTCAAAATCAATGTATTAATGTTTTAATCATTTTTTTTAATTTTTATTTAAATTAGAATATAGTGGGTACGAGTATCTACAGGTACGGATGCTATGATACTTGTACCACCTCGTTAACATGTGGGTATAAAAAATACTCATATCTGTTACCCGCGGGTATCCATTTTCAAAATCCATTTCCTACCTATTGCAAGTTTTATCCGAGGATACCTGCGGGTAAGGATCTCTTTGATATCCCTATTCACAACCAGATGAACTACATGTCAACTCAATATTCTAATGGCAAATCTTTGTAATTCTTGATGTTCATCACCATATGATTCACACCATTGCAATGGATTTTGGTTTTGAGTGCACAATGAGCTATCAAACTACCAAAAAAAAAATCCAGATTTGCTCTTGAAACTCTCAATTTAAGCATCAATCTTTTTTATCTCATCGATGTCTCCCATCAACTTATCCAAACAATCATACATTTCACGCTTCACCTTATAATCAACTTTAAATTCAGCATCGTAGGGCAACATGGAACTAAGGTAATAGCCGGCAACATGCAATGACCTATGCAATTGGTTTTCGTATCTTTGATCAATGATTTCCCAAAGGGGAGTGTAGCTGAATAAGATAAAAATAAATAAATTAATCTCCAAGCAGAGTTTATAGTTCTAAAAAATAAATTAGAAAATCTAATATAAGTGAAAGGTAATTAGTGCAATAACTTGATTGCTATCACAATCCTCTGCCCCTTTAATTTTGTCTCGTAGAAAAGATCGCAATTGTTTTATCCTGGGCGCTGTGACAGGATGGTGCTTAACACCATAACTAAATTATCAAACAGAAACTGCTCTCTTTCCTTCTTGTCTGGGACTACAAAAATAGTTTCTTGGCTTTCTGTGAGTGTCAATCCTTATTGTTTTAAGTGTGTTTCGATCGCCAAAGATTTTTCTTGTCCTTCTTTCTTATTCTGTACCCGGTGACTTTATTATTATTATTTTATCAAAAAGGCAGGTCATAATTAACATAAAAGTTAGTGTTTGAATTATAGTAGGAAACCTAACAATTGCATTGATTAAGCAGAAGCATTCTATTTGACTCTGGAAACTTAGAAAAATTGCTCTTTTTTTATTCGAAAATAAATGCCTTAAATATTTATAAAATTTAATTTGGAATTTACTTTAAATTGAAGGGTATCTTTGGCAAATCAAAGGTTGGAACCCGTGCCTTGTATATGCTAATAGATGGAGATATTGACTTTCCATATTCTATCCACATGTTTTAGGTTTATACGCTTATTTTGTTTGTAATATCTAAATGGTGTTTTGCTAATTGAGAAAGAAAAGGAGAGATTGCCAGTTTTCTCTTTACAGCTTCATGTTCGCTTTCATTTGTCATTTCATATAGTTTGAATCTGTGCTCCTTTATACTTGTGCAGGCAATATTCTGTTACTGGGTTACGTCAAATTTGTTTTCACTTGTATATGGACTTGGTAAGGTTCTTGACATTTTCATTTGCAATTTTACGTCTTTTTCCAATTTTCACCACTTAAATAGGTAGAAACCTGAATTTCTTGAAATGCATTTGCTTTGGGCCTTCAATCTACCATGCGAATCATGATTGCATTTATGTGGGCTAGAATGTATAGGGTACGTAATTGAAGAATCCATGGGTCCATAATCTTATTATTCTTTTTGAGTGCAGTCTTCTGTCTGTCCATGATGATCCAAAACAATCCAAGATGCACTTGCAAGTTACAGTCTTGCACTCTTAATACTGATTGATCTAATGTTTTAAACATATCAATGAAGTTGATTGCCTCTCTTACAATCATTCGTAGCCTGACTGACTTCCATTTACTTGTTAGTCCCTTCTAGAAAATCTGCTTGATCCCGATCAATATCTTCATACAAAATCACAACTATTCAATAGGGTTATGTTTTGTTCTCTCAATCTTTAGGACTTTTCAGAGTATTTCAATTCTCTGTTTTAGTCATTACTTATTTATTTATTTGCATTTAATTTCACAAGTAGATTTGCATACCATTCTGTGTGCAGTATTTTCTCTAGGTTGTCATAATTATGATCTTTTTTATTGTAATAATAAGATATTTAGTTCCCTTATTATTACCCCCTGAATAATCTACTTGATTCACAATTGTAGGATCAAGAACAAGATTAGTTTATGTAGTAGATAGCATCTTACTTGTGTGTATCGGTACACTTACTGTAAATCATTCAGCTTGGTCTAAATTCTGTTGATGTTATTAGTACCGGAATTAGAGGACTAAAATTTTATTTGATAAGGAGTAAATTTGACAAAAATTTAATCCTATAGTCATGGAACAAGCTGTCAAAACTGTGAGATTTAATGATTAAATTCATGTCATTTTTCTATGATGATGAAATTATTACCTCCGATGGGTGGGTTTGAGCTGTGTTAAAAACAAGAGGACTAAAATTCTCTTAATAAAGGAAAAATTGCAGTAGGTCTATAACACCCAAGTTCGAGGTTGTGTTTCATGTATAAATGAAGTTTCTAATTACTTATGTATCAAAATGGTGTTTTTCCACACCGAACTGTATTATACAAACACAAGCGATCCTTGTTATACACTCTTCTTTTTTTCTTCTTCCTAATCCCTATTTGCTCTTATTTCCAATTTTGCAGCGCTTAAAGTTCCTGGTGTAAAGAAAACATTGGGTATTCCTGAAATACCTGTTACTGCCCCCACCAGTGCTCCTCAATCGCCCTTTTCTATATTTCCCGCTCTAAAACAAGCTACCTCTGCGACAAATGAGTCAAGCCCAGTAGTACCTGATAAACCTTCAAAACATTTAAATACAAAGATATCATCTTCTGCTGTTATTAGTCAAAGGCTTAGAAGTTTAGAGAAACAAGTGAAAGGAAGAAAGAAAAACAAGTGAGTAAAATTTACTGTTTCTAGATTAGGCTATATCGAAATACGGAGCAATTGTGCTCATATTTTTGTTATATTTTATGATCCTGGGATGAGGGGAAATTAGTTCAAACATTGAGTGCTGATAATTTTGCATAGGGATTTGCCTATCATGTAGCCTACCCGCGATTCACGGGTTTCTAAATTCTCGTGTAAACATTGATTGCTAATAAGTTATGTATTTGACAATTGGTATGAGTTAAACGTGTGATTATTTATATTTCGATACTTGACAATTATTTTATTAGACATTATTTTCCTTCATTCATCGAATATGCCGCAGAGAATATTCAAGCTTGACCAAGAAACATGAAGAGTGTTGTGTTGTGAACATATAATAGTATGACAAGAAAATATTTTCCTTAATTTTAACGCGTATTCAATATTTTTGTACCCAGAAAAGTGAATTCAGGTGGGAATGCAAAGAAAATTTTGGATAACTTTGTGCTCAGATGTTTATGTTCAAATTATCAAAGCTGTTGAAATATTCAAATCAAAAAGATGAAAGGTTTAGGATAGAGAAAAAGGACGTGTGAGTGCTCTAAATTATTGAGAATGTGAATTTGGTTTCTATAATTGAATCAAAACAAAAAAAAATTGAAACCAATTTGAAACTTCTTAATAAAAATAAGGATAAAAAAATAATTTAAGCAAGTAACAATAGTCATGGGTACTGTGTATAATTGAGATATGAGTTTAGTTTTGTATTTCTTTTTGCTTTTTGTGCACATTTCAAACTCATTGTTTTCTCTCATTTTCTAATATATGTTTTTCCCCTCCTTCTAAAACACATTGTTATTTACTCTTCTTTTCTCTTGGATTTATTCTCTCAGTGCTTACTTATACTTTGCAAAACATCTTGTTTGTGTTTTAAGTCACTTTTTTACTGCAAATCTAGCTCTGACGGCATAAACATCAACACCAATCTTGAATTAAATTTTTTTAGTAGTTTAATTTATTAAATGAAATGTTACAAAGAAAATAATAATTTTTTTTCATGATTTTACGAGAACTTAAGAAGAATATATTTTTTGTTTGAGATTAAGAAAAATAGCTTGTTTTTATTTTTTAATTTTCTTCCTCAAACAAGCCGTATATAAATATAATATTTTTTTCACCAATTTTCTTATAGTTACTGTATATTATACAACACGTTTTAAATGATTTAAAACATAACTTTATCTTTTTTATCAGCATAAAACTATTTAATTGATATTTGTGGTATATATCTTTTTCAAGGAAAACATGGATAGTTAAGATGATAAGGATTGGAATATACTACGTACATGCACCTGCCCATCACAAATGTCTTGGAGGAAGAAGAACAAACTCATGAAAAATTTATTGTTAGGTTATGTATTTATATTCAAATTTTTAAATCGAATTCGGAAATATAATGATTAAATACATATACCTCTAACATCATTAAAATATTTTTAGTTTACCTTATGATTTGTTTTAAAATTTATGTAACTTAGATTTTTTTATTATTATTTAATATTAAAAACTGTGTATTATTGCTAGTATTGATTTTTTTTTATCATATTTGCTTAATTTTTATTTTATATAAAAGATTATTTAATAAACATTTGAATATATGTATACCTAATATTAAATAAAATTCATTGTTATTTTATATTGTAAAAAATATATATGTTTATTGTGACATTCAATTATTAGATATGTTTCTTTTGTTACGATTTTTATTTTAGTAAAAAATATTTAACATTCGACTATGTACAAATATTGATACAAATATGTTCTTATTAACAAAAAGAAAAATATGATACAAATTTTATATTCGTATAGAGATCTTTTATATATATATATATATATATATATATATATATATATATATATATATATATATATAATTTTTTTAATTAGAATGATAAATATTTGTACAAATGTAAGAACTATCTAGTTAGTAATTATTGTTATATTCAATAATATTACATCAAATCTCTAAATTGTTATTATTTTGTAAATTAAAAAAAGTAGAATTCCTATTGTGACATCCCAATTTAATAGAATAATCCTAATAAATAAAGAATCACATAATTATAAATAATTAGAACACGAAACATAAAGTATAAAGAAGTCAGTTATTACAGTTATCCGTAATATACCGAAAGTAGAGTTAAGACACAAAATACGCCATAAACTCAAACTTAAACGTAGAATAGTTTAAACTTGAGATTTGCTCAGAGAACAAGAGAACAACAAAGGCAACAATGTCCCAGAAGATGCTCCATAGAGCAAGGTACAACCCATGTATGACTACACCATAACATCTCCATCATTACGACGACCACCAAGGGTCTCCACATCTGCTCCCACATTGGTGATCATCGCAAAAAGGAAAACCAATCAAGAAACAAACACAACAAGAAATGGTAAGCTAAAGATAAAAATAATTCTCATCATATATATGTAAACCAGAAAATTTTGAACAGGCATTTCGGTAAGTATACAAGGTATGTAATGACAAACAATAAAGACCCTCTAACTCAATTATTCTGATACATATAAAGAGATCGGGTTCACCGGATGCTTGCACTTGTGGTAACCTTTACTTCTCTGCATATCTATTGTCAATGGGTTTCACCCTACCACGCATAAGGTTAGCTCATGATTATCTAGGGCCATTATTCTGCCAAAGACTGATCGATTCTTTAGGGTTTTAGGATGCAACCTTGCTTGAATGCTTATCTGATTATATACACTACAATACCACCATGAAATCTTACCAAGAGTCTCATGAAATTACGTCTAGCTCATACCATATCCTTGTTCTCACACCAAGTCCACATGTTATCTCAAAACATCATAATCTCATGCCAATGCACAACCCACCAACCAATTCATAATTCATTTCATACCAAGCACATCAATATCACCTAAAACATACATAGTCATAGGTTCATGCTTTTAGGGGTAATTAAATCAATCCACAAGTGAAATCACAGAGTTTGAAACAAATCTGCCTCATGCTCGCTCAAGCTAAGAGGTCTCGCTCAGGCGACAAGGTCCCCTCGCTTAAGCTAGACTTTCCTCGCCTAAGCGAGAACTCGAACAGAGGGTACAATGAATCACTACGAGTTTCGCCTGAGTGAGTTTTCTTGCTTGGGTGAAAATTCTCGCCTGAACGGCCAAAGGAGAGTTCTCTGCTATTCTCACTTAGGCTAGAGGATTCTCGCCTGGGAGAGAATAGAAGTTTCTCTCCTGCTCCTTCATGCAACATCAACATCCATCCAGAAAATACATACATTATATTATTACACCATCACAATCATCATCCAAGCACTTGAACACGAAAACAGAACCAAAACAAGCAAAATATTTAAAAAAAACGTGCAAAACCCTTGCTTCCCTTACCTCGAAACTGAAAGCTAACTTAAGGAACCCTTAGTGGAGGAGCACCAAGACCTGGAGCAATTTAAGGAGCTGAAACAGAAACATAGGTGGACGAGAATGAGACCAAGACTGAGATTAATGTAAAATCCGAGCTTAGGAACGTAAAACAAAAAGGAACAAAAGGTGGGTATTGACTTATGTGGAAAAAAAATACGCCCAGCTAGCTCAGAGGAAGTTCTCTTAAGAACCCTAGCTCAGCTCCTGCTTCACACTAGGAGGAAGAAGGTGAACTGTTTGTGGAAAAGAAGACAAAATGAAAGTAAGTGGCTAGAAACAAAAAGTGGGTCTTACACCTATAACTCAAAAATTTGGTTTCTTTTAATGTAAGTTTTTTTTCAAATTTATTAAAATATATACATTTTTAAAATAATAATACAAATAAATCATACATAAAAAATAACATGACTTCAAAATAAAGAACTCATACTAATTAAATACGTTTTCAAAAACAATGAAAAAGAAGTCATATTTTGAAATATATACTTTTACCTTTTTTTAGCAAGTCCACTTTATGAAGACAGCTTCACTTTTTTGTTTTATGTTTAGAAGGACATGTATTTATTTATAGTAGCCCCACTTTACAAAGACGTCCTAACTTCTTTGTTTTGTTTTGTTTTTTGTTTTTTGTTTTTTAAATTTTATAGAAGTATTATATGTATAATACGACTTTTCTTTTCTTTTCCATTTTTTATTTTTATGTTTGTTAAATTTTATTTTCATAATTTAATAAATCAATTTTGTTTTAAATTTTACGTAAACTCTTTTTGGAAATATTTTTTAATAATCTAATTAATAAATTAAAATAAAAAATCTATAATTTTTAAAGTTTTTTTTCTTTTTTTAAATTTTTATATAAATATTTTTATTTGAAGTTTTTTTAGCTAATTTGATTTTTAAAATTTATTGGTGATTTTTATTTATGTGTACATATATTTGAAAAATATATGATAAAAATTTAATATTTAATTTTGCATTTATTAATCAAATAATTAAAAGAACTTTTATATAAGAAAGTATATTCATCTAAATTAAAATAAATAAAAAAACAAAATTATGAATCCAAAGCACATCCTACCATTACATTAAAAACAACACAAAAAAGAAAAACAAATGTAATTAAAATTGTAACACCCCATTTAATTAATACCCCAAATTAAAAGAGGCGTCACACAAAATAATATAATAGTGCGGTTCAGGAGTGTAAACATTACTCCCTACAGTCGTTCAAAAGAAAACAGGAGAGAAACTGGGCACACCACGATGCCAATAACAAAGCATAATAAAGTACGACAGTATTTTAAAATAAAGCTCAATGACCAGATAATACATGGGCCATAGCCCTAACAGGAAAGCCCAAAAGCGGAAACCAGCCCAGACGGCTATGCAGCGGAGCCATCATCGCCCTGTTGACCACGAGTATTTCTCGCATATGTTCACATCAATAAATTGATGATCATAGCAAAGAGAGATCCACACCACAAAACATACAACAAACAAAAGGATAAGCTAGAACCAAATAGATTTTTATCATGCAATCAGATACACTTTCCCAGTCAAATATACACACATCATCCAAGCATGTTATGACTTTCAAATCAATACACTAAGACTCGACCCGACTCATCCAGATACATATAATCTAGTCAGATTCAGCGGATGCTTGCACTTGTGGTGGATATCTCTGCTCACCCCCGAGCTAAGTGTTACAAGTGTTACAATGT
>Ga0099823_1005069_pt1 | contig 13053 bp, 11 predicted proteins | sample CowpearedBW_FD_76831 | JGI IMG/M metagenome (GOLD analysis project Ga0099823, IMG submission 76831) | Root nodule microbial communities of legume samples collected from California, USA - Cow pea red BW | ecosystem: Host-associated > Plants > Roots > Nodule | place: USA: California | collected... | reverse complement strand
TGATTAATACTCTATAAATACACGTGGACCCCAGTAATTAAAGGTACGCATTCATTACTCCATTAATCACCTGATTTGACCTTTTGAGAGCTTTGACTTACTTGAACTTCGGAGTCCCTTCTGCAGGTAACCTCTCCTGGGTCCAAGCCGACATGTATCAACCGGGAAGAAGCCAACTGAGGAGATAGCGGACTACGTGGGTGAGGTGACGCTTGTGCCTAACTTATCTTGTTTGTTCTCTACAGGAACACAATCTTTGTGTTTGTTTTTGTTTTGTTTTGTTTTCCCTTGCTTAGGAGGGTAATGTTCTAAATTAGGGGGTGTGATAACGCTCCATTTTATGTTACTTTTTTCTTTCTAATTTTTTTTAGTTTAAATAAATTTTAGTTTGTCTTTAATTGATTAGTTTTTATTAAGTATTTAGAAAAATATGGTTATTCATAAAAATTTGATAAAAAGGTTATTTTAGTAAAATAATTTAGTTTTTCCAGGATGCCCTTCAATTTTTACTACGTCAGATTTATACCCTTTTGGTAACTTTGTGTCATTGCAGAAAAGTTCCTGACTGGACAAGCCGTGGAGAAATTTGAACGCACCATTTTGCAAGAAAGAAAAAGGGGGAATCCATTCACAAAGAAAAGGAGGGGATCGTAGAGGTGAAAGAAAGGGGGAGAAACGAACAGGTTCAGAGGAATAGAAAGAGAATGCAAGAAGGGCCATATGTAAGGGCTGAAGTGGAAGTTGCAAAATGAGTTTGGAGTAGGGGAAGGAAGGTGCCTGAAGTTTCTAGAGCGCAAAGTAGCCTAGGAGCTAAGGTTGTTCCTATAGTGCAGCAGAAGGGTTGCGAAAGTTATTGATCATGAGTACAAAGTCACCTTGATCTTAATCTTGAATAATCCCTTTTGTGCATCTTTCTTCTTTGATTCAGTTCATTGTGGTTTCCGTTTCTGTTCCAATTCTTCGTTTATGTTTTTATTATCAGTTGAGGATGTTGAAATTTTGAGAATCTCGTTTATTGCAGTTTGGTTTGTTGAATATTCATTCCAGTATACCACTTTTGATGATTTAATTTACGTTCTTACGATTCTGTTAGCATTGTGAATGTTCAAATTTTGAATATGTCTTCTATTATTTCCTTTCATGCTTATTTCCATGGTTAAATACATTGTTCTGCATTCATGTATTTTACAACTACATTTGGCATTTGCATCACTGCATTCCATCAATTCTATTGAGAAATTCACTACTGCCAAGTGGTTTCATTCCATATCAAATCTGCTTCTGTATTCATATTCCACTACATCTTGCATTTGCATTTCTGCGGCGTTATAGTTATGCATTTTTCTTGTCTAAGTCAAGAGCATCTATGCATCCACCTTTTATCACTATGCCTCAATTTAGTATGATGCCTTCTGGTCAATAATTCTGCTACTGCCATATGAATTGTTGTTGTCACAGATCAGGAATTTGTTACCACAATCCAAAAATCCGCTGTTAAATTTGCATCCATTTGTGTAGAAATTCCTTGCAATCACTGATTTGTTGCTGCCATAACATATTCACACACAACTTGCATTTTCATAAACCTTTCATGCATTTCCATATCACACCTGCAAACACTCTGATTATCAATGTTACAAACCACTTTTTTCTATTGTCACAGATCAATTTCTGCTGCATGTTTCAATCAAATTAACTAGCACTCTGCCCCTTCCGTTTGGCTGAGTAAATGGCTACAACCATTGAATTGTTATTGCCATAATCATTTCACACATATTCTCATAAAATTGGCATTGCATCTTTCACTTTCATCCCCTTTTATATTCATTTCATCAATTCCCATTTAAATCCCATCTCATATTTTCCATTTAGGCATAGAGTATTCATGCATATCTTGCACAGTTTAGAAATCTTTTGCTCCAATTCTTCATAGATTTGATCACAACCAATATGCACACACATGCTCATTCATATACACACCTCCTTATTCCATTTAGTTTTTGTTTCTTCATCATTCCTTAAATACCCTACAACAGCCTTGCATTCATGCATGGCATTAACCATTTCCATCTTTCATTTAGTTTAGCTTTTACTTGAATAAATTCTACATCTTCTTTCTTTTTCTTTATTTTAATTTCCCCCCTTTCTTTCTTTTATTTCTTTTTAGCAAGAATAAATGACCAAGTTAAAACTTAACACACACCATTTCCTTGGATTCAATCTTGAGTCATCTTCTCCATACTTCATTAGAGGGATAATTTAGGTTTTGTTTAACTCTTAAAAAATGATTGAAAAAGTGAGTTAACAATCCCTAAGTTAATTAATGCGGAGAGAGAAGACAAGGAATAATACTAGCTTAAGTGGTTGGGAGTTCTTAGTTATTAGGAGAAGACTTTGGTTCGAGTCTTGTGTATGTTATTATAGTGTTATTTAATTTATTAATCTGTTTTGTATGGAAATATGAACATGTGACTAGATGTAAAAAGTACATGGGCGTATAAATTATAAAGAAGCACAAATTGAGTGGTTGGTTATGCATTTGCTTATTAAATATGTGTTTGTGTATTCAAACCTTGCCTAGCGAAAATTAGCTTATTTTCACATTTACTATTTTTGCTAAGCTAAGGAAACCCTAGGGAAAACCCTAGCCGTCTATAGCGAAGGTAGAAGGGTTGAGAAACAACCAAGTAATGGAATTGAATGAGCATTAACCTCCCCCTTAATTTTCACGTTTATTACTTTTGCTAAGCTAAGGAAACCCTAGGGAAAACCCTAGCCGTATGCAAAAAAGGCAGAAGGTTCGAGAAACCACCAAGTAATGGAATTGAATGAGCATTAACCTCCCCCTTAATTAATTTTCCTTTTGGACCATTAAAGGGGAAATAATTAGGCTAATAAGGGGGAGAAGGATAGTGGTGTACTAGCTGCAAGTAGATTCGTTTGAACAGTTGGGAGAGAGTTTTTGAGCACAAAAATTGGTGTGTGAATTGGTATTAGAGGCAAAGGGAGACTCTTGCATCAAGGAAGAAGCTTAGGAGCACTCTTGGAGCAAGGAAACCAGGTTAGGGGAGCTATAGTCCGTATTTAATTTTAAATTTATGTTTCTATGATGTATGGATTATGTGTGAACCTCAATTTCTGCCAATTTTATGGATTATGCATGTCTCAGGAAATTTTCCAGAAACCACCTAGCAGCCTTGAAGACCCACCAGGCAACACATTCTATCCGCTAGGCGATGCGAACTGGATTCCCCATTTTTATAATTTATGGAGGTTTTCATGATGTTTGGGGAGCCTGAATTGAATCCTTATGTATGATTGCATGAATTTTGATGTGATTGAATGTCTAGGAACCATGGGTGTTGTGATTGGCTCGGTAGAGCGCGAGTAGGGGAAATTACTTTGGGGTTTAGTGAAATTATGCATGTGGTAAGGGACTAATATTGTACCAAGGGTAGTGTTATGGGTAATACATGAAAGTTGCATGTGTGATAGTGTTAGTCTTATATTCGGTGGGAGTATTGGGCTGAATTAGAGGTTGCAAGCACTGTTTGGGATAGTAAGTTCATTGTGACATGTACGGGAAGAAAGGTGGTATTCTATTGCGGGTTCTTTATGGACATGGGTGATATTTGGTTTAATTCATATGTAGGGATAACATTATTAATGAATGAATGAGAACAAATAGGTAAAAGGGAATTATCTCAATATGAGTGTGTTAGATTGTGATTCAGTCATATACTATGACTAAATAAGCATGTTTGGTGTTGTAGATTGCATGTGGAGTATTTTGGGTTCTTTGGAACTTGTTCTAAAGTGCCATAAACAAGTAGCAATGACGCTACTAGTGTGGCGCCTGGCGGCACGGGATGAACCGCCAGGTGATAAGGGAAACTAGGGAAGCTACTTGAATGCGTAGTGCCTGACTAAGGTTCTGCCAGGCGATACTGGCCAAGTTAGTGGCCATTGGAACGCGTGGTGCTTGGCGGCATGTAGAGCCCGCCAGGCGGTTTAGAGTGAGGTTTCGCTTGGCGACGCTTGAGTTGCGCCAAGCATTTCTGCATGCAGAGTGGGGTTACGTTGGAGGACTTTTACACCGCTTTAGATGAAAGCCTTGAGGAGATGACTTGTTGAGGCCCATTTACGAGTTATAGCTTGTAATGAGGAGTTAAACACGTGGCCATTCTAGATTAGAGCCTGATGGTGTTGGAATTCTAGTGTGAGCGTGCTAGTTGTGGCTAGTACAGATGGTTCACTTGATTGCTCTTCGCGGTTGGAGTCGTGAATGTAGTAGTCTTGTGATGAATAAAATTGTGGTCCATATTCGGGAGCTCTACCTGGTGTTACAGATTCTAGTCCGTAATTGGATAATTCCAGCGTGTTATCTACAGGTGGTGGCCAATAGATGGTGGAACCATGAGTTGGAGATTGTGGCAACAAAATTCATCTTATGAATATCATCAAAGTGTGTAGAATCGGGATGCGTGCGGTGGTGGCGGTGATTCCAAGTGTCTGAGAATGGTAGTTCTCAGAAGGATCATGGGTTTAAAATTAATAGGAGGGTTTTTTTAGACTCATTGCATTGTTTCTTTTACTTTTATTTGAGCTTACCCTATCTCCTTGTGTTTGGCGATGATCGTGTAACTTGTTACACATGAGCAGATGATGTTTTAGGTGGTTCTGGTGATGCTTAGTGCTGGAGCAAGACTAGTATGGGGATCTTATATAGACTATTTTATTACTATCTTTCTTTGTATTTCTATTACTATGTTTTATGAATTGGAGACTTCGAACCTGTGTGGATTTAATGTAATTTTGAATTTTGGCGCATGAAATAAATTTTGAATTTTCCCGCGTTTTTGGAAAAGAGATTTTATTAATTGTAGTTTTATTAATTGTAGTTTTATTATTACTTATTATTTTATTTTATTTAAATTAGTAATACCTGACTAGGATGTTACACAAACGATGAAACATATTTAGTACCAATACCAAAAATATTAGTTCAGACAAAGATGCAGCATAACAAGGACAAACAGAATACAAAACATGTATGTAACATTTAACTCATACAACATATAGGAAAAAGAAAAATTCTAAAGACTGATAATGTGAGAACGACACTCCAAATTCACTATCTTTAAAGTATTTCAATTACAACCACAATGACCTAGTAAACATGCAAAAGAAAAATTCTAAAGACTGATAAACACCTCTCTTGAGCCCTTTCAAGATATGACAACACCTCCCTTGAATCACACAAGGGATGAAACACCTCCTCTCTACAAAACCAAGGATGAAAATTATAATAAAAAAAATGGACACTGTCACTTGGAAAGTAAGTATACCAAGACAGAATGCTCAGCAGTCAACTTCTTTCACAAGTGAATTTTCTCAACTAACTTGAATACTAGAGGAAAAAACTTAATCAATATTGTTGTGCTTCCACTCAATAGTAGTGTGTTCTTTTTTCTCTTTCTCAAATTGGGTTAGTGTTGAATAATCATATCATTCATTAAAGAATTTATATCGCATGGATTAATTCAAACACATTAAGCTCCCCTTATTACAAGAACATATATTGCTCCCCCTATTTGTGAGCACAATGTAAACATTCAACACATATAATCATCCAACACATATTCAAAACAAACATATAGAGTCACTCTCCCTTTTTATTGATTAACATTTGAAAAGGAGTATAATTCATAAGAGACACATTTAAACATTTATCAAATCATGCTTCAGAATTAATTCCTCAATCATCACAAATCATATTTAAATCATGTCATTTAGTTACAGACCATAAAGAGATTAAGTGACTATCACAACACATAAAAACATATTAATTTAAGGAGTTACCATCTAAGATACCCAATGCCATTCTGAGATGATAATACCTTTCCCTTGGTAAAAAGGTTTGGTGAAAATATTTGCTAATTGATGATTGGTATCTATGAATTCAATTATGTAGTCTCTTTTTATAATATGATCTTTAATAAAGTGATGTCTAACCTCTATATGTTTAGTCCTAGAATACATGATTGGGTTCGTAGTGAAATTGATTGCACTAGTACTATCACATTTTAAAGGGATATGATCTAGAAAAATATTATAATCTTCTAATTTATGCTTCATACACAAAATTTGGACACAACAACTACCAGCTGCTATATATTCAGCTTCAGTTGTAGATAAAGCAACACAAGCTTGTTTCTTGGAATGCCGAGACAAGTGAACAACCAAGTAGATGACACCTTCCACTTGTACTTTTCCTGACAGTTTACATCCTTCATAATCTGAATTTGAATATCCTATAAGGCTAGGTGAAGCTCCTGAGGGGTACCACAGGCTAAAGGATTTAGTTCCTTTCAAATACTTAATTATCCTCTTTACAACAACTAGGTGTGATTTCTTAGGGTTTGCCTAAAATCTAGCACACACACACACACAATGCATCATGTCTACTCTACTTGTTGTAAGATAAAGCAGGGAATCGATCATACCTTTGTATTTGGTTTGGTCAATCATTTTACCTTGTTCATCTTGATCTAAGTAGCAAGATGTTGCCATAGAAGTAGCTGCTTCCTTTGCATTTTCTAATTCAAATTTCTTTAGCAGTTACGTGCAATATTTGGTTTGTGAGATGAAGGTGGCTATGGTGCTTTAATTTATTTGTAATCCTAGGAAGCATGTTAGTTTACCATGGACATCTCAAACTCACCCTGCATAATCTTAGCAAACTCTTGACAAAGATCATTGTTAGTTCAACCAAATATAATATCATCAACAAAAATTTGAACTACAATAATATTTTTTTACATTCTTTAATAAATAAATTTGGATCTACTTTACCTCGTCTGTAGTCATGACTTATTAGGAAGTTGCTTATTCTTTCATACCATGATCTGAGTGCTTAATTTAGTCTATGAAATGCTTTCTTTAGTTTGTAGACATTATTTGGATATTTGTAGTCCTCAAAACCAGGAGGTTGACACACGTAGACCTCTTCTTTGATGTATCCATTTAAAAAAGCATTATTTACATCCATTTGATATAGTTTGAATTTTATAATAGATGCATAAGCTAGTAGAATCCTAATGGCTTCCAATCTTGCAACTATGGCATATGTTTCATCATAATCAATTCCTTCTTCTTGACTATATCCTTTTTCTACCCAATCGTGCCTTATTCTTTGTTTTGTTTACATGTTCATCTAGCTTATTTTTGTGCACCCATTTTGCTCCAATTACTTGCATTGAATTATTTCTTGGTACTAGATCCCATACTTCATTTCATTTAAATTGATTCAATTCTTCTTGCATTGCCTGAATCCGATATTCAATCTGTAAGGCTTCATCAATGTTCTTTGGTTCTCCTTGTGAAACAAAGGCTACATTCATACAGAAGTTGTTCATTCTGCTACTAGTTGTGACTCTTTGATCTATATTTCCAATAACGTTGTCTAGTGAGAGTCCTCTCAGTGTTCACCATTCTCTAGGTAGATCTTTAACATCTTGTTGTTCATTGATGGTCAAATCTTGTAGACTTCTTCTTAGGTCCTTCACACTTTCCTCCTATGGTTGATCTTTTTCCATTGCAACCTCTTCTTCTTCTTCTTCTTCTTCTTCTTCTATATCTATGGTTTTTTGTCTCGACTCAAGAGGATTTTCCTTAAGGTCCAAAATTCATCAAACATTACATGAATAGATTCTTCTACATGCAATATTCTCCTATTAAATACTCTATATGATTTAATACTTAAAGAATAGCCTAAAAATATCGCTTCATCTGCTTTTGAATCAAATTTCCCAAGGTTATCCTTTCCATTGTTTAAAACATAACATTTTCAACCAAAAACTTTAAAATGAGAAATATTTGGTTTTCTACCTTTGAAAATTTCATAGGGAGTGAGTTTCAAAATGGTTCTAATTAAAATCCTATTTAACACATAACAATCAGTTGAAACTGCATCGACCCAAAAATATTTTTGGAAGATTGTTTTCATTTAACATTGTTCTAGCTAGTTCTTCTAGTGACCTATTTTTCCCCTCAACAACTCCATTTTATTGTGGTGTTCTTAGAGAAGAAAAGTTATGTGTACTACCTAATTCTTCACAAAAATTTTCAAATTGCTCATTTTGAAATTCACCACCATGATCACCTCTTAAAAATATTATTTTTAAATCCTTCCATTTTGGATAGCCTTAGCGAATTTCTTAAAAGAGTTGAAGGCATTACTTTTAGTTGGCAAAAAGAAATTCCTAGTAAACCTAGAATAGTCATCTACAATAACTAATGCATAATAATTACCACCTAAACTTTTTGTTCTAGAGGGTCCAAATAAGTCCATATGTAAAAGCTTTAGAGGTTTTGTGGTAGAAATTATTTTCTTACTTTTGAAACAGGTTTTATTTTGCTTTCCTTTTTGGCATGCAACACATGTTTTATCTTTTTCAAAATTTAATTTTGGGAGATCAAGCACTAATTCTTTTGAAATAAGTTTATTCAGATGATGCATGTGAATGTGTGTAGCTCTCCTGTGCCATAACCAAGGATCTTCATCCTTAGAAACAAGACAAGAGATAGTTCTAGAAGATGCAATATCAAGATTCATAATGTAGATATTATTTAGTCGTGTACCTTTTAACACCGTGTCATTTGATTTATCTTTGACAATGTTGCAAGCTTTTGATTCAAATGTTACTTTCAGTCCTTTGTCACATAGTTGACTTATGCTCAATAGATTATGCTTTAATCCTTCTACAAGCAGTACATCTTGAATCTTGAAGCCATCACCAATTTGTATTGTTCCTAATCCAAGTATCTTGCCTTTTGTTGTTTTCACCATATGTAACATGACCTTGACTTTTCTTGATTAGACTTTGAAATTTTGATTTATCTCTGGTCATGTATCTTGAACATCCACTATCAAGAAACCAAATCGATTTCCTATCTTTGGTGATCAACTACATCATAAAAATAATAATTTAGGTCCCTTTTATTGTTTTGGGTCCTTAGTAGAAACAACATTCTCAACTTTAAGACTGTAAAAAATATAAACTACATTGTTACATAATCGATTATTTTAAACACGTAATTAAAAAATACTTAAAATGTATTTACCGTAACATAATCAATTATGTAAATACCATAATTTATTATGTGCGCGGTTAAAAAAACTTAATCGATTACGTGATTTTATAATTGATTATGTGGGAAGGGTTGTAGTGCGTAATCTAAATCCTTTTTGTGTTTTACCCCCTTAGGAATCCAGATATACATGCCACTAGATATTCCTTTATGCCTTATAAAACATTTGTTTGAAGTGTGGCCAACTTTCATGCAATAGAAACAACTAAGCCTATATGGAGAAGCTTGGTATATATTTCTTTGAAAATTTTGTTTGGAAGCAACTTGATGATTCATTTTTCTTGATTCTTTTACAAAAATTGGTTTTATGATTTTCTAGACCTTCCTTGGAAGTGTAACCAAGTCCAACTTTGCTAGAATTCACTCTTTGAGAACTTAACATTGAATCAAGATATCTAGAAGAATTTGAAAATTTATTTATTATTTCTAAATTGAAATTTTCATTTTCAAGGTGAGAGAAATTTTCACAAGGTTTAAATACTTCTTTATTTTTTGGAATTAATGTGCACTTGTCTAAATCCTTTTTTAAATTATTATTTTCCTTCTTCATATGACTTAATATATTTTCTAATTCTTGGAACTTTTGTTTTAAAGAACCATGCTTTTTCATTAAGTGATTAAAATTCACATAAATATCTTGATATGCATTATGTAATTCATCGTATTCATCAAGTGAATTCGTAGAACTTACCTTCAAAATAGCTTCATCATTACTTTTTGCCATTAAGCACAAATTTGCTTCTTCTTCTTCACTATCCTCCGAAGTACTTTCCCTTGTTGTAGATGAATCATTATCCTCCCATGCAATGTAGGCTTTGTGTCTATTCTTTTGAAACTTGTAAGACCCGTGAAAATTAATTAATTAAAAAAATAAATAATTAATAAATGCGGGTAGTGGGAGCCTTTATGACATTTAATTCTGACATGTATGACGTGGAAAAGTACTAAGCTCAAATGGTTGAGAGTACTTAGTGGTGTGAGAGGACTTGGGTTCAAGTTCTATGTGTGCCAATTGTGTGTTATTTGATTTATTATTATTTTTAATAATATGCATGATCATGTTGAGTGATAATGTAATCATAAAATTATATGAATTATCATAAAACATGAATTGGTTGAATTGGTTGTACATTGATTTGACATTGACATGGTTATGGGTTCAAACCTTGGTTGAACCAAAGTATACTTTTTTTTGTTAAACTTATTTTTTAGCAAAGATGAGAAGGGCTGAGAATCCTTGCAACCACGTGAAGGCAGTCTAAAGGGCTGGAAAAACAGCCACTAAGTGATCTTGAATGGCAATTAACCTAGCTTAATGCCATTTTCGTTTTTCTATCATCATTGCCAATTAAGACAACTTTTAGTGACCAATTAAGAAGAAATTGAGAGTGTGGCTGCCTTTGTTCTGGAAAAATTGAGAGAGAATTCAGAGAGAGAATGTGGTGTGGTGAGTGAAGCATAGAGGTGGAATTGAATGCATGAATTGTATGATAAATTAGGGGAGCTGGATTATGCTAATTTTACGTGTTTTAATTAAATGCATGAATTGTATGACAAATTGTATGCATAATTCTTGTCTATTTCATATGATTGTCGTGTTTATGGAGTTTTCCAGAAACCGCCTAGCGGGTGATGAACCACCGCCAGGCGACTCATCTTTTTATGGGCATTTTGGGGTTCCAGAGATGGAATTGCCTAGCGGCACGAGCTTACCCGCCAAGCGACGCGTGACAGACCAACCCAGTTTTTGGGTTTTGCTTGAACTGCTTAGCGGTGATGAACACCCGCCAAGCGATGCGAACCAAATTTTGGTTCGATTTTGGTATTTTAAGTGTTTTGGGATGACTCTAATCGGAGGGAAAGCCAATTTTAATGGTTAAGGGGTGATATGATGTTGAACTTCATTGAAATTCATTTAATTGATGGCTAAATTGGATGAAACAGTAGGAATATTGTCTTAGGGTTGATGAATTGGGAATTTCTATAGTGGCAGCAATCTAAGGGGAAAATGTGAATGAATTAGTGAATGGGAAGTGTTAGGGATGAACCGTAATCCTAATAATTGGGATCGTATCCTATGGAGTCTTTAATTGATGGAAATCAGAGTTATTGTAAAGGGGGTAAGGTTCGCAGGTGCATGAATCGGCTAGTGGCACCCAATTGGCCGCCAGGCGCCATACCAGAGATGTGTGTGGTGTTCTGTTCATGAAAAATGTTGTTTTTCGTAATTTTCGCGCAACAGGAACCGCTGGGCAGTAGTTTAGTCCGCTAGGCGCCACCTTCCTCACTTCTAGGCGCTAGGCGTCACCATTTTTCTAGTTTGCACAATTTTCGTACAACTATATTTCTTGGTTCGTTAACCGTCTGATTTAGGTGAAATTTTGACAGGTGGTCCATAACATGTAGTTCTTGACTTTGAACGGTGGACATTTGATTTGGAGTACAGTAGCTAGAGATATACATTACTCAATATTGCTGATTTTGGAGTCTTTGAAATACATGAATAACATTTTGATAATTCTTAGTAACTTCTAATGAAGCATGATTGGGTTATGTGGTAATTCTCTATCAATTTGAATGTTCCTTTGAGTTAGTCACATGTGGAGAATTGGTTATCGGTGAAGGCATGTGTCAATATTAATTGCATTGATGCATATGATATATGGTGATACTTGTGTACGCGTATGATGAAGCCATCTAAGTTGAGATTAAGCATGTGAGTCATGTTAATTTCTGGAAGCCTATATTCTTGATTGTGTATATGCTTATTCATAACAATAGGATTGATTTTTACCTTGTTTTGGGTGCTTAAAAACCAGTACTGCGTAAGTACTGATGTAGCGCCTGGCGGTGGTGTTTGACCGCCAGGCAATAACTACAAAACCAGTAGAGTATTGAAGTGTGTGACGCTTGGCGGTAAGGGTTGTCCCACCAGGCGATACTTGCTAAAACAGTAGAATCAAAGGCGCTTGGCGCCTAGCGGCACGTGTCCCTCGTCAGGTGGTTTGGAAGCGGCAGCGCCTAGCGGTACGTGTCCCCCGCCAGACGATTCTACTACAGCAGTATTGATGTTTCACTATGGATGTGCGTGATCTACAAGGCTATAATGATGCTTCAAAGGTGGGTTGCTGGTGTTCCTTGAGTTGAGCTCAGAACGTATCCCTTGAGTTGAGCTCAGGATAGGGGTTAAGCACGTGGCATTCCTCAAATTGAGCTCGGAATGGCATCCCTCGAGTTGAGCTCGGGATGGCGGATGAACACGAGGAACCCTTGAGTTGAGCTCAGGTTGGCGAGTGTTACCGGTGTGAGTGTGTTGGTTATGGCCAGTACAAATGGATCTAGATAGATTGCCCCTCCTCAGTAGTTAGCTGACGAGTTTGGTAGTCTTGGGACGTTGTGAACTATGTTCGTATTTGGGAACTCCACCTGGCGTTACGGTGTATGATCCGTAGCAATGGTTTCCCACACGTGCTCTATCGGTTGTGGCCGATAGGTATGGCAGCAAGACATCTTGAGGTACTCACTGGAAGACGTAGAACACGATTAACACGGTAGCGGTCATGTGGCTTGAAATTAAAGGAGGGAATTCCTTTGGTATATTTGTATTGGCATATAAATGCTTTATTTATATAATTGATGTTTTTATTATTAACTCACCCTATCTACTTGTGTTTGGCAATGATCGTGTGCGCGGTACACGTGAGCAGATGATATTGCTGGTGGATCTGGTGAGGCATAGAGTCGGAGCGAGGCTAGACTAGGCTAAAGAGTTTTCTTAGAGTTTTATTGTTTTATGATTTGGAATAATTTTGTAAACACTTTGCGATACTTATGATTTAATCAAGTTTATGATTTGGATTTAGTTTATTTGACTATGTAATGAAGTTTTAAATTTCCCGC
>Ga0099823_1005064_pt1 | contig 13055 bp, 6 predicted proteins | sample CowpearedBW_FD_76831 | JGI IMG/M metagenome (GOLD analysis project Ga0099823, IMG submission 76831) | Root nodule microbial communities of legume samples collected from California, USA - Cow pea red BW | ecosystem: Host-associated > Plants > Roots > Nodule | place: USA: California | collected... | reverse complement strand
TTTTACCTCTTTCTTTGTAAAATTCCTCCATGCATGTGCTGGGGATATGATTATATTAGGTATGTTTGTTTTTTTTTTTCTTTTAAAAGAAATATTTGTTAATAAAACAATAATTGGTTGCTAATATTTGAGTAAAATTATTTAAAAAACATAAAACAATGTTTTTTTCTATATAATTTTTTTACAATTACTTCTATGAAAATTACTTAAAAATAAAATATTTTTTAGCAATTACATTATTTTTTTCAATCACAAAGATACCATTGTGTAAAAAAATTTGTAAATAACATTCTTATAAGTTTCAATTAAATGTACATGTCTCCACTAAGAGTTAATCATGTTACTAGAGTGAATATGTTTAATGATGTATATAAATAAGTAAGTTAATTATAAACAATTATTTATTATTTTTCTCATTTCTGGATAATTATCCCTTGCTTATCCTAATACGGTTTCATGTTTTTGATACTAACATTTTAAAGTTTAACTCAACCTTACACAACAGATTTATTAGGTGAGGTTTGCATCCACTAATAGATTATAAACTAATCTTATTTCTAGTTGATGTGAGATCTCCAACACACCTCCTCACGCCAATGCATATATATATCGAGCGTGAAATTAAACATTAATGGGTGAATCGAAACAATTGGATAACAATTGGCATGATAATCCCAACAAACAACAAAATATCAAAAGGATAAACTCTAACCCAAGAATGATAGGTCCAACAAAAAACAAAATCTCATTAGGTTAGACTCTAATCTATAGCTCTGATACCATGTTAAGAAATGGACTTTAAGTCAAACTCAACATTGCAAAATCGACTTGTAAGACGATGTTTGCATTCAAATATATATTGTAAATCAGTTTTGTCTCTAGTCGATGTTGAACTTTCAGCACATTCCCTCACACCAAGACATATACATATCAAACATGAGACTAAACATTAGAGGATGATTTGATAACTGGTAGAACAATAAACCCAATAAACAATAAACATTGTTATGGTAAATTTTAACACAGGACTCTAATATCATGTTAAGAAGTGAACTTTAAGTTTAATTCAATATTATAAAAACCAGTTTGTTAATTAGATGAAGTTTGCACACAATTATATATTATAGTTCAACCTTAAGTTTTAAAAAATAAAGAAACTAAAAATGTATTTTCAAATAAAATTTTAATCAGAAAAAACAGTTACGTATAATTCTAATTTCTTCTACTTTTAACCATGTTTGGCAAACCAGAATCAAAATCTCGATTATTTCATTAGTGATTACAATTTCAATATATTAATTTCGTTACTAAGTTCTTGACCCTTAATTAAAGATTATTATACAATATTTAAGAAATACTAAATGTTATTAATTAATAATATATTTGATCTAAAATACTTCTAGCCAATATCTGTCGTTTTAACTATTATTCCACGTTACAATATAGGAAAATATATCTGTTTCCACATTCAAGTATACAAGTATAAATAAAAAAAATTACATTTAAAAACTATGAAATATCAAGAGTTTAAAAATGGATGAAGGGTTTTTATCTGTTACTACTTTTAATCAATTCCTTAACTAAGTGATGAACATTGAATAGCCAAAAGAAAACCCTTGTTAAAAAAATTGTTTCAAATTCGAAAGATGATGATGATGATGATGCAAGAACAGAAACAAAAAAAAAGAAAGATAATAGAACACATGGATGGATGATGAATAGGATATTAATGATATCCTCTTTAACTGAAACTTAAATATATTGAAAACTTCATCTACTTTACCATTCATTTATTCTTTACCAGCACTTGATTGCTGAAGCATTTAATTGCCTCACTTTTCCTCTTCCTTTTTACATCACAATTTAATTTCTCTCCGATTGAATCGAGTGGGTGGGGTGCCCAATTTACAACTTGTTAACTCTTCATATATCATTGCCAATTTACCATCATCAATGTTTGTGCAAGACAAAATTAACCATATTCAATTCACATTTTTTATTTTCACAAGTCCAATGTATATGTGAAAAATATTTACACCACTACTATCAATATTTTTATTTCTCAATCAATTAATACTCCTATTCTTGAAGTTCATTTTTTATTTATTTCTTATGTTAGCAACTAATGTCTTGAAAATTAGATGAAAATTATAGGGTTAAGTACGTTTTTAGTCTCTGAACTTTGATGGGAAATTGAAATTAGTTCTTATATGAAACTTTGATACATTTTAGTTTTCAAACGTGAAAAATTAATAGATATAGTTATTTTAACTCAATTATATTAAGTTTTTTTTACGTTTCGAACATATTTTGTGTCAGCATCGGAGTTGTTTACACCGTTTGACACATTTCTGTTTTAATATCTTATAGGAGATGTGTTCTACAAAAAGTTAACATAATTGGATTTAAAAAACTATATTCATTCATTTCTAAATGAATTTTAATTTTGGATCAAAGTTGAAAGACTAAAAACATACTTAATCCAAAATTATATATTGATAAAAAGGATATGACTGTATAGATTTTCTCCTTTCCTTTATGAAACAAAATTAAAAAAAAAAAAAATCTTGGGGGTTTTGCTATTTTTATGAGATATTAAAATAAATCTTATTTATCCTGTTTGTATCTGCATCAGTAAATAATGAGAATGAATTTTTTAAACTCAGAATAAAAGTATTTGGTCCATTGATAATATAGTAAATATGAAAGGTAAATGGTTTTTTAATATTTTAAAAATGAAAGTATTTTGATGGGTTTGTATTAGTAGAATTAGAGAATTAAAGTTTTAGTAGTACATTATATTAGGTTTCTTATTGGGAAAGTGTTTATCCAATATCCAGCTCCAATTCTTCTATTATCATTATTTACATTACTAAATAAAGAAACTGGTATTCATGAGTTTGGACACACACTTTAATCTAAGCTTTTAAACAAGTGAATTTATTGTCATTATTTAAAAACTTGTAGGCAGAGGATCCTATGTGTTTGTATTTAACAGGGTGTCTGAGTTAAAAGGTTTGTGTTCAAATTCATTAAATCAAAAGTCATCATTAAACTCTCTCTGATCACTGATCATTATTATTATTATTATTATTTTGTTATCGTAGTAGTGTGGTCATGCTAGGGTTTTTACAATTTCTATTCATCAAAATCTAACAACAAACATTCCACAAATTATCTGCATTATGGCTTAATATAGAATATTATTGTAAAGAGAAGGTACAGGTAGGTATAATTGTGGATGGTTTATGGATATGTTAAAAATGTGTGTTTCAATAATCTAATTGTTGATAAATTAATATTGTTAAATATGCATTATGGTAATTATGAAGATGCATTGTTGAAGTTATTTTGGATTGTGTAAAAAATGAGTTAAAGTGAATAGAATGATGATGATGATTTATATAAATAGGCAAAAGAAATAAATATAGATAGAAGAATAGAATTAAATTGAGTAGGACAAGGATAGCTGAAGAAGGAAAAGTGAAAATGGATGACAGAAGACATTTGAAGAGAAACATGGTTTAAATGGAAAATAAATTAACAAGGATTAGATGAAAGACAAGCTGTGTTCGTACACTTCCAACTCTACCTCCCAACGACCAAGCATCACTGCTATCTGTTTCTTATAAATATATAAATATATATATTAATCGAACATCTTGAAGTAGAAAATACATTTTAATATTAGAAAGTTAATTGAAATTTAATTTAAGTTTAAATATGTTTTTGTCCCTCAAATTTCAGTGAAATTTGGAATTAGTTCATCTTTGAAATTTTTGACCAATTTAGTCTTTCATATTTAGAAATGTATGAATTTAGTTTTTTTTTTAACCAGACTTTATTAAGTTTATATGATGTTTCAAGTGCATTTCATGATAGTATTTGAATTGTTTATGTTGTTTGACCCATTTTTATTTAAATGTTAATTCAAATATTATCATAAAACGCTTTTGAAATTTTAAATAAACTTAACAAAATTTGATTAAAAGGACTAAATTCACGTATTTCTAAAGATAAAAGACTAAATTTGTCAAAAATTTTAACGAAGAACTAATTTCAATATTTAACCTTTAATTTAATTATTTTGTAAAATCAAATTTTAAATTATAGCTTATCCTCACTTATTTATATGTTACGTTTTGATATTACTAAAAAAAATTATTAAATAATGATCATTTTTAATAAAAAAAAATATGTTTAAAACTTAATCTAGAGATCTGTCTTTTATCTGTCAAAACTTTGATAAATAATATTACCAATTATAATAAAAATTATTTTAGATATTGATTTAGAAATTAATTATAATTTTTTATTTATAATAAAAATTATTTTAATTATTAATAATTTTAATTTATAAATTAATCATTACAAGAATTAATTATTTATAATCATTAAAATTAATTGTTATTTAATATTTTCTTATAATAGACCAATCAAGAATATCTTGAAGAGGAAAACAGTAATCATTGAGAGGTGAGTGTTTTAATTATATTAATTTCTAATGGATGATTGGCCGGACACGTTAATAAAGATAGAATGTCAAAGTGAAGGCAAACGGTAATAAATAATTCTTTTTTAAAAGCAGTGTAAATATTTATTACACGCAAGAGTTGCCAAATTAATAAATTTATGGGAGAAAAGTTTATCAAAATGTTAAAAAATTAATGAAATTTATAATTATTACACTAAAACATCAAATATCAAATATTATGGTTTAAAATATTAATGTTGAAGATCATCTAACAAGAAATTTGTGTTCAATTCTTATTATTTACAAATAATTGTTGATAAATTTAGAATCATGTAAAAGTATATATTGTCAAATCAAAATAATGTGTTTGGTAAACTTTAGTATGCAATTAATCAAGGACATGAAATTACTTATACCTGTGACTATGTTTTCAATAAACCAGCTTTCGGTGTTTGTCTGACAACATAGTAAAGAGAAAATGGAAATAATACCGATTAATGAATGCATAATCATAAAAATTTTGTTCATGTCATTTTGCATTGTGGGTCAAAAATTATACATACAAAAACAAAACCTTAAATATCATCAATCTTTAGAATTTAAAATTAAAATTTATTATATTGGTAAAGGTAATACAAAAAAACTTTCATTTTCTTTTTCTAAATTTTTATAATTAAAATTATTTTACCCTACCACCTAATTACAAATTTTTATATATTATGTTTGATAATTTATAACAACTTTAAAACCATATACTTAATGATTAAAACTGTATGAATGAATTAAGGATACTTAATAATTTAGTCTTATATTTTAGATTTTTTATTTGATTTTGTCTTAATATTTACTTTTATTAAATTAAATTTCTATTTTTATAAAAATATTTGATATAGTCTGTTTTGTTAAATCAACCTTAACACTATTTTATGTGAAAAACCTAAATTTTGATATATGGTATTTTAAAAAATAATATTAATGTCAATTTTAAGAAAAGAAACCATATTAATTTATTTATCTTTTACAGAAAAAAGAAAACTCAATTAAATTTTCTTTTATAAAAATAGATACTCAATTAAATAAAAAAATATACGAACTAAAACATATTGAAAACCTAAATATATAACTGAAAAAACTAATTAAATTAATATACTTTCATATATCGATTTAGCTTATATATCGATATAAATAATGTGCTTCACATAAAAGTTATATATCTTAATCTTATAAAATTGATCTAATATATAATACTAAAAATATTAATATCAATTTTAAAAAAAGAAATTATATTAATTTATTTATTTTTTACAAAAATAAGGACTTATTTAAATTTCTATTATAAAATAGATACTCAATTGAATAAAAAAATATGAAAACTAAAACAATTTAAAAACCTAAATATATAACTAAATTACTAATCAAAACAATATAAAATTAATATACTTTTGAGATATCGATGTAGCTGATATATGTGATTCACATAAAAGTTAGATATCTTATTCTTATAAAATTGATCTAATATATAATATAAAATTTGTCTAACCTATATATTATAATTATAATAATTTTGAGTAATAAGAAATTAGCCTTAATTAATCAATATTTTTGAAAGAACTTTATTCACTTCATAATCTCATGAACAGATTAATTGACATGTGACATGATTAATCAAAGGGGTCAAGCAAAAAAAGTGATTCATTTAAACATTGATAAGATCAACTCAACTGTTGAATTAAGAAATAAGAGAAAATTTCAACGATTCATTAAGAGATTTGCAGAGACAATCATTGCAGTTTAAAGTTTAGTGGTGAGGGAGAAGATAGAGTTATTCATTTGGTTGTTCAAATTCCAGAAGCAGCACCCATTTTTGGTTCAATAATTTTTATGAAAAGCAATGTAGCATTTACGCAGTTGGTGAAGAACATTTTCAGCATTAAAACCCTATGGTTTCACAAATTTAACCCTTATATATGCACACACCAATACAAATTATAACACTACATAAATATATGCTATCACTCATAACTCTTCCTACATCTATTTACTTTTCCTTTGCACTCCTTTAAAAACCACAACATATTAATGATTAAGAATCCTTTTTCAATTAATATTGCATGATTTTACATAATCTCATACTTCTTTTCAATCTTGTTTAAGATTTTCTCAAAAAATCAATGAATTAAATAAATTTTCTATTTTGTAAAAAAGTAATAAGTATTATCTTCAATAAAAAATAGATAAAAAAAACTTAAAAATCTTTTAAAGATGAAAATTAAAAAAATATAGGAAAAAGGTATATATTTTTTTCTCACACTTATAATTTATGAAATAAAATTTAATTGTCTGATTGATATGAGCTACATTAACATTAGTAATAATCTATACTCAAAACTTACCTAATTATTTTGTTCGTTTGCTTTTTATGTACCATCAATATTATAGAGGTGAGAGTAGATCCGATTAAACTAGTTTATTGAAACTAACATTAATTTATGAAAAAATGAGTACGGACATGAAAGTTTTTTTAAAGGATTAAATATGTTTTTTATCCTAAATTTTTAAGTCAAAATTGAAATTAGTTTATTTTTTAAATATTTGTCAAATATAGTCTCTAAATTTAAAAATATATAGATTTAGTTATTTAAAAAAAAAATTGGTAAGTTTATTTGACGTTTCAAATACGTTTGATTATAGCGTCTGAGTTGTTTATATTGTTTGACACATTTTTGCTTCAGTATTATATTGAAAAACACGTTTAAAATGTCAAATAAACAAAACAAGTTAAAATGACTAAATTCATATATTTCCAAATAATGAAATAGTAAATTGATCCAAAGTTTTAAAGATAGACTAATTTCAATTTTTACTAAAATTTAAGAGAAAAAAATATATTTGAGCCTTTTTTTAAATATTTAACTTCATAGGTATAACCTTGTTTATAAACATGCTTAAGAACCTATTTTGTTTAAGACTACTAAAAAAGTATGCGACTTATTAGTTTTATATTATTACGTGTAACATTCATTAGATCTATACTATTAATAAAGTTGTTTTTTTGGTGTGTATACACCTTTTCCAATTTATTTTTAATTAATTATTCTATTAGACTCTAATAACTAATAATAAATTTTAAAAAATATTTACTGTATAATTATTTTTTATAAAAAACATTCAATAATATTTTTATTTCAATGATATTATAACGATAATATTTTTTTTGTTATAAAAAATTAAAACACCTTACACATAAAATATGTGTTTCCACTATTATACTTATTATATACATGTATATATAGTTACGTTGGTATGTTAAATTAGATAAACCCTTTTTTACCGTAGTGAACGAATTAGGTCAAATGAAAACCTATATACCACTCATAAGCCTTTTATAGGAATTATACTTTCTAGGTACTTAAAAATTAACAAATTTATCGAATAAGTTATAAAATTTTCTTTACATACACTGGTTTTTGTGTGTGTGGAAGATGAATAAAAATAAGGGTTAAATATGTTTTTGTTTTTTAATTTTCAGTGAATTTTGAAATTAGTTTATTTTAAAACTTTGAACTAATTTAGTCCTTCATCTTTTAAAATACGTAGATTTAATCCTTTTAATCAAATTTTATTAGATTATTTGATGTTTTGTACGTATTTCAAAATTGTATTTGAGTTGTTTATATTGTTTGACACATTTTTGTTTTAATGTTAAGTCAAATACTATAATAAAACACGCTTGAAATGTCAAATAAACTTACCAAAATTTGATTAAAATGACTAAATCAACAAATTTCGAAAGATAAAAAACTAAATTAATTTAAAGTTTTAAAATCGACTAATTCTAAAATTTACTTAAAATTAAAGAAAAACAAACATATTTAATCTTAAAAATAAAATATATTGATGACATAAAATATGAATTTATTTATTTTTAAAATTGAGTGCACAGAAGAAAAGAAAATTATAGATGCAGAGTTAATTATATTAAAAAGGTCTTTTTCTTATTTTAAGAGAGAGAAGATTGGGGAGCAACCTCTGACTATGGCAGTTTGAGAGGCAGGTCGTGATCACCGTGTGCCTTAAACAACACTTCTTAAATTCAGTAACCAATTAAGTTTCATGGTCCACACTTTTTTTTTCTCTTTTTTTCTTTTTATCTGCATTCTCAAAAACAAAATCCATCATCATCAAAATGAAGTAGTTGAAGAGAAAAAATGAAAAAGGAGAAAGAAACAAACTATGAATTGCGTGTTGTCTCTTTTTGAGTTGACTTTTAATTCTCAAATTGCAACGTATCTTAGTTTTTCTCCACCACTCACCCTGCATGCTACTTCTAGGTCATCAATCTAAATTAATCTTCTTCTTCACCATTAATTCATATCAAACTTGTTCTTTAAGTCATTGTCTTCTTTTCTTTATCATCATTCTTATCTTTTTAAGAGATCTTTCTGTTTGTTTTTCACTAATTTTACAAATTAATTTTACTAAAATATATATCTTTTCTTAAATACTTTCTTTTATAAAATCTACGAGGTGTTTCGATCAATATTAATATTAATATTAATATCCGTTAAGAATTTAAGTATGAGTTTAAATTTTACACTGATTAGAAAAGAGACAGTAAAACACTATGTAAGAATAAAGACTCATAAATTTATTATCTTAAAAATTTAGGTTAAGAATGATGTCAATGTCTTATGTTATTGAGCTCAGATCTTATTGATGTTTGTTCTACTCCGCGAAATCTCCTCCTCAAAACCTAAGAATATTGCACTTTGACCTATAAATAAACTCATTTGATTAGATTTTTTTTATGTTTTAGGATGCATGCATAACTTGAATTTAATTATTACATAATTCTGACAAAGACAATGATTATTATACTATGAAATAGGATTTAATTCTAACTTAATATAACATAATTTATTTAACTTGTGCAGAATCACTAAAAATATATATAATTTTATTTTTTTATTATATTATTCTTTAGAAGAGTAGCTTCTAGACAATATATTTAAATGATCACTAACTAACATAGAATCTCACCTGGTGGTGGTTAAATAAATTAGATCATTTACATTCCTGTAATAAACAGATTATAATCAATGTCTTCTACAAAACACTTTTATGGTTCTACTTACTAAAGAAAATGGTACAGTTCATAAAGGCATGCTTATTTATGTCATGTTAATTTCTTTTAGAGTTTAGATCTAATTTAATTTAAAACTTCATTCGTGACATCTCTTAAATGAAAATTAATTTTAGAAATTAGTTATATAATTCTAATTTAAGGTTGACTTGATGAATGGTAAAAGTTTAGATGTCGAGAAAGGTTGTGAGTTAATTTTTCCCATTAATATTCGAAAAATATAAAATTGATTTGAAGAATTTGAAAAAAAAAGAATAGGTTTTGAGTTTACCTCTGTTAGGAATTCAAGTGTCAAGTGTGAGTCTAAGTGTCAAGTGTGAGTCTAAGTCTCACATTGACTAGAAATGAGAAAGTGAAGTACTATATGAGGATAAAGACCTATAAACTCATTGTCTTAAGGTTTTGGGCTGAGAGTAGTGTCAATACTTTATGTGGTTGAACTCATGTCTCATTAGTGTTGTTCTCCCCAGTGAAAGCCCTTTATAAACCTAACAAGTGGTATCAGAGCCGATGGTTAAAACCAGCTTAGACGAGTGCAGTATGATCTTTGTATCGAAAGTCATCATGACAAGGGTTTCATGTAAGTGTGTCCGTTAAGAAGAACGGCGGTGCAGAAAAGGAGTACTTAAGGTTTCAGTGAAACTCGTTCTATACACCTAACAAACTCTCACACTAATAACTAATATTTATCGATACGAGATCTCATAGATATATTTATTCACACTCAAAAATCAAAATTCTTATATATATATATATATAATTAACATAAAGAGAAAAAAAAATGTAATTGTATATGGATGGATCGATGATGCATGGGCAGAAGAAGCAGCATTAAGAGGAAGGATGAAATTGAATTGAAGTAGTTCAACTGACAAGAAACAGATAGCTAATAGCATTATATATGTAACCTATGTTTGGTTCTGTCGTGTTCCCAACTGCATGCATGTTTCTTGTTGTACTGTTAACTATGTCCATCAATATAAATAAATATATATATTACGTATTTGTGTATAGTATACATATTAATACGTATGTACGGAGAGTAGTGCACCCTTATAATTGGCTGGTAATTAATTAACACCTATTGTTGAACTACCTCTTTAATTTATGTTGCACCGTAATATTTATACCTTATTTTTTTCCTACATTATATATATACACACACAACTGTATAACAAATATCGAATCACGTTCAACTCAACCAATTTCCAATTTTTTTGGTACTTTATATTGGTACAATTAATTTTCGTAGTCCTTCAGAAACTGTATTTAGTTGTCACGTCACTTTTTTAAACCTAAATAAATTTCTGTTTTTTATTTTTAAAGATTTAAGATCCTGTAATTAGTGATTTTTATTTTATTTTGATACTTTTTTATTTTCGATAAATTGAGGGACAATGACAATGTGTGTCTAGAGATGAAAACGAAGTTAAGTCAAACTTTTTAAAGAGTTCCGAAATTTATTTGAGGTTTTTTAAGAAACAAAAATTGATGGTAAAATACAAGTTGGGAAAGTAAATTAGCTATTTAGATTATTGATTTTACAAGATTGGTGTTTACAAATTATGTAAAAGGGTGTTTTGTTCTAAAAAAATATGATTCTTATTAATAGAGTATAATTGTATCAGCATAAAAGTTTGAAATTTTCTAAAATTTACAAATTAAATTTATTTCTGTACTTAATATTTCATCTTTTCTTTTTCAATCAACTAAACTATGACCCCAACAACTTGTAAATTAACCGAACAGAGTAAAATTTTGGTTATTTTTTCCAATTATCTTTTTGTTGGTAAAACAAATCAATAATTCGTTTGAATCCCTCAGTTCCTATATTTTGACTTTGATATGGGAAAACTTCTCTCCTCTTAAATTTTGTTAATTAAAAATATATACTCCTTTTCATGTTTAGGGTTACATATGTTTTTGTCCTTTAACGTTTAGTAAATTTTAAAATTAGTAAATTTCAAAATTTTAGACCAATTTAGTCATTTATCTCTCGAAATACATGAATTTAATTATTTTAATAAAATTTTGTTAAGTTTATTTGACATTTCAAGCGCGTTTCATAATAGTATTTGACTTAACATTAAAGCAAAAATGTGTCAAACAGTATAAACAACTCAAATACAGTACTGAAATGCGTACGAAACATCAAATAAACTTAACAAAATTTGATTAAAATGACTAAATCCACATATTTTAAAAAATGAAGGACTAAATTGGTTCAAAGTTTCGAAATAAATTAATTTCAAAATTCACTTAAAGTTAAGACCAAAAACATATTTAACCCTTATTTTTATTTATTTATTTCTAAAAGTAGTTACTCGTTTAATGGTTTATATATGGGATATGAAAGATGGAGCATAAACTATTATAATATTCCCTCAATTCTTATATAATATTCCCTTAAGATTTTTTCATTCAAATTAGAAAAATATTTAATTTTTTATTTGCAATGCACTTTTAAATGAGCTATTCGGTATATCTCTTTAAAAAAAAATTCCAAATAATTTTTAGCATATAAGAAAAACGTAATTGAAAAAATAGTTCAAATTCAAACTTCTTCCAATTAACATCTTTTTCATCATATTTAAAATTGTTATTTTATTTTAAAAGTGTTATTTAGGTCTTACATGTTTCTATTGGCATGCTCATGATGTTGCTTAAAAAGAAAAATCTTGTAATATTGGGCTTCGAAACATAAAAATAACTTCACGATAGGCCCAAACCGAGAAACCCAAAATTGGCCTTTTGAAACATGAGTTCATTGTTTACTATCACTTATGGACTTAGTAACACTTTATTAGGCACACTATGATAAGATCATTTTTTTTCTCTGTTTTTTTAAGATAATTTTCCACAAAATTTAATATAGCTAATAATAGTTACACGTTTTTATCTTCAAAACATTAATTAGAATGACGTGTAGAATAGTAGTTTTTGGAATAAATTATAGTTTGGTTACTTAGATTACTGATTCATATTCATTTTTTGTTTTTATACTTAAAAAAACTATTTTTTTTCATACAAGTTATTTTAGTTTATCTGAGTTCTAGAATTAGCACACTCATTTAAGATACTATAAAAAAATAATCAATTAAATAAAAGATATAAATTCAAATGAATTTATGATTTAAAAAAAATAAATATTGAAATTAGGAAAAAGTAAACTAGTAATAAAATTTTTAAAAAAGACTAAAACTATAATTTAGTAAAAGATTTTAAATTTAAAGATAAATCCCATGATGCTTATTGGTGGTATAGGATAAGTAAAATTTTAATTTTGACTATTTCATTACATGATTGAAAAGAGATTAAGATATTGCATTTTACGTATTAAAATAAAAAAATTATTTTAACACAAAACAGTGATTATATAGTTAATTCGATAATGAAGACTTGTCAATGATCATTTATGATTAAAAATAATTTAAATAA
>Ga0099823_1005060_pt1 | contig 13058 bp, 10 predicted proteins | sample CowpearedBW_FD_76831 | JGI IMG/M metagenome (GOLD analysis project Ga0099823, IMG submission 76831) | Root nodule microbial communities of legume samples collected from California, USA - Cow pea red BW | ecosystem: Host-associated > Plants > Roots > Nodule | place: USA: California | collected... | reverse complement strand
TTAAGGTTTATTTGAGGGGGTGGTGACGTGGCAGAGGGAAGAAAAGAGGGTTTATTTACTTGATTTTACAGTGAGCGCACCAGGTGCACATTAGCGCACTTCACGGAGTGTGTGAATGCATATACCCAGAACCTTGCGCACCCTAAACTTAGCCACCACCACCGCACCAGTACCAGCAGCAGCACCTTCTTCTATTCTTCTTCCTGCCTCACCAAACGAAACTCTTCTCTCTTTTCTTATCTCATGTTTTTCACTCTCTCTCAAACTCTATTCCTGATTAGGGTTTTCTCTATTCCCAATGCCTGCTAATTCTCTCTGCCAATTCCCAACCCTGCCAGCTCCTTCGATCCTTCACACAAGTTCCTTCACCTTTTACTTTTGCGCCATTCAGAGCGAATCGGGAGCTGCTTCCTGCCATGCCGCCTAGTCGGAGAAAGAGCGGAAAAAAGGCGGCGGCGGCTGCCGCCGCTTGCAGTCAGTTTAAGGTCGGCGATCTCGTGCTTGCTAAGGTTAAGGGATTCCCTGTTTGGCCTGCGACGGTGAGTGTTTCCTGCTAATTGTTAAGTGAATGCTTGAGTTTTTGGATTGATTGTGTTTTACTGTCCAGAATAACACACCACTCCCCCTTGGATTGCGTATTTTGTTGGTTCTCCTTTGCTGAACTATGTTGCAGTGGAAAGTGTGTGAATCGATCAATTTGGGTGATGTTTTGTTTTAAAGTGTATATTGAATTTTGTTGAAGTTTTGGGGTCTGACCTTGATTATCTAGTTTGCCTTAGCTTAAGTTTTTCTTTAAGTGGTTGCCTGTTTTTGTTTCAATTAATTCGGATGTTTTATTTATGTGTATTATGTCTTTTATTAAAAGTTTTTGGGTCTGACTATGTATGTAGTATGCCTTTAGCTAAAGTTTGCAGTTTTTCTGTCTAATTTTGATAGTATATGGGTACTGGCTTAATCAAATAATTATCTTGTGGAAATATTTAATGAATGACTTAGTTGGGGGTAGAGGCTCCCGGAATTTGGTTAGGAACAGATATGGAGAAGGTAAGAGACCAGGGGCCATTGTTAAACAATTCAGAACTTTGCTTTTGCATTTTCTGTTGTCCTGTATAGGTTATACGTTTGTTATGGACAGTTGGGCACTTTTCCTCGTAGTTTGGTTTGGATTTTATGAGAATTTTATTTGCTGATTAAGTTGTTTTTGATTCTTGGGGCAGGTGGATGAGCCGCAGAAGTGGGGTTACGCTGCTGATCGGAAGAAAGTATTTGTCTACTTCTTTGGAACCCAACAAATGTGTGTATTCAAATCCATGTCTCACATGATTGAATTGCTATTGGTATGCATATGGTGTTCATGTTTGATAAGTAAATGAATATAAATGATGAAATTTCAAACTAAGTTGTTTGCAATGGTATAAGTATAAATGTGACATGGTTCATATCTTTTTGACCTAGGGATTCTGTAAGGTTTAATTGTGGTATTCTTGTTCATTTTAATTCTCTCGGTGTTTGCTGGAAATAAGATTTTGAAATATAAACACTGATTTTCCCTAAATCAATTCACGCAAAAACTGACTCTTCAAAGTCTTAAATCTCAAAATTTAGCTAAATGAACCCTATCAATAACCTGTGATAGTAATATATATGATGTGAGGTGGTATGATTTATAATTTGAGAGTTCTGCTTATGGTGTTTTTGTGGATAGAAATGTTTTTATACTGGATTGCGAGTTAGGCTTTGTGACTGTGAATGCTTGAATCCGTAATGTTTTGGTTTCTGCTTGGTCCACAGTGTGTTTTATTTTTTTCTGTAATAATTTTCCTTCTTTTCTGTTCTTCACGTTAGATTCTTTCTTAGTTAGTATTTTGCCTTTTATTCAATTCTGAGGGCCAGAGTGCAGCTCTATAAATTATGTTTTCTTTTGGCATCCTCAATATTTTTTCTTGCTAAATTCACCCTGTAATCTTTCCTATAGCCCTGTCACTACTTATTCTTATGGTTATTAAAACTTATTTGGAACTTTTGTGGTTCTCTATTTAGTTGATTTACAAGGAAGTGATAAACTGGTTAAAGATCCAGCAAAAAATATAGCAATCTTGGTTAATTATAGGTAGTTATTATCTTGGTCAATTAGAGGAAGTTATAATATTGGTTACATATCCAGTAAGAACATGTACAAGGAAGTTATACACCAGCGTTATTGAAAAATGGCCATGGTGTGGCACAATGATGGAAGGTGGTGGTGGATTGCTGGATGCCACAGCATGGTGGTGGTGGATTGAGTTTGGAAGCGCATTGTGGCCACTTTAGACGTTACAGAAATCACACCAGCACCTTGTGACTCGTTGTGAGGAAGAAGATGAAGCCTCGGTCCTGACTTTGACACCTATGCCACTCTCTAATTTCATTGTTTCTAATGCTGTTATGTTATGAGTCCTTAGACCCAACCAAGCCCAACATTTGTTTTTGAAAGGGTTGGGTAATAAAACCTGAACCAAACCCAATCCATGACTAAAAAATCTATACCAACCACAAACCAAAAAGCACAGCAGATCTGGTTCAACAACCATGGTCACTTAGTCAGGCACAGATGGTGCTGCCACTTCACGTGACTTGTGATGCTGCCACCTACAGCTTATTCCTTTGCTACCTGCTATGTGTTCTGCTGTCATCATTCCATGGCAGTGGCAGTGCTTGTTCCCTTGTCCTCACACAACTATATCTTGGTTTATCTGTTTCCTCTTTTGTACTTAATTGTCCCCCTCCCCTTCTTTTGTTTCCTCTTTCATTCTTCACCACCACCGTCTCCTTTTTCTTTCTTTTTTTCTCTTTTCTACTCTATTTATTTTTTGTCCTTATTTAAAGTTTTGAACTTGAGGGTTTATGTTTTTGATTTTATTATTATTTTAATTTCTAGACTATCTATCTATCTATTTATCTATTACTATTAACTGTTTGGTTGTCTTTCATTATTTTCACATTGCAATTATATTTCTGTTTTGTTTATGTATATGAATACATTGCATTTTTTTTGTCTGTGATGCTTTTGTCATGACCTGTTATGAGTTTGGATATATTTTGTAAAGGATGTTTGGGTTGCCAATATCTTTTTAATTCAATATCAACAGCATTGCTCAACTCCAATTTTTCCTAAATAAATTCGTGCTAATTGTGACATTGTTAACATCTTTTCTTGTATCACTCCTATATCCATTTGACATGCTTTTATTACCATGTGAAAACCCATTTACATGTATAGGGTACTATACTTGCTTTATTAGTATACTTTTATACTTTTTGGGGGGTTTAGGAACACTTGAAAGAGTATATATGAGGAAAAGAGCTTGATGATCAATTACGTAGAACAAAAGCTTAAGGAAGAGAAAGAAAACATTTTTAATATCCAATTGATGAAGTGGCCAATGATAGAGTTGCCATTGCAAAGAAGAGACAAATTATTGTCGTTTTTGCCACTTAAGAAAAAGTATTACTATAATCCATACCATATATTTGAATCCTTTAGCCACCAATTGGGCTTGAAGGCGATCAACTTCACTATTTGACCCTACTTTAAGGGTGCACACTCATCTACAACCAATTGTTTTTGCCCAGATGGCACAGAAACTAAGTCCCATGTGTGATTATGTTCAGGGATCTACATTTCAACAATCATGGCTTGTTGCCAGTCAAGTACTTTGGTCACATTTTTTTGGATTGGTAATAGAAGACATAGAGGAAATAAATGAGAAGTAGGAAGGGGATAACTGATAATAGCTTAGAAAATTGTAAATGGGATGGGGATTGTGGGTAGAGTATCTTTTCAAAGAGCAATAAGTTAGTTGGAATTTTTAGTATCAAGAATCATTGTATTGAGTATGGTATTTAGTGATGATAATGAAGGACCTGATGAAATGTAGATTTTGACTTTGTATGGATTGTGAGATGTAGATTTTTGAGAAATTGGGATGTGTAGAAGATTGTGCCTGACTACTGGATTTTAACCTCAAGTTCTTGCTATTTTTCATTAGGATACTTTGGTTCAATTGTTTTGGATGTGAAGATATTTTGTCTTGTTAGGAAAGCCATGGAAAGAGTAACAATTTTCTTGAGTATGTCTCGTTCTCTTACAATTAAATCATTGAGGACATCCTTGACCTCCATGTCCTCCTTTATTGCCATGTTCTCCCCTTCCTCGAGTAGATACCATGGCAAAAACGTCAGTAGGATCATTAAGGTTTCTACCTTTAAGAGTTGGAACACAACATGGTTGTGCTGTTAGTCTTTCCACTGATGGGACTTCTTGTCCGGTTTAGATTTGATCTTGAATATGATCAAAATTTGGATTCATGGCACAAATTATCATGACCATATGTAACTTGTCCAACTTCTGCTTATAAACATCTTTAACTCCTCAAAGTAGATTGACGTTTGAACATTCAAAGATGTCATCTTATGTTTTGTCTATTTGAGAGATGGCAATTTATGTACAAAATCATGAAGTCTCGGAATGTCATTTGAGAAGATGTTCTAAGCCTTCTTCCAAAAGGATTTACATGTTTTGAGGGTCCCCAATATATTAGGTTCATTAGATTGCCACAACAGAGCACAAAGTTGCCAGTCAAACTTCTTCCACTGTTCAACACTTGATGATATTTCACTGCTGTCTTTTTTCCAGTTTATCATCAAAACCTTAGCCAAGAAACCAAAGTTCAACACGAGCACAGTATGATAAATAATTTTTAGCATTAAGTTTTTTTGTAGTAATTGTTGGAACCCAAAAAATGAGTGGTCTATAGCTCTAGTAGAAACCGAAAAACCAAGACAAAATATGATTGTTCCATACATTTTTGTATGCATAAAAGAAAAGTGTGTTCTTGAAATTTTGTTGACAACTGGAAAGTAGGAAGGTGAAGGTGTTACTTCCTTTTCTTGACTGTTGTATAGTTAGCTTTACTCTGTCTCTGTTTTAACCAGTTTGATTTCCCTGATGTTCTGTTGGTATAACTATACCATATATTGTCTTGGTTCAGGGCTTTTGTTTGGTTTTGGTCTATAAAATGTTTGTCGTTGTCTCTCTGCATTAGTGAGAGCTGAATCAGTGTTGGATTGAGAGGCAGAGGTATTCAATCCAGTATATTGGTATGCTTAGACCAGCCATATGAATTCAAAACACAAGCTCTTCTCACTTAAAAGTTTGATTCACTTCTTTTGATTTCAATTCCAGATTCTGGCACAGCTTTGTCTCCTGTCATAAACCATTCTTACATGAAATGGGATGTGGCAGAACGGTTACTTGGTTTGGTATGAACAAGTCTTGCCTTGATTCAGATTATACCCACATTCTGAGCTTTCAAATAAGTTTTTAGACATGTCTCATATTTTGATGTCTCAAGTTGCATAAAATCCCGAGATAACTCAATCTGCATTGTGTTCAGCTACTGGTCGTGATGAATGTATCCTCTACGTTCTCATTGTTACTCTAAGGGGGATTGTCACAGAGATGCAAAGCCTCTGCTTCCCATTTAAAGTTAGCACCAATCTTGTCAATTGTTATATAATTTTTGCCATCCAGTTGTACGGCAGTCCTGAAATTTACAAGGCTGTAATTGGACTATTTGTTTTAAAGGGTTCTATAGAATAGGCTGTTGCAGTGATGTGGTATTGGGCTAAGGAAAATAAGGAAGGACAGTTGCACCTGAGTGCCTTGAGTCCCTGTAAAGGCTCTGATAAAATGTGCTGTAATAATTTTCCCATATTTGAGTATAGGTACTCTCCTATACTTAAAGATAATTAATAACTAGAAATAAGGTACGAATTTCTGCGTACTTGTTGATAGATGACAAATTTCTACGTAGTTAATAGATCTGAGGAAATATACGAACTATATTCCTTATGATTAAATAAGGTACGATGTGAGTTAATATTGATTAAATCATTCTACATCCATACTTAATCAGGGAAGGAAGGAAGTGACTTACACCAACTTTAAAGGGAAGAATAATAAATTAGGTTTTGAATTTTTAATTTCTATTTCTTAGTTGATGATTCCATTGACTGAATGCGAATTGTTTTGAATATAATTTATTTTTAAGCTAACGGTAAGACTTCATAACTGTGTTGTGTTGTGGAATCTCTCTCAACCTTTAATTATTTCCCCTTGCACAAGGCTTATATTTATACAGCTTGAAAGTTGTCTTAGTTTGGAATGTGATTTGGTTTTTCAGAGCATTCTGTAATCCTACCGATGTAGAAGCATTTACTGAAGATAAGAAACAATCTCTTGCCAAACGTCCAGGAAGGGGTGCTGATTTTGCACGTGCAGTAAAGGAGATTATTGAAAGTTATGAAAAATTGAAGTGTGATAATCTAGATGATGACACTAGTTCTGATGGTGAAATTGGTATTGCAAATTTATCAAATCCACTTGATCCATCTGCAAACCTATGGTCAAAGGATGAGATCGAGGCTCCTTTGGCAATTAATTCACAAAAGGAATCTTCAAATTGTGTGATCGGCAGACCTGATGTAGTTTGTGCAGCTGAGGATGCTGTTGCATTGAGGAATGAGTCATATAATATAGAGGCATCATTGGATGAACCTACTGATAATGCTACTGTGACTGCAACTGTAAAATCACCTTTTCCAATTACCCTAAGAAATGAACCAGCTCGAAGGATTAGAAGCACATTACAGGTCCAAGACTTTGTTGTACCTTGTAGTGATGGTGAAAATTTCGGTGATGGCAATAGTGATGACTATGTATTAGCTGATGCAATTCAGAAAATGGATATACGAAGGTGTAAACATACCAGGAAATCTCCTAGTCTTTTCGGTTGTGATGATACTAATTCACTTGCATTTGCCTCAAATCTTAGCATGGAGGACAATGGTTCTGAAATTATTACAATAAATTCTGATGGCTTTGCTTTAAATGAGGGAAGTACAATAGATTGTAATTTAAAACTTGAACAGTCTGAGCCTTTTGAATGCCCTGAAGGTGAAGATGATTTGAACAAAGGTCTTGATCTAGAAATAAAGACTGTAATCAGCAAGAAGAAAAGAAGACCAACTAGGAAGAAAGAAACTAATGATGCTGGTGCACTGAATGCCAGTCAAACTTTGCTGAATATGAGTGAAAATTCAAAAGAGAGATGCCCTGACCAAGATGGAGATGAACACTTGCCCTTGGTGAAACGAGCCAGAGTTAGAATGAATAAATCATCAACAGAGGCAGAACTTAATAGCACTGTAGAAGTCCTGGTGAAGAGTGGTGATGAAGATATTACTGACTCACCACATCAATTAATCACATCCTCAAATTGTGAAAATGGTAGCCATCCTGAAGTAGGTTCATCAGTCTTGAAAGAAGCTTTGGTTAATGTTTCTCCTAACTTAAAAGCTCCATCTTCAGAAAATGGTTCTCATATTTGTAAAATTAAGAAAGAGCAAATGATTGGCTTTTCTGTGAATGATGAAGCTGCTCTGCCTCCATCTAAACGTATTCATCGTGCTTTGGAAGCAATGTCTGCCAATGCTGCTGAAGATGGTCAAGCTTGCATGGAATCATCATCCTCTATGGTGGCATCACCTGGTAGGTGCTGTATATCTACTCTCGAGAAATGTCCTTGCATGACTGATAATAATGAAGGAGGTAATGGTTTAGAACTTCAAAGGTTGGATTCTTGTGACATTGATTCTTCCCATGTTAGTGTGTCTAGTTTCTCAGCTCGTTCAAATACAATTATTTCCATAGAGAACGGGTCATCTATAGAAGTGGATGAGCAGTTGGCCAAGTACGAAAATGAAACTGGAAAGGATGCCATCCCTTGTGATAGACAGCAAGTTGGTGAAGATCTTATTGATTCTGTTGTTTGTTTTCCTTCCAAAATAGTTTCTCAAATTGAGTTACATGGCAAAATTTCTCCTAATCCTGATATGAAATGTTGTCAAGTTGGAAGCAATCAAGATTCACCAGGTCCATCCTTGTTACCAAACGGTGATGTCAACATCAGGCCTTTGAACCATTCAGATGCATCAAATACATTAGAGCATGGCGGAATAAGTCTTGATCCTGTGTTCAGGGCCAGTGAAAGTGATAAATTATTACCTCAAAACAGAAGTAACGTGCCCCAGAATGTGGTGGTTGGTTGTGAGGATGTGAAGCAAGTAGTTGGTGACAGCAAAAAAATTAATGACATGTAAGTTATTTTAGCCTGTACAATTACTAGATTCTGATCACACATCCTTGGGGAGAAAAAAAGAAAAGATTATGTTAAAAACATTTTACTTTAATTATTTATAAAGATTTGCATTTTTATTTCTTTAAAGATTTCTATTCATTTCCACAAACATCACTATTGGGTAAATTTGTCACCCTTCTGCTGTACACCCTTTTGATTGGGGTCAATGGAATTCAATCACTGGTGTCATATATGATAAACATATTTTAACGAATCTGGTAAAGGTGATGCTAGTAAATGAAAAGAGAACAATTGTGTGATGAAAGTAATGGTGCATTTCTTCCAATTCAATAAATCTTGTGCTATTATTTCTTTTCAGGCATAAGGTTATTAAAGAAGTGAAATTTAAAGGACAAGAGGAGGATATGAATTCTGTCTCAATATCAAATGATTATTCAGGTGAAAAGGGTAATTTAGGGATTGTGTCAAGCCCATCTTTGACTGATGGGAGAGTCTGCCTTCCACCAGGTTCACCTCCAAACACAACATCAGTCTGCAATATTTCTACATCAGACAGTAGTAATATCCTTCAAAATGGAAGTTGTAGCCCTGATGTACACCAAAAAAACACTTTATCGGTTCCTACTGATGGATGGAAAGATGGGATTGTGGCAAATGACCGATCAAGATCTGTGGGCAAGTCAACTGAAGCAGGAGATGCTGCTTTGTTGTACTTTGAAGCAATGCTTGGGACATTGACAAGGACAAAGGAAAGTATTGGTCGAGCAACACGCATTGCTATTGACTGTGCAAAGTTTGGCATTGCAACTAAGGTAATGTGATGGTGCTTTCTAGATTTTTATTTTCTTCCGTGTCAATAGGACATGTTTGACCATTGAACTGTTAATGCTTTTTTGATTATATTAGTTTTACTTATGAGTCAAGGGAACCCAATAAGGTGGGCTTAATAGTGGATGGAGGGTTGAGATAGTTTGTATAGGGGCATAGGTTTAAATCTTTATGCTGTGGTGCTGCTGTTGTATACACAAAAGAAAGCTTTTCATAGTCTGTGTGCCTTTCAAGGCCTTTGCTTTCTTGTTCTTCAATGTGAGCTTGGTTTTCTTTGCTCTTTTTATGTTTTTTAGAGGTTCAGGATGTGTAAAAATAAGGTGGTTAAACTCAAGATTCAATTTAGACTGGAAAAGGGGATACAAAAACACAAATCGCTGAATTGTAACATGTAATATTCTGCAATATATAATCTTCATATATATGCATATGACATAACTATAAGAGAAAAAAGCTCATGTATCAAACATTTAATTAAACTTTAATTTATTATCCCAGATTAATAAGCATATGAAAGTCAATAACTAAACCGCATACAAATTCACAGGTCATAAACGTCAAGCAAAGCTGCTTAAAATACTGTTGTAGTACCAACCAAGTGACTACTAGTACAAAACACTACACTTGAAACCTAGACTAGACCTCTAAAAAAGATCATCCGATCATAATCGCTCAAGAGATCCTCATTTCTTCCATAGAAAGAGAACCAATCAACCACACAAAAAGAGCAGCAGAAGCAGAGGAGCTAAACAGAGAGTCGGACAACCTCAAGGATGCCAGAGAAGAGCTCTGGTTGTAGTGGTTCATGCAACAATTTTGGGGCTTGGGTGAGAGAGAACCAGTTTTTGTGCTAGGGGTTGAACAAGATGCAGGGATGTCAGGTCAGTGAAGGTGTTTTCCTGTGTTGTTAGTGTTGGGGCTACAGAAAAGTGGGTTTTGGGGATTGGGCTTAGGATTACAAAAAGCCCAAAATGAAAAAGAAAGAAACTTGATTCACTAGTGAAAGTTGGCACTTGAAACTGATTCAACCAATTTTACAATTCCCCTTGGCAAGTCTACCTATTCTGCTCAGCAGTGATTATGAGCAGGGACGAATAGAAGTCTGAATTGAACTTATTGGTGTTCATGTATTATAATTATGACATTTTGGATACAAATCTCATCTCCTGGTAGAATTTGAATTTCTTTAGGAGGAAACATTTGTTTTGTGATAACCAAAATATTGGAGTCATCAAAACATTGTCTTGTGCCTGTTATCCTTAGCCAGAATGCCTTTTCTTTGCCTAAATTATTGAAGAATAAATTGCTTGATGGTATTAGACTAATGTTCTCTTCTTTTTGAACAATCTTCTAAATTATTTGATCATTTTTTCTCTTGGGCATCATTCATCTTGTTTTTGGCATTCCAGTCTAGTTTTGTTTGTCCTAGCTTAAATAAGTTTGAACCAATATGTTTAGATTTAAATCTTACAAACCAAGATGGGAATTAAAACCTTGTCTTAATGATATATGCATTTTTGGGGGGACTGGGCTTTGGGGGTGTATTCTAGGTGGTTGAAATTCTTGTACGTAATCTGGAAATTGAGACGAGCCTGCATCGGAGGGTGGATCTGTTTTTTCTTGTTGATTCTATTGCTCAATGTTCTCGAGGGTTGAAAGGTATTTTTCTTTTTCAATTGTTGTTTCTTCTTGAACCTTGCAAGCACAACCAATAGACTATGTTCGCATGTATCTGTTGATGTTGTAATCATAACCGAACTTATAGTTTTAGTATGTTGAAAATATATTTATTTTCCAGGAGACATTGGTGGAGTGTATCCATCCACTATGAAAGCAGTGCTGCCACGTCTATTGTCTGCAGTTGCTCCTCCTGGAAATGCTGCAAAAGAAAATCGTCGTCAGTGTCTTAAGGCAAGATAATGAGTTTTTTCCTGTTTACGAAGTTAATCACAGATGTTCAAGTTTTCCCTTTGAAATATTTCTTTGGGTCATTATCCTTGTTAATTTTTCCTCCCAATTATGTAGGTATTAAGGCTGTGGTTGGAGAGAAAAATCCTTCCTGAACCCATTATTCGGCATCATATGCGGGAAATAGACTCATATAGCACTTCAGCTTCTGCAGGTGTCTACTCACGCCGTTCATTAAGAAGAGACAGGCCTTTTGATGACCCTGTCAGAGACATGGAGGGCATGTTTGATGAATATGGAAGGTGTGATGCATTATTCACTCTGCTTTTCTCCTACTTCTTTAAGTGTGTTAACTCAAGTTGCATTTGGTCTTGCAGCAACTCAAGTTTTCAGCTACCTGGATTTTGCATGCCCCGAATGCTTGAAGATGGAGGAAGTGATTCTGATGGAGGGGAGTTTGAGGCTGTTACTCCTGAGCATGATTCTGAAACACATGAAGTGCAAGAAATGGCTCATGCAATTGAAAAACGCAGGCATGTGTTGGAAGATGTTGATGGTGAGCTTGAAATGGAAGATGTGGCTCCCTCTGTTGATCTTGAATTAAATTCAAATTGTAATGTTGATAGAGTAAATGTCCCAGAGTTTGAGAAGAATCTTCACATGTCATTTGCTCCTCCTTTGCCACAAGATTTGCCACCGTCTTCCCCACCCCCACCTTCATCTCCACCACCTCCACCACCACCACCACCACCTCCTCCTTCTCCTCCTCCTCCTCCTCCTCCTGTTCCTCTACCTGCACCCCCACCTACTGCACAGCTCACATCAGCTACCTCTGATCAATTTCATGTTGCAGTTGATTCAAAAGGTTTTGGAGATTCACTGGTATGGTTTACACTTGCTTGTTTTTTCTAAACTCAGTGTAACAAGTTGCAGCATGTGACAACTGATGTAATAACCTTTTCCTTTCTACTTGGACTTTGGTTCTTTTTGCAGACCGTGAAAGCCAATGTACTGCATCCTATGGCTCAGCCCTTTTCTGAACCAAGAAATGGTCAACCTGCCAGTGAGGCAATGCAGTATACTGTCCATGAATGTAGAGACAAGCCAATGCAGATGCAGTCGTCTACTTGCTCTTTGAACATTCGCCCTATACAATCAACTGACATTTCCAGGAACACTGATGGTGGTACTATACATAATAAAGGTTACTCGATACCACCACCTCACCATGTGCCATCTAATCAGTTTTCTTTTGTTCATGGGGAACATCGTATGAAGTCTCAAAGGGAGGTTCTGCAACCCCTTCCATATTCCAATGATTACCATTTTGTGCCGAGTATGAAGAGAGAATTTGGTTATGAAAATCATGAGAGATTAAAACAACATTCATGTGATTACCAAGAGATATGGAATGGTCCTCCTTCTTATGGTAAGACTGATCACTGATGATGCTTTTGTAATGTCAATTTTGAAGTGAAGATGGCAGGCATGCCGTGGTTTTATTTGGGTGTGTATGTATTAGTAATTATCTTTCTTGGGATTTCTCTGCTTTCAGGTCCTTGGTATCATGACAGAGGTGTGACTGCTCCTTATGGTTGTCATCCAAGTGAACCAGCCAGTTTTCCAGGTCATGAATGGAGATTTCCTCCCCCACCACTGAATTACAGGGACTCCTTGCATTTTAGACCTCACTATGAAGATGCAATTCCAGTAGCAAACCGAGGTATATATACCCTCTCTGACAGATTTTCATCCATCTCTAAAACATCTTTATTATCTGATGTACATATGTTATTGGAATTCTTAAATATTACGTCAAAAATATTGAATTGAGGTCTAAGATAATTATGTTTCAGGCCCAAGCTTTTGGCAGCCCAGGTGAAGAGAAATTACCAATAAATGGAGGTCGGCATGCTACTGTCTATTCGCAGGCTTCTTTGGTTATCCTTCACTAATTAGTAACCATTGTTACCTATAATTCACTCATTGAATGTTTAGATACAACCCACTTTTTGGCGTGGGTCCTGCCTTTGTTTAGAAGAGGTGGTTTTTATTCCATCTTTCTGTACATGGAAGAAAAAAATCTTTATAGAGTTCCGCAGAAACTGCACAGAATATGGT
>Ga0099823_1005057_pt1 | contig 13061 bp, 4 predicted proteins | sample CowpearedBW_FD_76831 | JGI IMG/M metagenome (GOLD analysis project Ga0099823, IMG submission 76831) | Root nodule microbial communities of legume samples collected from California, USA - Cow pea red BW | ecosystem: Host-associated > Plants > Roots > Nodule | place: USA: California | collected... | reverse complement strand
GCTGATAATCTAGGATATCAGTGTGGTGGATGGACCATCGAATGGCAAGGAGTTACAGGAAACAATGTCACCAAAGGTATATTATATATTCCTTCACAACTTCTTTCCCTTTTGTATAGTTCGTTAAAAGCACAATATTGACAAGGCGTATATAATTTACAGGTACAACAATCCTCAATGCTATCAGAAACACAATTCATAAAGATGCTGAAGTAGTGTACAAGGAGAATCCCGATTTGGACTATGTGAAGTCTAATAATTTTGCATATGCCATTGTGGTAGTTGGAGAGAAACCATATGCTGAGACAAATGGTGATAGTTTGAATTTGACAATCTCTGCACCTGGGCCAGAAACCATAAATAATGTGTGTGGAGCAGTCAAATGTGTTACTGTGATAATCTCTGGTCGTCCTGTGGTTATACAACCATATGTTGATAAAATTGAAGCTCTCGTTGCGGCTTGGCTTCCTGGTACTGAAGGAGATGGTGTAACTGACGTTTTGTTTGGTGATTATGGTTTCACAGGCAAGCTTCCAAGGACATGGTTCAAAAATATTGATCAATTGCCGATGAATATTGGAGATAGTCATTATGACCCTCTTTTCCCCTTTGGATTTGGCCTTGAAACCAAACCTCACAAAACAAATTAGGAATTCAAAATTATGTGTCCTATAATTTTAGTCCATTTACCACTCTATACATAAAGTTCTTGTTTCGTTTTCTTTTATTATACAATTTAGCATATATAATATATTGATGTTGTCCTATTTATCTTTAAATTTGGCAAATTATATGGCTGGATGTTTACATATTTTATTTTAGCTATAGTTGTTAAGTATTTTGATTAACTAAATATGATATTACCTTTTGCTTTATTTCTTTGTTAGAATTTAATAACTATATAACTTAATATTGGAACTTTTTAATATTAATCGGTTTAAATTTATGTGATAGTTTCTATTTTTGAACACTAAACTTTGATTAAATAAATAGAAAATAATACAGTAATCTGAGCGTAAGTTATAGTAATGTGATCATGTTTGATGTAGTAGTTAATAAAACTATCCAAAGAAAACTCTCATAGAACAACGAATTAAAAAATAAAATAAAAGAAAGAACATCATTCTAATAAATCAAGAAAAAAAAGATGGTTATATAATATAAGAAAGATAATTATTTAATTACATTTATAAATATGCGTAGTTTTAATAAACCGATAACATCACCATAAACTTTCTTGGTTATTGTCAATAATAATATCTAATTGTAATATTATTATAATAAATCTTTATAAGTAAGGTATTACAGTATTCTTTTGTAAATTTTAGTTTTTACTTATCAATTATATTAGACGTTGATAGTTTTTATAGATTGACAACATCATAATACACTCTCATTGATTATTGTATGTAATATTATCTATTGTTATAGAAGGTTATCTTTATAAAGAAGGTATTACAATATTCTTTTTTTAAATTTCAGTTTGCATTTATTAATTATTTTCACATATGAAGTAAATAAAACTAATGCTGTTAAATGCTTTGATTAATTGAATATGAGATATCGCCTTCTACTTTAATTTTTGTGTGAAGCACAACTTCTTGTTGGAAATTTTTGTCATCAGAACTTCCTAAAATAACTCTAATAGAACAACAAATTGGAAAAAAGAAAAACACTATTATAGTAAATCAAGAAAAAGGTGATGTTACAATAGATGTTTATTACAATTATAAAGTCGGGTATATTTAAATGATGACATCTTTATAGAATTCTGTAGAAGATTATGATATTAAAAATAGTAAAAGTTATAGGATGTGTAATTATAAAATATGTGTGAATTCTTATAAAATTTAAATTAAATATATATAATTTAAATTTACAGTGACCGTTTTATTAATTATTTTAATTAATTATTTTTTATTTATAAATTAATATCTAAATTAGTCACTATAATTTATTTTTTAATTATATTTTATTATTAAAATTAATTATTAATAAAAAAATTTATTATAATATATATATATATATATATTCATAAATAATTGAAACATCATATTTATTATCATAATATATCATTATGATTCATGTATGGAGTTTTATAAAGATATCATCTATAAAAAAATGAAATTTACTATTAATATAATTTTACTTTTAAACAGTATTCTCTATTAAAATCTTATAAATATTTTATTTATCTATTCTTATATATTAAGGAAATTTCCTTTTTTTTCAACATTTGTTTTCCAAAATTATCCTTTAATGATTCTTTTAAATTAAAATAATTATGTTAATTTAAAAGAAATTTTATATATACCTGTATATATAAGATTTCCTTTTTATTGTCCACCTTTGTTTTCTAAATTACTCTTTAAGTAAAAGTTTTCTAGTAAATTAAAATAATTATTTTATCAATTTTACTGTTTATTTAAATTTAATAATTGTTTTTAGTTTGATCGATTTTTAAAAATTAACCATTTTTCTAATTAAAAATCTATATATAAAATAAATAAAAACCAGTTAAATAAAGTTATAAAAAATTTACATTTAATTTCATAATTATAATAGTAGCAATATTAATATTAATAATATTAATTTTTATTATTATAAAAAAATTTAACACACAATAATTGTATTTTAAGATTGATAAAGTGTTTAAAATAATGAAATTCAATTATTTTAATATTAAGGTTAAAGTACAAATAGAAATTTTATGAATGAGTTTCATTACTTATAAACATATCATCCCTCTAACAACCTTTTCTTAGAGTCCTCTAACTTCTCTTTAAGATTTCTTATCCTATATTCATCTCTTTGAAGATCGGAGACTGTTAGGGTGATCCTTATGGCGAACTTTTCACTTCCATCCGATCAATTTATCAAATTGAGTAAGTTGATTTTCTGCCTTTTTCCTTGATTTGGTGTTGTTATCTGTGTATGTAAGTGATCTTAACTCGCATGAGGTCTCAGAGTTTTCCTGTGAGTTTCTGCTGATCAGTGATCCTAATGATGTTCCCTGATCATGTTTATGTTGTTCTTAGGTTGAGTTGTGCATCTATTAGCTCGAAGGAGGTTTGGGTATTTTTGAGTTATCTACGTTGTTTTACAAGTAAGGGAAGCTAAGTTAAAGTGTTTTAGGTTTGTAGGAATTATTGAATTGATAAATTGTAGATGATAATGTGAATTGTTGGTGTGTTTGATTTATGGAAAGATACATGATTGGGTGAAATTGATGTGTTAAATTTGAGGTATGTTACCTGTGGATATCCATTGGATTTGTTTTATAATTGAGTGTTTTTGACACTTATGTTTTTGGTTAATTCATTTTTGGTATGTGCTTGACATTTGTGAAGGTTTTTAGGTTGCTTAGACTTGATTGGGGATGCACAATTATGCAGCATGTTCTGTAGAATTATGCAAACTCGCTAGAAGAGCATTTACTCGCTGGGTGAATCCAAAGTCAGAGGCTCACTGACTTGTGAGTCATTGGATGAGAATTTACTCATTGGACGAATCCAAAGTTAGAGGCTCATTGACTTGGGAGTTGCTGGGTGAGAATTTATCCCTTACTGGGCAAATTCAAAGTCAAGAGCTCACTAAATTAGGAGTCATTGGACTTATTGAAACATTTTTTCTCTTGGAGTCCCAGTGATAAATTCGTTGGATGAACCATCTGGTCGCTAGTCGAAAGGAAATTTATACACTTTTCGCCCAGCAAGAAGATGTGTTTGCTGAGTGAGTGGATCAGAACCTGAGTAGTTGTTGGTTGATTAATTTTAGAAGCTTTGTAACTTTTATTAATAATTAATTGAGAAATGCTTGGAAATTGATAATTGTTAATACTAATTCAAGGAGAATTAGTAGTGAATTGTTGTAGTGTATGCATTGATGTAGGAATCCAATTGGAAGTTATCCTAACACTCTAATAACCATTCAAATTCTCAAGTGGAGAGGAATGAAGTATGTGGTGAATGGAGCATGAGGTCCTAGTCTAGGGGTTTTACCTTGACCAAAGGTGTTAACGGGCTAACCTTGTGTGTGGTAATGTGTACCGCTTTGTAAAGCACTAGATGCCACCATAGGTGCACAACTTACTAGGGTCAAATATCAATGCATTTATCTGAATAATTGAGTCATAGCTTTAGGTCTTTGTATATGATGATAGATTATGTATGACTTAAGTATATATATTATGAAATGTAAAATTTTGATACATTAGCTTACCTTTTTCTCTATGTCTTGTTTGTCTTGTATTTTTTTCTTTTGCAATGATCATCTGATTAGTGTGAGCATATGAGGATCTAAAACAGGACCGGTGCAAGAAGAGGATGATATAACTGTTTAACTAGTTTGCTTAGGACTCTTGTGCTTATATTTTGAAAAACTCCAAACTCTTAGACTCACATGTATAAATTTGTATTTTAGCTTATCTTATGGATGACTATAATATGATATATATATACATTTTAGTTAAAGCTGTCAAAACGGGTAACCCGACCCAACCCGACCTGGTCCCCTACAGGTTGGTCACTTAGTGAGCTAACACAACCCGACTAACTTGTTAGCAAGCCAAAAAAATTTGAACTTGACTTGACTCACCACGAGTTGATGGGTTAAACAGATTGACTCACTGACTCATTTAATTAAAAAAAAGGATACAATTTTTTTCTTCAGTCCCAAAAAAACTAAATTATAATTGTGATTAAAATCAAGATAAATTTTAATACAATCCAAGATAATGTTCAACCTCAAATACAAACAAAAATCACAAAAATTATTAGGTTTGTATTTTCCAACCCAATATGTTAGCTAAAAAAAAAACCCAACCCAAATACAAAAATTTTTTGTGACCCTTTATCTGCGGGTAGGTTGGTGAGCCAACCCGGCTCACCACAGGTTCAACTCGATTGAGCTGGGTTCTTGGTGGACCGGGTCAAAAATTAATCCGTACTGAAATTTGTAAATAAATTTCAACCCGACCTGACCCGAACCCGTGGTGGGCTAGGTTGGTCCTCTAGTTCTGACCCACTTTGAAAACTCTAATTTTAGTATTCTATGCTTCATGATTATCAACTATGAAACGTTTCATTTAATGGTTACTAAATGGGATGTTACAATTGTGACATTTTATTTCATTATTTCAAGTAAGTACCTAACTTCACGAGTATCTGACTCAATGCATAAATCCATAATTGAGTATATAGTTATTTTGTCTGAGTCTTTTATAATGTGTTGTTTACCGATAAAAATGTTTGACTATTTTAGTGTTAACAAATTTTATATTGTAAAATTTTGAATTTGTGGAGCTTCAAAGTTATCATTAGTTTACCATTCTTTTTCTGTTTTAGTTGTATTTTTTGCTTGTGATAATTGTATGTTATATGTCAAAATAGAATAAAGGATAATACAAATAAGAGGGTTGAGAAGCAACAAAACTATTAATAGTTGGTTAAAGTATAACTATCGCATAAATATATAGTTTTGTACTGTATATATTTCCCAATTACTGAAAATGTTTATATCTTCTAATAAATATATTCCCAGTTTTCAAAGTGAACTGTAAATACCTGTTATATTCTTATGTGATTGCTTATTGTTTAAAATACCTAAATTGAAATAATTTATTTAATAATGTAAATATGGTAAAGTGAAATGTTAAATAAATTTACTACTTTTAATTAAAGCTTATTTTAAAATAAATAAATAAATAACATTAAATTTCATTTTTTTGAGATATCAATATTAAATATAACACGACATTATTAATTTTATTTAAAATATCTAATAATGTTACAATAATTAAAATTAATTGAGATTATGATTACGATAGTAAGTTTTCATAAAATTGTAAATTGTTGGATCGTATTGTAAATTTTACTTTTTATAATAAAAATGACAAATTATTAAAATAAATTTGTTCCTCATGTTAATATTTTATCAAACTTAAATTAACAAAGAATTGAAATATGTATAACAAATATTTTATTTTAATTATATTTGAATTTTATTTTAATTAAAATCTCATTTATTAGCCTTAATTGAATTTTATTTTAATTAAAATTCATTCATGAAGGTAAATGGTGCAACTAAAAACTCCTTCAATTAGGTGTAAACTTTATTTTAATTAAAAGACATTCACGAAAAGTGAGGTTGAGATTGAGAATATTTCACGCCGGTAGCATTATTTCACTTTTTATTAACGCGCACATTATTCCTAATAATATTTACAAGCATAGCATGGTCTTTGATTGTATGTAAGAATTTAATTTCTAGAGACTCCAATCAGGTGGTTACTTTTTTATAAATTATTAGTCAGAATTTAGTTTTTAAGGACTCAAATTCTGAACTGGTTTATTTTTTTTTTACGTTTTTTTAAATTGTTGAATTAGGATTTTTGAAATTGAAAAAAAAAGTTTTAGGTATTATTGTGTTATTTTCTTTTTTTGCAAAAAAAATGGTTCGAATTATATTTTTTAAATATGTTATTTTTTTTAAAATTTGTTTAGTTAAAACAAATATTAAAAAAATATTATTTATTGCATTTTAAGATATTTTAGGTGTAATTTGGAAATATATTAAAGTAAATGTAATTTACTTATTTTTGAAATTGTTGAGTTTATTTTTTTAAAATGATTTAGTATTGTGTATTAAGTTATTTGAGGTATTATTTGGAAAAATATCAAAGTAAATGTAATTAAATTATTTTTTGAATTTGTTATGTTAAAAAACAATTTAAAATAGATATAGTAGTGTGTATTGAGTTATTTTAGTTGTAATTTGGAAATATAAAAGTCAATTTAAAAATTGTATATTAAAAGGTTAAAAAAAATAATTTCATTTGTATACTTAGTTTTTTTATATGGTTTAAATTTTTGTTGTAGTAATTTGTAATGTAGCAAATAAATTCCAAAATATAGATTGTTAAAAAATTCTTAAACAATATTTTTATGAAAATAAAGGAAATTACTAAAATGATTTATGTGCAAGAAGTCAAAAAATAACATTGGAAATTTGTAGAAAATAATTTAAAAATGAAGGAAATTACTAAAATGATTTAAAACTATTGCATTATTGTATTTTAAATTAAATTTTTATTTTTTTTGGTTTATGTAAAATAAGTAAGAATAAAAGATAATAATAAAAGGATAAACTTATTGAACATAATTAACTCATATTATTTATCTTTGTCCATGAAGATAGTCAACAACAAATTTATCCATGACACAACTGAAATCAAAATGGATACTGATGTTGCATAAATGATAAAATTTTAATTATATTAATTTTTAATTAGGTTAAACGAAAAAAAACATAGATTTTTAACTGTACTAAATTTTTTACATGATTTACATATAGTTAATGCATTAATAACGATTATGATTTTGTTTGATGATCATAATATCTTTACTATGTTACGATCTGAATTATAAATATATATTATTATGTGAGTAGAAAATACAACGTAATTTTTTTTCGAGAATTTTAAAATAAATAATATCATTTTATAAATATTAAAATCATTTTTTAATTTTAATCGAAAAAATTAAGTTATAAAAATAAATATTAAAAAAATGGTGTGATCGAATAGATTGAGTCATCACCTTTTACCCACTCATCTTTATCATTTAATTATTATATTTTGTATGAGTAAGAGGAATGAAAAAGACTGGTGAGAGAGAAAAAGGCTGTGCTTCTTCCATTTAACAATGATACTAATTACTATTGTTTTTAAAATATTTCTTCTACCTTGCTTGGTGTGCACTGGTGTTCCCACTCCCAATGAAAAATTTGAAATGCCATTTTTGTAGATTTTGAAGATTTCAAATTTGGTCCTCCAATATGTAAGACTGCACAAGTAGGTGAAATATTACTGAAAATATGGTGACCCTCTTAAGTTTTGGTTTTGTTCATAGCTTATAAAGTCAGAACTAGAACTATCTATTCTTCAATGCCACATTTTTTATTCACTAATGAGTTTATCTTTTTTATTTGAAGGAAGACAAGAAAACTCAATCACCCTTTTTCCTTGACAGTGTAATGAGCAATGTTGTTTCAGCAGGGAGTGTTAATTTTTTTATCACCGTAAGGGGTTTCATTTGTGATTTTGCAGGATCAAGTTTGGCCTTTTATTTCTTTAATGCGCAGTGGTGACGATGATGATGATGGAAATAACATGCATGATGATTAGTTGATGGCTTTTATCTTTTGCTCTCAAGTGCCATCCTATGTTGGTGTGCGGACCATTTATACCATTGATTCCCTTGAAATCTGATCTGGCTTGTCTTTTTCGTTTTCTTCAGGACCAATTTTCACCCACTACTTCACAATTGTCTTTGTGGGTGCTTGTTATGAAATCTTCATAGCTTAAAGAAACCGCCTTTTGGAATCAGAATTGGTTTTCTTTCTGGGTATTTTTCTGGGGGGAGGGGGAATAGAATACTAACCTGAGATTGAAATGCTTTCTGGGGAGCTTAGGAGATGCATGGTGTAGAATTGTAGGGTTGTGTTGGGGTTAAGAAAAATGGGATCTGAAGGTGGGGAAGTTCAAGAGGCAAACAATACTACCCCTTTGGTTAGGCAAGGATCCTTGTACAATCTGACCCTAGATGAGGTGCATACCCAGATTGGGGATTTGGGGAAGCCACTTGGGAGCATGAATCTTGATGAGTTGCTGAAGAGTGTGTGGAGTGCTGACATGCAGGATGGCCAAGCTGCTTCAGGTTTCTCTCTGAATCCTGAGGTGTCAAGGGATCTTAGCAGGAAAACTGTTGATGAGGTGTGGAGAGATATGCAACTGAAGAAGGATGAGAAAACCCAGAAAAGAAAGCCTACACTGGGTGAGATGACTCTGGAGGACTTTTTGGTGAAGGCTGGAGTGGTTTCTGATTCAAATGGAGCTTCCTCACAGCATGGTCATTGGATGCAATACCAGCATTGTTCAATGCAGCATCAGAACATGGTTGGGGGTTATGTGACTGGGCATGCCATTCAGCAGGCTTTTGTTCTTGATGCAGCATACTCTGAGCCAGCTTCTGTGATGGGAGCTTTATCTGATACACAAACTCCCTGTCGAAAAAGGCTTGCCTCTGGTGATGTGGTGGAGAAGACTGTGGAGAGGAGGCACAAGAGAATGATTAAAAATAGAGAATCTGCTGCTAGATCTCGGGCAAGAAGACAGGTTACATTGCATTTGTGTGTTTGTGAGTGTGTGTGTATGTGCGATGTTATTCTTTGAAATCTACTTTTCATTTTTTGTTTCTAATTTGATACAAGGTGTCATCTATGTTCATGCACAGGCATACACACAAGAACTGGAGATTAAAGTTAAGCAGTTAGAAGAGGAGAATGAAAGGCTTAGAAGACTGAATGTATGTTTGTAATTCTTACCTTTGCTTTGTCATTTTTTATCTTTTTCTTGTTTAATGAAATATTTGTTTGCCACATCTCTTCATGGCCTGCGGCCTGCCATCTTATCAGGAAACTGTATGGCTGAAATGCTTGTTGTAAAAGATTTCATCTGGCTAAAGCTTGTGGTTGTCTGATATCTTCTTGGATTAGGCAATTGATTTATGACAATGAAAAATGAGTTGCTGGTTTTTTCACCATATTAGTGTAATTTTAAACAAAAGTTATCCACATGGACAAATTTTAAGCACATAGGTAAATCGTTCTTTTCTTTAATTTGAACTAAAGTCGTGTAATGATGACTCAAACAATCGAAATTGTGTTACAATTTCAGTTCAAACTTAAGTCGTGTTATCGTTGCAGGATTTCAGTTTAAATTAAATTACACTGCAATTGTACCACCATACACGATTTCAGTTCACATTAAAAAAAAAACAGAATGGAAGAAGTCTAGGACTAGCTAGTGCAATTTCACTTTAATAAATTTGAAATCGTATCATACTGACACGGCTTCTTTATAATAAAATCGAGTCATCTAAACATGATTTATCCATATACATTAATTTTTTAAAATTTGTCCATTTTCTGTAATTTGGTTTAAAATTGCACTAATATGGTGAAATATTGTATATTATATGATGAGGATGATGGAATAAATTGTAGTAATTAGTGGTGGACAAACCTGTTAAAAAGAAGGTAACATATGAATTATTCTTTTATTTAGAAAAGGAAAAAAAATAATGGGATTGGGTTCAAAACTAATACTAAGAATGTTCAAATTAGTTGAACTTCTAAGATAGACTGGTCTTTGTCGCTATTATGATTCTTTAATTGCATTTGGATCTAGATTTTCTCGTGTTTTACATCGAGAGAATGTTGACTAAAAAAGGTAAACTAGAAAAAGTTGTCAGGATAACGTGAAATTTTCTCTTTCCTTACAACCATAATGTATCCTAATAGAAGTTGGTTGACAATTAATAAGTTGCAGAAAACTCCATTGATTGGCCTAGTGAATATTTAGTTTGTTACTGTCTCTGTCTTTTATGATCATGGCTGACAAGCGAAGTCGTTTTGGAAAAGATAGAAAAGTATTTCGTGTTTGTACGTGCTTGTTTCTTGGACATATTAACTACATATGTGTGTTGCACTTTTGTTGAATGCTTAGTTCTAATCAAACATTGCACTGATTATGAAATTTTATGTTTGCCATTTTATTGAGACAGAGTGATTAGATTTTTATGTGTTAGAATCTCACTTGGTAGCATACACTTTCAAAGCTTTAATATTTGGAATGCATCATGATTCCAAATGTTGAAGTTGATAATGAACATTGGTTAAAACATCATTGAATTTGTGAGAGAACCTTCATATTATTGTCCATAGTTTTAGGTCTCTATTTTGGCTTCGACCCTTTTGTTTTTCTGTTTGTTTTTTAAACTATTCAGGCTATTGGGTTCAATTTCTTCTTTACAACTTCACAAAAAGGAACCTTAAGGGAAAACTTCAATGAAAAGGGAAGGCCCCAAAAATGTAAAACACAGGGAAGTAACTTCAACATTTTTTCCCTCAGTCTGAAGTGTTCTACAGTTTTAAACACAATGCACATATTATGGTTATACTTACAAGTTACATCTACAAGAGGTTTATCTTATTGAAAACTGAAAGTAGTTCAGGATAAATATCTATAACTTGTTATAATCTTAGAACCTTCTTCAGGATCTTAGAGCTTGAAGCAGGACACAACTCAACTTGCCTTTCCCTGATAACTTGAACATTTGGAATGGCTGTGTCATTACAATAGAATGATTAGATGAGTTTTTCAATTAACACTTGCATAAAAAAAAAATAGAAAAAGATTGAAATATATAGCTTGATTTGAATTCATGGAAAAACTTTAGTTCATTTCATCTTATTTTCTTCTTGAATAAGTACTCTTGAAAAGTTTATGAAGCCATTAAAGATTGTTTTAGACTGTTGTTTGTTCAGGATTTACCTGAGTGAGAAGTTTATTCAAACAGGGATGACTAATGATTCCTTGTTGCAGGAGATTGAGAAGGCATTGCCATCTGTGCCACCACCTGAGCCTAAGCAACAGCTTCGCAGAACTAGTTCAGCCATCTTTTGATATCTTCATTGCAATGAATTCTCAATTCTTTTTCATGCTATCACATCACATAGTTTTCATGTGGATTATACTGTTGACTCTTAACTCTTTGAGTTGGATAAAGTTGGGTGGCCATTTTTCTCCTGGTAGTTGGTTGTGATGCAATCAGTTTTCCTCAGCTTGTTCTATTCTACCAATGTTTCCTCTTACGTATATTTTGACAAGTTTGGCTTACAATTTAAGTTGCTCTATCAATGTACTTTAATTTGGGATCCATTTTCGGTAATTATGCAATTGTATAATCAAGGTGTACTCAGTTATAGCTTAAAACTGCAAGACTAAATGCCCTTTTGATAAAGTTTATTAGCTGGAATAATATTTTATTAAATTCTCATAAAATTGAGAATTACTAGCCATTATTTTTTCAAAGTAAGCTAAAGTATAACAACAATTTGGTTTTCAATGGTGTCAAGTATGTTCATGTTTCAAGCTTTATGCCTGAATCACCCCACAAATTTTGTGCAGATAAATTCTGCAATGGCCATGCTTGATGTTAGACCAGGTGACTCTATTCCGAAAAGATTGATAAGACCAGGTACTCCATGAATGTCCTCTCCCTGCACAAATTAAAAAACAGATGGAACAAAGAAGCCATTGTTTAATTAAAATGTCGAAACTGAAACTACTCTCTCCATTCACAGTGGAACCTTCGAAGATTGTTCATTCATTGAACACAATGATCATATGCAACTATATATAGTCCAAAAGATGAGCAAAATTTTCAAATTACAGAAATGTTATTGTTTTATTCCATCTTATTAGAAACATATTAGTAAAGTGAGTTTATCTAGACAGAATCTATTATGGACGTTATCTGAGTGACCTGAAATACTTTTCACGGAAACATGTGACATCCTTAATTAGCTTGTGCATTTACAGTCAATAATGTCACATTTTCATTCCCCTGATCGAAAGTCATCACTATAACATGTTGCCTCCTGCAACACTGCAATGCTAATTTATCCAAATCCATTCCTGTGAAGTTAACGTGAAGGAAAAAGATGGATCTAGAACACCAACCAATGCTTATTATCTATCTATTTGCAATAAAGATCAACAAACTAGTAGTTTCTAGCCGAAGCATATTTTACCATGTAATCAGAACCTTGTAGTTTACAAAACAAAAATCAGTAAGAGAAAAGTGCATGGTGTGATTGCAAGGTAATCATGGAAAGATAAACAAAATCTATGGCGTGCGTACTAGCCAATGACATAAAAAGATAAACAAATTATATGATGCATAAAACATAGTTGTAGAACACCAATGCCGATACTTTTCATTTATGATAAAAATGTAGCAAATGAAGTTTAGCATCTAAATATGTAACATATGGTGGCATATAGACCATTCAGTAAAAATAAGAGAACTGCTACATAAATATTATCCATGAAACACAGCACTGAATCTAACATCATGGACAATACTGCTTCTAATCAAGTATGCGAAATTGTCAGCATAAAGGTTGAGGAATAAGAGAGTGTGAGAAAAAACCTG
>Ga0099823_1005056_pt1 | contig 13061 bp, 5 predicted proteins | sample CowpearedBW_FD_76831 | JGI IMG/M metagenome (GOLD analysis project Ga0099823, IMG submission 76831) | Root nodule microbial communities of legume samples collected from California, USA - Cow pea red BW | ecosystem: Host-associated > Plants > Roots > Nodule | place: USA: California | collected... | reverse complement strand
TGGGGTTCGCAATCCACGCCTCACACTGATTTTCCCAATCCAATCCCTAATTTCCTAATTACAACATTTAGGGTTTTTCAAGCACTATGTTATTTTTAATTCAATCCATGCAGTCACTGTGCCGTTCTGAAAAATAATAAACGCCACGTCAGAAAATCAAAACCAAGTTAACGTTAAAAAATTTAACATTGTTAGTGATTACCCTGATTTAATACTGAATTACAAAAACGAGGACGAAATTAAGACCAATTAAAATACGAGGACCAATTTGAGATTTCTGAACCAAAACGAGGACCAACGGAGTATTTTAACCAAATAAAATAGATAAAATTAAATTAAAGTTAAAGTAGGATGAAAATAAAAGTAAAAATATATCTATACTTAAATCGATATTTATCTTTTTTTTTTCTTTCTAATTATTTTTAAAGTCAAAAGTTTATTTCTTATCCAACCAAAATGTTCACACCCACCGATCACGATTCACACTTTCTTTGCACCTTTATTTTTATAATCTTTCCTCTTACCATATTTATATTTAGTTTCATCTTTTACTTTAAATTAATTTTATCTTTTATATTTTATACCGAGCACATCTGAACTGGCTTTTTTTTTAATTTATACGTCACCTTATTTTATTTTCTTTTCTATTTTTAAATACTTGTAGTGGAAACAGTAAAAATAACTTCAATATTTTAGACTAATTTTTTAGTTTAATTCTTTACTTCCGAGATTAAATTTATGTTGTTCTTTTTAAAAGGGAATAAAGAAAAGGCCATTTGTTTGGTTTGAAATTAATTCTGGTAATATTTTAAATATATTAACTGTTAAAAGATAATAAAAAACATTCTCTCAAATATTTTCATTACACGTTATTGCTTCTCATCGTTACCACAATTAAAAATTTAAGGACCTCCAGTCTCTCCCCTACATTTATTTTTAGTGGACATTTAAAAATGAAAACATAAATGAGTAACTGAAAAACAGAAATTGAAAAATATTCAAATATTGAATTAAAAAATAAAATAATAATAATAATGTTACGAGAAGAAAACAAAAACTCCATAAACTAGTAAACATCGTGTTAAACCATTTTTATTTTCTAAAAACATGTTAGGTTTTATGTTTCACAAAACACGTCCAAAACAAAGGGAGAAGTAATGAGGACTAGAGAACCAACCAAGGGGATACTAGGCGAGAAAGGGTTATAAGCCACACTAGTAAAATGCGTTCAAATTCATGAATTTGAGTAGAATTAGGTTGACAAATATATAAATTTTTTATTTATGATAAATTGAATTTCGTTCCCTTGAATTTTTTTTATAGAAAATTATACTTTGACTCGTATTTTTTTACTTTTATCTTTTATTTCTTGACGTGATTTAGTATATGAATTATTGATTGTTTTAAAAGAAAAATAGTGATACATTAATCAATAAACTATATTAAACCACGTAAGAGAATAAAGAATAAAAATAAAAAAAAATAAAAGTTAAAATATCATTATCCTTTTTTTATATATGAATTGACTCATAATTATTTTATTTTTAAAAAAACTTAAATGTTATTTAGTTTTTAATACATTTGAATGTCACTTATTATTTATTTATATTAATACTTGGTAAAATAGGTGATTATTGCCATAAATACGTAGATAGAATAAATAACTTAAAAGTTGTTAGGTAAAACATTTCATAAAGAAATATTGTTTTGCTACCACTTTTAATCAGTAATTTATTTTAAAAATATAAGGCAACATCTTGAACTTTTTAAAATATAAGAAATCAAACTATATCTACAAGAAAAGATGAAAGACTATATTGCCAATTACATCTTAATTTTAAAATAAATTTAAATATATTTTAAATTTATGTCATTTGAATTAAAAAATTATTTAAATTTAAATTTGATACTTTTGTCACATACAGTTTAGTTCATACCGTTTCTAGTGATCATATTCGTTTGTTATTACATTAATCTTAAATTATCAAACATGATTGAAATTCATATTTTAATCTGTTCCAATTATAAATTTTACAATAAAATAAGTAGAATAATAGATTTAATTCTCTCTCTATATATATAACACAAGCCCTCAAACTTGTAATCAAAGTCCGAGTTGGTCATGAAAGAGAAACCATTAAGTCTAATGAATTGAAGAAAAAAAGAAAATAATCAGTAAACCTATGAAAGAGTCTTAAAAATTATACAAATCAAGCACTCGGATTTAGACACTTTAAAAGCATGCATCATTGGTCAACTTTGAAAAGTTCATTCATTTTAGTTTTTCTCTACGGTCACAACAAAAATGTTACATATTCACGCTCACGAGAGTTAATTGAATCTTGTATTTGGATATGAACTTTTACAATTTATAAGATATTTAAACATAATGTATTTGAATTACTTTTATTTTAAATTGTTTTATTTTTTAAATATTTTGTATTGATAAGATAATTCAAATGTAATAAAATTTAACTTTTCTTATTTGAATAAAATATTTCAATCACCACTAGATTAAAAACAAATAAATATCAAATAATTATTAAAAATAAAAAATACTAATATTGACAGTTTATTTTAGTTTATCTTAATTGATGTTATTTTTTCAATTCTATATTTACTTTTTTTTTTAATTTGTTAAATGAGATTATTTTTGAATTGGTAATCGGATCAAATCCAAGATAATACATGGTTGGGTCATGTAAGTGCAAGCCAAGTTAGCTTATAGTTGGATCTAGCTTGAACCAAGTAGGCATGGTCCTAACAAGCAAGTTGACTTGAACCAAGGTTGAGCCAAGTGCATTAAAACTTCATGTCGAGTTCATTCGAATTCAAGTCAAACCGAATTGACTCATGGTTCAGATTGAATCAAGTTAGCTCAAACTTAGATCAAACCATATTGGTCCAAGTCGAAGTAGTGCCTAGAATTAGGTTGAGCTTAACTGACCTGAACCTAGGTCAAATCAAGTCAATCTAAATACAAGTTGAGTTAAGTCCAGACAAGCCCACATTCAATAGAGTTGGGGTCAATTCATGTCAATTCATGTTCACCTGAGTCTGGACCAACTTAGTTCATTCAAGTTGGGCTAGGTCTGACCTAGTCTTATTGGCATAACCAGCTAGATATGCATTTCTAACAATTCTTTTTATTGACTTTGAGCAACAAAATAAATAATGGAAGTGTCTGTTGATATCAATTATTTAAAACATATGGAACCATAGGAATGAGATTGTATTTAGACAAGAAAGAGTGAATCCGGAGAAAATTTTAACTTTGGCAAAATTAAACCCTTAGGCATGGATGAGATGTAAAGTCTCAAATGTTTTTTTCTCTTATAATGATTGGAATTTATGTCCTACTAAGTGCATCAAATCTGTAACCTAGTATCCCTAATCAGAAGATGTGGGGGATAACAATGTTCTAAATAAAAAATGTGTTATCCAAACACACTATCACAGTTTATTCAAATAAAAAAGGTTTTATGAAATGAACAATGTTTCACTTTCAAATATAAACAAATGAAGGGATAAGACATGACAATGTAAAACCAACTATTTACATTACATTTACCATGTGTTCTTTAAACATCACAATCAATTCCACAAGTCACTTCCTAGAAGCTCGGCAACTGAGAACATACTTAACAAGAAAACAAGGATCTAAATGCCATATTCAAATCATTGATACAGAATAAGATAAGGCTCTAAAAGTACAGATTTTGATAGTCAGAGGATATCATCATAAGCAACAATTTCTCGGCCCTTGAAAGGCACTTCTAAAACTGGGCTACGTGAGCTATTTTCACCATGTTTGGGGTTCCCTATAGCTGAAGCAAGTCTATTACCTCTTCCACGCTTGCTCAAAGGTGCCTCAGCACGAACAAGCTTTGACATATGCCCTTTATCCTTGCTATTACCCACTCCTTCCCTCCACATGGCTAGAGGATCTGTTGCCCACAACACCTGAACCTGTTAAACACAACAATCTCTTTCAAATTTCCCTTTATGAATCTATTCACTTCTATTTATCTACCCATTAGGATATATTTCAATGAGCTTTTCCGTAAGTGTCTCAGAAAAAAGGAAAAAAGTTAAATAGGCTCTTCATAAACTAATGTTAACTTATTCTTTTTATAATTTTCTCCTAAAAGTGCTTCTAGAAAAATTCATCCAAGCAGATTCGATGTACTAAAACAATTATAGGAATTGAGCACATGTTAGTTCCTCATAACCCAATAATTTCTTTCAACGCTAAAGCAACACATTATTCCTTCTCCATTGTGTCTAAGAACTTGGGAATGTATATTGTAGTTCTCAAAAAACATGTTGTCAACTCAGATCCAAACATAAACTGTATTGTTGAGAAATTCTGAATATGATTTCAGGTTCATGATTGATTATGAACTATAGCAGCTTCAAATAGTTTTTGTCTTGGATGAAAGGGTAAACCCACTTCACTAACAAATCTATTTTAACTAAAACAAATCGATCCAAAAACAGACCTAAAGGTTCAAACTTTTACCAAAATTCTAAACAATTGGGTATTTGTCAAATTTGTTCAATTTCAATTTCGAAGCTCATTCTCTCCTCTTCAATTTCAAAGCTCCCATTTTTTTTTAATCGAGTTACAAACAACTAAGCTGAAAATTCCTCAACTGTATTCAGTTTTGTAGTAGTAAGCACTTCAGACAAAACATTAAACATTCACGAATCATAATTAAAAACGTGAACTTCAAAACCCTAAGTGAGAAAAGGGTAAAAGGAAGCACCTTTTTGGAGCTAACGGTGATTCCGAAGGAGGGATCAACACCGGCGGCGATGGCGGCGTCGGCAGATTCCTTTGACCGGTAAGTAATGTAGCCGACGGCGTCGCGGTCGATGCGGATGCGGGAGATGGCGCCGTAGATCTCGAAGCGAGACTTGAGATCGAGGACGGAGCAGTCTTGAGGGAGGCCCATCACGACCACCGCGGAAGGCAGCGCAGGCCTCGTCGTCGGCCTCTCCTCCTCCACGGGCTCTGGCAAGGGGCGGCGGCGCTTGGCGGCGGCGTCATGGCGGGAAAAATAGTGCCTGTCTCGCTTGCGACTCATTTTTTGAGTTGTGTGAATGAGTGAAGAAAAAGAATAGGTTACTTTCTGAACAATTTTGATTCGATTTTCCTATGGTCTTGTTTGAATAGGCTACAAAATTTTGCAGATAATTGGTGTTGACCTCATTCTTTCGTTTGTCGGAGAAAAGTCAACTATTTTAACATTATAACAAGTTCAATTTCTCAATAATGTCATTGTAAAAAAATACTCTTTAGTCAAATTCTCTACTTAAATTGATCATTCATTTGGTAAATAATACATATTAATAGACAATTAAAAATCATAACAAATATGGTTTTTAACATAGATAGTATTTTAGCCTTACAAGTTACCAAACAATTGTTTACTTTAGAAATAATAATTATAGTAAATAGACTTTTTTAAATATGTAAATTATATTATAATCAAACCCAGTATAAATAAATGTTTTTGACATACAAATTACATTTATGATAACAAATTTAATGTTATATAAGATTTTTTACCTTTTTCATATTTTAATGAAATGTTAAAATCAAATTTAGAAATAAAGATTAAAATAATAGATTGAAAGAAATAAAAAAAGTTATGTTTGAAAGCAACTCCTAATCTATTTATGCTTATTATAATTTGTAATCACAGTATTATTGTTACAACAATAATTTTTGGTACACAAAAATGGATAATTTTATTATGGACAAAAATTTTACATTTTATGAATGTGAGTAAGTGATATTAAGTTAGTGTGATTTTATCGTGAATAAGTTGTACACTCGTAGTCTGACTTCAAAATTTTTTAAATAAAGATGTGTTAAACCTTATATGACTTTAGTGTAAAAGGAGAAGTATAAATTAAATATGACTTTGATTAGTGATAATTCTCAACTCTTTTTTCAAGTGAAGTCGTGCAAGAATGGCACAACTTTAATGTAATCTAAATCGGCGTGGATTTGTGCATTGGTGTCACAATTTCAGTGTAATCTAAAATTAATTGAAGTTGTAGAGGGGTGGCATAGTTCAATTCATATTACACTAAAGTTGTGTCAATTCTACACAACTTCAATCCATTTTAGATTACATTAAAGATATTTTACACTCATACACAACTTCATTTTGTTTTAGAAAAATTTTAAGACTACTACTAATCATACTTGTATTTGACTCATAGTCATATAGGGCTACCACGACTTCACTTTAAAAGGTGTGAAATCATGTCCTGGGTGCATGACTTCTTCTAAATGGAGTTGCACCAGCTTGATACAACTTATCCATAGTCATACAATTTAAATTTGTGCACATTTGCTTAAATTCAATATAAAATTGCACTTTTTCTTTTAATAAACCTATGAGTTAAGTCATGTTTCTAGTACGCAACTTCAAATTGAATTTTCAACTTGCACGAAAGTCAAACAACTAGAAAACAACTTTGCTTTTGAAAATATGTTGCATAAAGTCAGTCAGAGAGTGGACGACATTAAATACGGCAAACCCACTAAAGTTATGCATGTAAAAGATGAGATACAATTTAGTTTTGAAAAATTAAGAGTCATACAAGGGTTGGACGACTTCTGAGAAAAATCTAATGCATTGAAGTCAGGTTTTGTAAGGAAGACTATCAATTTTGTTTGCTAACTGAGAACTTGCATGCAAACACTAGAATTTGTGTCTAAATAAGACGATTTTCAATTTTGTTTATAAGTTTGTTACACTTAATTCACACCTTTTGTGATGCTTCCTCTGCAAATTTCATATAGGAGTCAAAGTTATTGTCTAATCACTCCACCCTCCTACGTCGCATCTTCATTGATTTCCCTTCTCATTTGGGAGAAGAAGGGATTTACATCAGGCTTTGCAGACTCAATTTTCTTTATTATAATACTAAGGTGATCAATTGATTAATTAATTAATTAATAATTAAAAGTCATGTTGATTTAATTATTATTGTTATTGGTTTGTGGTTTTACGAAATAATTATAATAGTTTATGACCCGTGCGTGGTAAGAAATGAACTTTAAGCATAATTCATCACACAAAACTGACTTTTAAGATGAAGTTTGCACCCCATTATAACTATGAAATTATTTTATTTCTAGCCGATGTGAGACTTCCAACCACTGAGGTATATATATCTCGTGTATGAGTCTATAAATGAGTGGTCAGTTAGCGGCCCGATAAATGATGAAACAAAATGTCTAAAAAATCTCATTAGAATATGTTTTTTTTAACTTTAAGCCTAACTTTAAACCATGTAAAAAAATAACTTTAAGCCTAACTTAACCCCACGACTTTTAAAGTGAGGTTTGTACGCACGGTTATTTATTTATTTATTTATTTCAAATCTTTTTAGAATAATAATATAATTATTATTATATTTATTTTACCATTAAAAATACTAATAATAATATTAATATAAATTGTAAATTGTAAAGTTTTTAAAAAATTAAATATCTATTTAACAAAAGTATTTAGTATAATAATGTCTTTTATAATTAAAAAAAACACTATAATAATAACACCAATATGAATAGTAACAATAATAATAAAAATAATAATGATACCAATAATAACAAACTAATGATGATAATAATAATAATGTTTATGCTATAAATATTAATGTCAATGCTAATATTAAGGTTAATGTTAACGATAATAATCTATAATTATATATAAAGATATACATCAGCAACAAAACAAATAAAAATGACAAGTAATTGAAATACATACGATCCGTAGTAAATAAAATTAATATGTGTGTCTAACTATAATAATAATACCATTATAATAATATCTCGTAGTGATAATAATAATAATAAGGGTTAAATATGTTTTTGGTCCCTTAACTTTCAGGAAATTTTGGAATTAGTCCATTTCAAAACTTTGGACCAATTTAGTCCTTCATCTTTTGAAATATGTGAATTTAGTTCTTTTAATCAAATTTTGTTAAGTTTATTTGACATTTTAAGTGCCTTTCGTGATAGTATTTGACTTAACATTAAAGCAAAAATGTGTCAAACATTATAAAATACTCAAATACAATCCTGAAATGTGTACGAAACATTCAATAAACCTAACAAAATTTGATTAAAAGAACTAAATCCACATATTTCGAAAGATGAAGGACTAAATTGGTTTAAAGTTTCAAAATGGACTAATTCCAAAATTCACTGAAAGTTAAGGGACCAAAAATATATTTAACCCTGATAATAATAATAATAATAATAATAATACAACAACAACTATATATATATATATTTATATATATATATATATATATATATATTGTGTCCTCTTTTATTTTACAATTTTATCCTCTTAATTATCATTTGTTAAATTTAAATAATTATTCATAATAAAAAAATAATTTTTTAGTTTTATCATTTTACTAATTTTATTAACTGTTTTTTTAATTCAAATAATTACACAAGCAGAGAGAGATAAGATGAGCAATCAAACAAATAAAAAGTGCAAGTAATTCAGATATGATACTGTAGTAAATAAAAGTAAAATATGTGTTTAACTATAATAATAATGATAATAATAATAATAATAATAATAATAATAATAATAATATCACTATAATAATATCGTGTAGCGGTGAAAACAATAATAATGCAACTACATATATAAAGAGATAAACATTTTTTGTGTCCTTTTTTGTTTTTTTAAATTTTATCCTCTTAATTATTATATTTTAAATGTAAATAATTATTTATAATAATATTTTTTCAGTTTTATTGTTTTGCTAATTTTAGTAACTATTTTTTGAATAGAAATAATTATTCAAATATAAAGATAAATGAACAATAAAATAAATAAAAAGGACAAGTAATTAAAACATGAGTCATACATACTAAATAAAAATAAAATGTGTATCAAATCATAATAATAATAATAAAAATAATAATAATAATAAATATTATAATAATTATAGTTCTTATATTATTATTAGTAATAATAATAATAGTAATATAATAATAAAAAAAATTATAGTCAATAGTAATGATAATATATATATATATATATAGTTAAACTTTTTATTATAACATAACTTTAAAATTGTTTATAATAAAGGTATTCTAACCGGGACACAAGTTAAAAATAATTAATAAATATTGAATTTGATAGAAGTTGGTAGTTATTTAATGTATTGATAATTTATTTGATACACGTAAATAAAATTAAATAATAAAATAATTTTAACAATGGTTTAACTTTTTTTTAGATAAAATAATTTAAGAAATTTCAATTTAAACTTTATTTTATGAAAATTGAATTTTAAATTTTGAAGTTGGTTCAAATATTTAGATATAAATTTTAGAAAAATTCAAACTAATTTTGTCACCAATATTGATTTGGTTCCAAATCCATGCATATTTGGAGAGTACGTAAAATTTGTTCAGATTAGATTAAAATAGTAGTCGGAATAGATTAAGTTTTATGCAATCTATTTAATTTATACTTTAATGGATTTAGGTAAGATCATTTTTCTAAATAATAATTTGGAAAATACTGGAATAGTATTATTTGTTAGATTATATACATGTGTTAAAAAATTTATAACAAAATCTACAATTAAAAGTTGAAAATAATTTAATTTTTCGATTTCAATTTCAGAAATATAACTTCTTTAATTCGAACCAGACCTTTTATTACTCATTTAGAATGTGGGCCAAATTGGGCCAATCAACCTTTTGCGCCATTTCTTGCTCATTCCCATCATCTTATTATGTACTTTTATTAGTATTTGTATGTATTGGTGCAACACGGAAATTTTAAAAATTATGATATACCTATTATATTAATTTGATTTTATAGAGGTATAATTACAGTTTAATATAAGTATTTAATTTGATAAAATTGAACAAAAAATATTTTAATTATTTTTATTTTATTTATATTATTTAGTATTACTTGTTTATTATTTATATTTATTTACTATATTCTTTTACATGATTTATTTATTTATTTATTGTTATTTACATTTATTATTTTTTATATTTATATATTTACTATTATTTATTACGAATTATGTTACTATTATTTATTATTTATAATAAGTTATTATTGATTATTATTTATATAATTTACTATGAATTATTTTATTAATATTTATTGTATTTGTTAATATTATTGTTTATTATCATTTATATTTATATATTTATTGGGAATTATTTTTTATTTATATTTATTATTATTTATTATCGGTTATTATTTATTATAATTTATTATCAATCATTTTATTATTATTTATTATAATATAACATTATTTTTGTACTTTATTTGTTGTTGTTCTTCTTACATCTCTTATGCACTCCCTTTCCTCTTAAAATTTATACATTAGACCGAGTTATTATCGAAAGAAGGCTTTGGCACTATCAAAAACCAGCTTAGATACCCATTGTTTATGGCACTTACTTTAGACTCATAATTGTTGTATTTGTTTACTTTGAATTGACTACTCATGAAAGTTTCGATACGCGGAATGTATTTTGAATTATGTGAATCTACATAAGCATTTATAGTATTAGTGTGTAATAATTTATTATGATGTAAAAACTTGTTCTTCTTCCTTTCAAACCCAACATGTTAAGGAGAGACTTAACAATAAAAACAATATTGGCTACATGTTTTGTTAGGGCTATCCATGCACTTCCAATGCTTTTTTCGGCATCTCTAAATGTCAGAATTCATTATATGATGATTTTTGTTTTTCTTAAGAAATTATTTATAAATATTATTACTCTTTGCAGGATTTTGAATTTAACAATATTTTTTAAAATTTCTAGATTTTAGTTATTTTTTAAAATATTTATTTAGTAATTTATGTTTTTATTTATTTAACAATTTAGTAAATCTCTTTAAAAAAATTAAAAGAAACATTTAAAAGAATATCGGATATGGACATTCGGTATTCATTTGAGTAAAAATATTTTTTTTAAGAAATCTTATATAAAAATTATTACTCATTTTTTTATAGAAGAATTTTTATTTTAGTTTTGTTTATGTTTTTGAATTTTTTTTAACGTTTATTTAGTATATCTTGTTTGTATTTATTTTGAAAAATTGATGACTGTAAAAAAATTTGAAAGACTTATTTTGTAGAATACGGATAGTCATTAAAAACAGATCTCAACTTTATATGGACTAGAGTTGTCAAAACGGGTTGGAACCTGCGAGCCAACCTAACTCACTACGGGTTCATGTTGGGTTGGATTGAAATTCTTTTACAAATTTCAATACGGGTTGATTTTTTACCCGGCTCATCTAGGTTGAATCCGTGGTGAGCCGAGTTGGTGAGTCAACCCGTAGATAAAAGGATCACACAAGTGTTTTTTATTTTTTTTATTAAGTTGATTTGGATCATGTTAGGTTATTTTTTTATCCAACACATAAATAATTTGTATTTTTTTTTTGTTTGTATTTGGATTGTATTAAAGTCTATTTAAATTTTAATTAGAATTACAATTTAGTTTTGACTGGAAAAAAAATAAAAAAAATAATTTTTTTTAATTAAGTGAACTCGTGAGCCAACCCGTTTAACCCGCTAACCCGTGGTAGGCCGAGCCGGGTTTGAATTTTTTTGGCTCGCTAAAAAGTGAGTCGGGTTGGGTTGGCTCACTAAATCATCAATCCGTAGTGGGTCGAGCCGGATCGAGCCGAATTACCCGTTTTGACAGCTCTAATGTGGACATCCAATCGGTATTGATTTCTTAATTTTTTTTTAAATTAAAGAATATTGGAGGTGCAGGAAGAAGATCCCGTTTTGTTATTAAATCTATATGAATTTTAGAGAATAATCAAGAAGAATCTAAGAAGATTTGTATGTTAGAAAATATGTTATAGAAATATTTTCTTATTTATTAAAAGCTCTTATTTTGGATAGCACATAATAAAATAGTTTTATGTTGTATACTTTTAGTACACAAATTTATTTTACTTGGATAAACAAAGTATTTTAATTATTTTAAATTAAAAAATTAATAATTGAAAAGCATCAATTTATGAAAGTTGCTTAGTTGATCTTCTCAACATGTTCACGTGTACTTCACATTTTACGCTAACACCTAACAGTTGAGATGTTCTTAAAATTGAATGGGATGTGCCTGCAAAAAGATATTTCGACTTCAAGTCACCCAAGTACACTAAATATATTAAATGTTGCAATAATGTAATCTAATTAATTTACCTCATGTATTTATACCTTATTTATGAGTCTTTATCTCGATGAGCCTTATCCACGTGGTTGATTCCCTTGATTAAATTTGTCTAATATTATTTTAATATGTTTTAGTCCATTCCTTAACTTAATCTCATTATGTTATTGTTAATGACATGATCGATATGATGTTTTTTCTGACTGAGTATACTTAAGTCAAGTATATTTAAGCCCAAATGGTGAGAATTTTGTCGTATAATACATAATGATTAAGTTAAAAAATTCAATATTTTATTTATTTTAGACTCCGATGAGATATATAATCTAAAATTACCTTAATATTGATAAGAAAATTTATTAAATTATAAAAAAATAAATAACTCATTAATCATCTCGAACATTAAATGAATATTGATATTATTTTATATTTATAATGGATATATTAAAGAAATTTACTTTTGATCACTTGTTTCCCTTACGTTATATTTTTTTGGAGGATTTATTGTTCAGGTGGAATGAGAATGGAAGATTAGTAAGTGATCACCTTATTTTCTTAGAAGTGATAGAGGGTGATGCCGGACGATGATCAAAGAGATTCATTCCAAATACAATTCCTATATACATAATAAAATGGATTAAATATGTTTTTGGTCCCTCAAGTTTGAGTGAAATTTGAGTTTAGTCCCTCATCAAAACTTTTGACCAATTTAGTGCTTCATCTTCCAAAATGCGTGAATTTAGTCCTTTTAACCAAATTTTGTTAAGTTTATCTGACATTTCAAGCGCATTTCATGATAGTATTTAAATTATTTATACTGTTTGACACATTTTTGCTT
>Ga0099823_1005050_pt1 | contig 13067 bp, 7 predicted proteins | sample CowpearedBW_FD_76831 | JGI IMG/M metagenome (GOLD analysis project Ga0099823, IMG submission 76831) | Root nodule microbial communities of legume samples collected from California, USA - Cow pea red BW | ecosystem: Host-associated > Plants > Roots > Nodule | place: USA: California | collected... | reverse complement strand
GTTACTTTGCATTATTATTCTGTATTGAAGTCGTATTACGTTAGTATAACTTTAACTCGTATTTTTTCTTTTAAAGTTACACCAGATTAATAATTTTAGTATTAAATTACCCTAAATTGATTAAAAATCTATATTTTTTTTTTCAAGAAAAATAGAAAATAATACGTATACAAATAGCGTAGCAAGAGATAAAAAGAAAACTTTAATGAATAACAAAACAAACAACCATTATGCTAAGCACTTTGTTAATTGTCCCTAACTAACAACTATTTTGTTAATTATGGTAAATTATGATAGTTTATTGAAAGGAAAGAAACATATAAACTGTTATAAAAGGTCTGAAAATACATTAATTGTTACAATAACTGTGAGTACCTACAAATTCTGTGAGTAGTATATTAAGAGATGAAGAAAATTTATTAAGCAAAGTGTCGGAATAATAATTCCATTCCAAGAGCTAAAAATCAAGAAAGAAATTCTCGTGGAAACGTTTATCACGGGAAACTAGCAGAATGAATCTTGCATGAATCTCACGAAGAAAAGAGAAAAAAGAAAAAAAAGGTATAAGTGTTGTTTGGGTAATATTTTAAACAAACTCACGATCATGACGAGATATACAGCTACTTATATGTATGTACAAATACAACACGAACGAGTTACGTGTTGCTCAAGCGAAAACCCAGCAAAATTTCCCAACACCCTTTTACCCTCTCTCTCCATCTCAAACTGCTGAAATTTATGATTAGTTTGGTACGAGGAACGGGTAAAACGGGGTATTTGTTGGGTTTCATAGAGTATTTCCAATAGAACTGTAGTGCTAGGAAGAAGGGTCACGGGATTTGTTTGTGGGTTTATCATGTTACTTGTTGTTTTCTTGTGAGAGTTCATGAATGGGGTTTGGTCTGAGAAGGAGGAAGAAGAGAGGAGAAGCAGAGGAAGAAGAAAGGATGCGCAAGTCTTTCAAGGATTCACTCAAAGCTCTTGAAGCTGATATCCAGTTCGCCAACACACTGTAAATTTCCTTTTTCCCTTTTCTCTTTCCAATCTAAAACCCCACAAGGTTTTTCTTTTCATTCAGTCATTTTGAATGCTACCCTTTTCCCAAATATCTTCCTTTTTTGGAGAAGATGCTATCTTTCTGGATTCCAAATTGTGGGTTCTGTTCTAGCTTATGATGGCTGCAATCGTGTATGGGGTTTTCCTTTTCATTACAGTTTGGTTCTGTTCATCCTTGCATCTTACATTGTCATGGTTTTGTTTTTCTCTTTTTGTAATAATTTCCTCCTATGCTTAAGCTGCTGTAAAAGACCAGTGAACTGCGTGTGCTCTTGAAGTGGAGAAGATAAAATAGGAAAGTAAGTTGAAGGAAAGGAGAAGAGGGTGTGTAATATAACCATTAAATATGGATTAAGAAAACAAAAACACAATTTTCTATTGAACTTTCTTTCAATAAAGTTTTCGTTTTGAAGGAGACTGAGCAATTCAATTCTTTTGGTGTTTTCCCATTGGGAGGCAAGGATGCCTCAGTTTGTGGCATTGTCACCTCCTTTTGTAAAGAGGATCCAATAAAGTTAATTAAAGTACACCCTTTTTCATTTTTTTTTTTTGGTAATGGTGGTGCTTCTTTACCAAGTTCAAATTCCCTGCAAATTTTTGACTTACTTTAGCAGACAAATTTTTCAATTTTTGAACAGTGCCGTTCAAAAGCATAGCAGATTACTGTGCTACAAGGCAAGGAGACATGTTTGAATACTAACTTCCTTTTTTTCGTGCATTTTAAAGCTGTGAGATGACTCACCCTTTTCAATTTTTTAATTTTAACATTAATGTAGTGTAGACTTCTTTTCGAACACAAGGACTATATATAAGATCAATTTATAATATATAACTAAGTATACAAGTGTAAACTTTATTTTACAAGCTGATTTTACAAACTAATTTTGTAAGGTTTAAAAAATGAGAACAATGTTTCTTAACAACTTCTACAAACTAAGTATATAAGTAACTGTGAGATTTTGTAAAGTTCATTTCTTAACAACTTCTACCGTTAGAACAACAAAATGAGATAAAGAAGCTTTTATGTACCCAGTTTAAATGATACATAGCTGCCCATTCTCTTCATTGTTTCATCCAATGTTAAATTTGTCTTGAAAAACGTTCATTATCTAAGCTTTTTAACTCATTCTTTGTGCTAAATATGGTCTTAATCAGAGCTTCTGAGTATCGAAGTGGAGGTGCCAGCTTCCAAATGAGATTGTCCTACAGCCCAGCTGCACAATTCTTCCTTTTCCTTGTTCAATGGACTGACTGTCACCTTGCTGGAGCCTTAGGATTGCTCAGAATTCTAATATACAAGGTCTTTTCCTGCTTTTTCCTTTAGCTTATTAGTATTGCCCTTTTCCTTTAAACATACCATTTTGAAGCATACTTTCCATACAAATATAATTTGTAAAATGTAGCCATAACCAATGTTACTATATTGTTCTCATGCTAGTGAGTAATAAAGAAATTTTACATTATCATCCAATCATAAATCATGCTATAAGGTGAACTCGTTTACTTTCACAATGACTTCCTTAAAGTCATAGTAATATTGACTTCTGAATGTTTGATAATGTAGAAGTTTTTACACTGACAGAGCTTATTCATTAAACTCAAATTAAACTCTCATATTGTGTTCATCACAGGCTTATGAAGATGGAAAGACAACCATATCCATTTACGAAAGAAAAGCCAGTCTAAAGGAATTCTATGGTAAGTGAATACTGGAATCATGCCATGTGTGCATTCATATGATAAGATTTGTTATCTTTACCTTAACTTTTCTGGAAAAGTGCTTCACAATCCAAATGTGATTACTTCTACACCCTGACTATAATAACAGGTGTGGTGTTTCCCTCTTTATTGCAACTTCACAGAGGAATCACTGATGTTGAAGACCGAAAACAAAAACATTTATGTGCTACTAAGTATAAGCTTAAAGATTTGACAAGCAAAGGAAAACTTTCTGAAGCTGACATCGAGAGAGAAGAAGAGTGTGGTATTTGCTTGGAGATGAATAGCATGGTTGTATTGCCCAACTGCTATCATTCAATGTGTATGGAATGCTACCAGGACTGGTAAGTGAATTGATACAACAATTTAGAGCAGAATACTTTTCATAATTACGTTTGTGTTTGTTTTGGATAGATTACACCTTCTCAGACATGTTGAACATGAATCTAACGTGAGACAAGGATTTCTGATAACCATCTTAAAAGTCATGGTTTCTTAGTGTTGGAAATCCAAGTGAGTTTAAGTCCTACACCGAGTAAAAATAAGAAAGTTAAGCATCATATAAGGATAAAGACTCATAAATTTATTACCGTAAGGTTTGGTGACCGCTCACATGAGTCCTATATTGAAAGTGATTTGTAGTCAAATAATTGTTTCACCTCTCTAGAAACATTTTTACTTTAAGTAAAACAGAGATATGAGGTCACTACATTTTTCTTGTGTGAAATGTGCAAAATTTCTGCCAAAAGCCAAACTGTGTATTTATCATACCTGTTATTATTTGAGGGCATGCTTTTTTACTTCTAAGGATTCTTGTTTTTCTATTGGTTTAGGCATGAAAGATCTCAATCTTGTCCTTTTTGTCGAGACAGTCTCAAAAGAGTAAACCCTGATGATCTTTGGATCTACATTAGCAGCAATGAGATCAATGACTTGGCTTCAATCAACAAGGAGAATTTGAAAAGATTGGTCATGTACATAGAAAGTTTGCCTCTAATTGCCAGATCCTACATTCACCATCTCATATCATCACCGCTAGTGATTGCCAATTAGTAGAAAGCTCATTCAAGCCTATTAGTTTTTAATACTTATGATTCTCAGTTTGTGCAGGAATTTCTCCATTTGTAAATACTTGTTACCCTTGTGATCACAGTCCATATTATATACTCATTTCAATGGAATTAAGTTAAGGGTTCACCAGTACAAATATTCCACATGTCCATGACCATAACACTTATTTTGCTTTGCATTTTTGGTTTTGTTTTATGGATGGTGCTAGCAATATAAGTAATTAATTAAAGCAGAACTACATGCTCATTTTCTCTATGTAGGTATTGTTTAGACCTGTGATGCCTTTTTTGTTGTGGTGGATGAGACTATTCAGGTTGATCAATTTTATAAAGGTATCATTTTTATAGTTACACATTAAAAATGAAAATAAAAGAAGAAACGCCATTCTCGAAATATACTTATGAGATTTATTTGATCTCAGAAAAATTTAATGCTTTTTTAGTAATTACGAAATTATAACTTTATTTTTCATTTTGGATAGTTTTTAAAGATTAGTACACAAATTTAGGAGTTTGGTAGCAAGTTTTATGTGAATTTCAAGTTTGGGAATGTTTCTTTCATAGGCTTGATTTATGTTTTAAAAAATAAGACTTTTTTTTTCCATTAATACTTTCTCATAGAATCATTCTTTTAGGAAAACAAAGTAGGAATTTGACTTTTACGATTTAAAAAGTGTCTCATCATAATTAAAATAATATATTAGTCCTCTAAAATGTGATAAATCATTAAAATTTATCACAAAAAATCTTCCGTTACTTTTAATTCTTGAAAATATTATATAATTTTTTTAAAAATATTTATGGGAAAACAAGTATATTTTAATGGAATTCATGATTCTTCCAAAATATGTGATCTGTTCATATACTTTAATCCTCATTAATTTTTCAAAATTGTTATAACTTATATATGTAACTGTTCTTTAAGAAATATCCCTTTCATTGAATTTTAAGTATAATTGTTTTACTAGTATAATAGAATTGAGTTTGTAAAATAAATTAACAAAAGTAACAAACAAATATTCTAACAGAGAAATAAAAAACATAAAAGATCACTTAATTGAAATCCTATACTCGAACACTAAAAAATTTGGACTAATGAAGTCACTGAGATATCATATTAACATCCATAAATAAACAAAAATATTAAAAAAATATCAATTTAGTTATAATATATTTTAGGATTTTTATCGAAAACCATGCAAATTAAAAAAAAAATCGAGTGAAATTCTAGAAGTATTGGATATTTCGTAGCAATACATGTTATAAAAGAACTCACTTTGTTTATTTATTTAGATTCAGTATTTTAATACGAAATATAATTATAATTGTTAATTAAAATAAACATTAATACTGTGATTTTAATTTATAATTATACTATATTGTATTATTCTGTAAATAAATACATATTTTCTTTTTTTAAAATTGTTATTTTACGGTGTTTAGTTCTCATAAGGGCCCTTTTATTTATTTGTTTTAATAAAGTATTTCTGAGACCATACGAGGATGTAATTCATATTTTAGAGATTTTATATAAACGAGTTACCTTTCATTTATTTACGTTATTAAAATATATTTTATTTTAAAAGTATATTATAAGAGACACAAAGTAAATTTTTTTTTAAAATACAATGAAATAAAATATAATTTTCATAAGTAAAATTGAGACAAATCAACTTCTTGCTACTTTCCAAAAAAAATCATAAAACAAAAATATTATTTACACAAAATTAAAAAAAAATCTTTTTACAAATTTTCAAAATTAATTTTTAGATGCTACATAAATGAACTATAATTAAGGAAATTAGTCACAATTTGGAATTGGGTATTGCAGCATGCGTGTAATGTATATTACCCACCTATAGGCCCAAACACTTCATTTCAACAAAAACCTTTAAATCTGAAGTCTCGTTCTCTCTGTTTAGCTCACAACACCATTTTCAGTTAATAAAACGAAGTTACCCTTACACCCATCGTTCCTCTCTTCGTTGCCTGGTAATTAAATCTCCCTCTTCTCTTTTAAGGGTACCCATATATTGATGTAAGATCTTTCAGCAATGTCACCGGATTTTTTTTTATGTGCTTTTGCACTTGTCCTTTTGTCTATGTGCTTGTAAGGTGTTTGATTAAATGCCTCAGTTACCGTTGTGTTTTCCGAAGTTTACAAGTGATAAATATTGCTACTTTCACTGGCTCTTCAAAGTGAACCTTGCAATTCGGCATTTTCAGAATGCCCAGTTGATGAACTTGTTCCATTTCTTCCAACCCTGTTGGGGGTCCCTATTGGATCACATTTCGCAGGGTTAACAATCATAGGAACCCGCTATATGCAGAAGCAAGGGAATGCGCACCTCTAAGCTTTAATGCTCTGGAAACTTGCCAATTTGATAGATTGGTTTGGCATTGAACATGTTGAAGATATCAATTCTTCTGATATAGTTCAACTTAGGTTTTCTCATTATGAATGAATTAGTGGCTTGCTTTCTTGAGTTTTATGTGCGAATTTTCTTGTTAATGTTTGTTTATTTATTTATTTTTTATATTTGAAACAGTACAATATTTTCTTGTAGTTTGTAATTTTGTAGTGTGTTTCACTTTCAATTGCTCTTTTATTGATGTGCTGTGGAAAACTGACTGCTGACTGTGGATTTTTGACATAGATGTGCACCTAAACACATGGGGTCAACCAGTTTTCTATGGAACTGTACTAAGAAGTTTGTCACAGCTGCTGTCATCACTGTGACTGTGACTGATCGTTTTGGGACAGTTGTTCCTGTTCGAGGTGGCTCTATGTCTCCCACATTAAATCCTAAATCGGGTTCTCTGATGGGTATTTTTCTTGCTGAAGGAGTTCATAAGAAAATATTACTTTTACAATTTCAGATTTTGTTGCTTGACCATTAATTACACTGCAGATGACTATGTTTTTGTTGAGAAATTTTGCCTTTTGAGGTACGGATTTTCAAATGGCGATGTGGTGGTCTTCCGGTACTGTTTTTTGTCCATCCTTTTCTAAGTATTGTATGCTTAAAATTATATGTGCATTTATATGCCGTATCTTCCTTTCTTTTATAAGATGTCTGGGAGATAATTTACCAAGTGACTTTAGAGTCTTGTGAATTATCATGTCTTTGGATTAATATTGCATCACAGTCGGAATTGTTGTCAGTTGTTGGTTTACTTTGTACCTGGCTTATTAATATTAATAGATTATTGTGATGTAACTTATATTCATTGGTTGGCTCTTGCTAAAAGTGATGCTAATTTTAAGATCTTGATCTATACTATTATGACAATTTATGTTTCATTAGAATCTATATTTGACACCTATTTGTTTTTTTTTTTCTAAGTTTTAATTGGCATTCTAAAACTTTTGTAGGTCCCCAACGAATCACAAGGAGACACACATCAAAAGAATAGCTGCATTACCTGGTGAATGGTATGGCACTAAACATAACAACGATGTGATTCAGATCCCATTAGGACATTGTTGGGTTGAGGGAGACAACTCAGCCTCTAGCATTGATTCAAAGTCATTTGGACCGGTAAGTTGCTATTATCACTGAGTTTCTGGCATGATACTGTTATGATGTCCAAAATGAAGCAAGGAAAATAAGTCTCGTGTAAAGGGTCAATGCTTGAAATGAGAGAATACAAAATTGAGGAGGACTTCTGAATCGTACTTAGTTTAATATTGCATTGTGAGAAAAACCTTAAGATTTTTATTAACAGATGAGCAGAAGAAAGTACGGTTCATAATAATTACGGGGTAAAGCCTGACTAACTGGGCTTCTTTTGCTAGAAAAAGATGAAGATTTATTATGTATCAATTGCAATTGTGTTCACTTATTTTAAAGCATGGTAGAGCCGAGGAGTCTTTCTGATTAATTCAGGGTCATTAAATTAGATTAAATTACATTACATTGCTTAATGTTTTCAATAGTTTCACCATCAGATCAAGTTAATAGTTTACATTCCACTGTCTCAGCTTGCCTAGTAACTGTGTCTTTTGGTGCGCCTAGGCTTGACACTAAGCTAGTATATCGGTCAAATTACCAAACTCTTTGTAGTTAGGAAGTTATTATGTTTGCGTTGACAGAAAATATTTTCTAGTTGGCTGTTGTGGACTTTGTTTATCCTGTAACGTGGACTATGGTTAATGATTTTTCTTATAATTTTGGTGTGACCTGATGAATTTGCAGATTCCTTTGGCTCTAATTCGAGGAAGGGTTACCCATGTTGTGTGGCCTCCTCAAAGAATAGGAGGTGTCGAGAGTACTCCACCACAAAGATTATCTTCTGTAATAGAATAAGGCTATTTTCGTTTTTGTATATTTGGATCCCACCTCTATTGTTTAGTGCCTCAAATAATAGGTGTGAAAGAACTACTCAGAAGAATCTGACGTTCCCTTGGATGGGGGAAAACAGTTGTTATTTACTAAAGTGTTGTGATAACTAAAGAGAAAACGTGAATTGAAGAGGAAAGGATAAATCTTGTTATTTAAAATGAGCAGTAGCCGATGGCTTTTATAGCCTTTTATGCGTAATGAAGCAAAACAGAAAAGCCACGTATCATGGCAAGTATACACGGAAAATAAAAACAATAAAAACCCTCAAGAATCGGGTTTATTAAGTATCATGGCAAGTATACACGGAAAATAAAAACAATAAAAACTGACCCTCAAGAATCGGGTTTATTAAGAACGTAAATAACAAATAATAACTAATTGAATTAATTAATTTGTATGTATCTCATAAATTTATATATTTTAATCAAGTTTTACTAAAAGAATTGAATATTTAAAATATTTTTTACTTTTATCTAAGCATCCTATTATTTGATTTTTGTGATCAACACCATTACTTATGAATTTTCATCCCTAACTCGATTTCTTTATTCATGGATCCACTTGTTCCATCCCCTTGGTGCACGTGTTCATTGATGAGTTAGAGAAAATAGAATAAAAATCATATTTTGACGTAAAATTCAAATAATAAAAAACTTACATTAAAAAAAAAAATTACATTGGTGAATTGAGATGTTCAAAGGGCAACGCTTTGATGAAGTCATAAAATGATCTTGCAAGAAGGGTAGAAAGTCTGAGTCAGCACTGCACTTTCTAATACAGATTCCACTTGCAATGCACACCACACACATTTTCTTTTATCTTCCACAAATATGGACGCTCTTCAACCAATCCTATCATAATTCTTCTACCATGTACACTGTTGGGGTGAAAGAAAGAGTGCATGATGTTTTACATATACCATCAAAGACTATAAACACGTATATAGTTGATTTATCTAATTTGACGTCATCTAAAATTGATTCATAGTTAATTTATTAAAAGGAATCAAACCAGACCCACTTTTCTCAATTAAGAGAAATTTAATGTTTATATTTTGAATACAAAAGCAACTAAACATAAAAGTAAACTATACCAAATGAATCAATTCAACGTAACTTCATTTGTCACTCAATCTAAAGAAAAACTAAAAAAGTAATAAAATTTACGAGCAACGTGGATTCTACCCATACCTCGTCGTGTTCAACCAAAATCCATAGTAAAAGATATCAAGCAGAGAGTCCAGTCCACATTGGTGAATAGAGATATGCAAAGGGCAACGTTCTGATGAAGGCATGGAATGAACTTGCAGGAAGGGGCACAAATTCTATCAGTCAGCACTGCACTTTCTAATACAGATTCTTCATGCAATGCACACCACACACATTTTCTTTATCTTTTGGAGAAACCGCGTCTTTGGACTTCCATTTTTTCACTGAAAAAGGTCGAGAAGAATTTTGAAAGGATATTTTCATTGGCCACTGTTATATATGCATTCCAACCAACAAATCTCATTGCCAATTTCATTCTTACAAATATATATATATAGTTGATGAGTTATCGGAGGCATTTGAATCTGAATCAATCAAGTATGGCCAACTGTGTTTGCAGTTTACTGCTTATGGCCTTCTATATGATGGCTGAGCTATCATCTGCGATTGATTCCATCAATCAGGAACGAGAGGCTTTGCTCCACAGTGGTTGGTGGAATGATTACCCAAATATCTCAGACCATTGTGATTGGGAGGGTATCAATTGCAATGAAGTTGGAAGTGTTACTGATATTGTGAGAGGTCCGTTGAGGATTCCTTCATCAAAAGGTTGGATTCATAAGTTGAACGTCACTGCCTTCCCCAATTTAGTGAAACTGGATCTATATGGAATGGGTCTCAGAGGAAGCATCCCCAAAGATATAGGCTCACTTACAAGCCTTACCACTCTTGTCCTGGCCAACAATAGTCTCCAAGGTAAGTAATTGCAATTCTCTTCATTGCATTGTCCCATATAAATTATGTCAATGGAAGAGTCTAATTATCTCTTTCTTGCTTTGATGATCCAATTGTAGGTTCAATACCAGCGCAACTTGGTAACCTGACACAGTTGGAGATGTTATCCCTTTCTGAGAATTCTTTATCAGGTTTAATTCCATCTACATTGGGTCAACTCATCAATTTGCAATTTCTCAATCTTGAATCAAACAAACTTCAAGATAGGATTCCAACAGAAATGGGGAATTTGACAAAATTACAAACATTACATCTCTCAAGTAATTCCCTCAACGGTTCGATCCCTCATACTTTAGGTCAATTGGAGAATTTGGTACATCTCTACCTTAATTATAACGAAATAGAAGGCCAAATACCAGAAGAATTAGGAAATTTGTCCAAATTAGAAATTTTGCATCTTTCTTATAATAGGATTTCAGGTTTATTACCTCCAAAACTTTTGCAGATGGACAAAGTGTTCTGTTTACATCTCTCGTCAAATCAGTTATACGGTTCAATACCATTAGAAACTATGAAATGTCCCCATACCGTTGATTTAAGCTACAACTTGCTCAATGGAAGTATAACCTCTCAAATTGGTTGTGTTAGTGACCTCAATCTTAGTCACAATTTCCTTGTTGGTGAGATTTCATCACTTTTGAGAATGAGTTTTGTTCTTAGTCGATTGGATCTCAGCTATAATAATCTTTCGGGTAAAATACACAAGGAACTTGCTACTCTATCATACATAAACCTTTCATACAATTCCTTTGACTTCTCACAAGACCTTGACTCAAAATCAAACCTACCAGATTACTGTTTTTTTCAGGAAGACTCATTAATTGATGATAACGACATGCCCAATTTCACATACTGCCACTTGTTCAACCAGACAAATCCTCAAGATAGAAAAAGTAATCCCATGATCATGTTAATTGTTCTTCCTATCATTTTCTTCAATCTCTTAGTACTCCTTCCAACAATATATTGCTCAAGATGTATTCCTAAGAAAAAATGTGAAGGAATATCAACAAAGAACGGAGACTTGTTCTCTATATGGAACTATGATGGTAAAATTGCATTTGAGGATATCATTGAAGCAACCGAAGACTTTGACCTCAAGTATTGCATTGGAACAGGCGCATATGGTTGTGTTTATAGAGCACAACTACCCAACGGTAATATTGTTGCATTAAAAAAACTCCACCGTGTAGAATCTCAAAATCCATCATTTGACAAAAGTTTTCGTAATGAGGTGAAGATGTTAACAGAGATTCGTCATAAAAATATTGTAAAGCTTCATGGCTTTTGCCTCCACAATCGGTGCAAGTTTTTGGTGTATCAATACATGGAAAGGGGTAGTTTATTTTATAATTTGAGTAATGAAGTGGAAGCTAAGGAGTTGAATTGGAGTAAAAGGGTAAATGTGATTAAAGGGATGGCAGAGGCATTATCCTACATGCATCATGATTGTAGCCCACCAATTGTTCATCGAGATATAACAAGTAGTAATGTTCTGTTAAACTCACAATTAGAGACTTATATCTCAGACTTTGGCACAGCTAGACTCCTTGATCCTGATTCTTCAAATCAAACCTTAGTAGTTGGCACCCGTGGCTACATTGCTCCAGGTGAATGATATTTTCTATTACAAAACCATAATATTTTTATCAATAATATATAGAATTGATGTAATAATTTATTTTTATAATTTGAGTTTACTTTCTTCTTTTTTTTTTCTAACAGAGCTTGCTTACACATTGAGCGTGACACAAAAGTGTGATGTTTATAGTTTTGGAGTGGTAACTTTGGAAACATTAATGGGAAAACATCCTGGAGAGCTAATATCCTCTTTGTCACATCCAAGAACTAAAAATATGTTGGTGAAAGATCTGTTGGATTCACGTCTTCCTCTCCCTCTCGAGAAAGAAGCTCAAGATATAAATCTTGTGATAACAATGGCATTATTATGTTTGTGCTCCAGACCAAACATGAGGCCATCAATGCAACAAGTGGCTGAAAAACTCTCAAGTTTCAAACTATCATTATCTTTATCTTTTCATGAAGTTTTGATCCATCAATTGATGAGTCAAGACATATGTCATCTTTCATTGAACTGTCAAGGATGAACTGTATTATGGCAAAGTTGAGAAATAACATTTTGCATAAGAACAGTCAAATTTCCTTGATCGAATAAAACAAATACATGTTATTGTTGTTTCTTTTCTAGTTACATTAATTACTTCACCATTTTGGTTTACCTTTATTTCTCTATATAACCCGACTTTTTTCATGATTTGGTGCGCAAATATCAATCTCCCCACGGATAAATCAATTGAATTGAAATTATTCACTATAAACTCAATGTGTACATATATTTTGATTAAAAATCGAAGTAGAGCAATTTATTATGAGAAAGATAATGATTTATTTTCCCATTTGTTTAATTAGTAAATTGAAAATAATACTTTTTTTTAAAATTGCTATTTATTAATTGATTAACATTAATTAATTTTCACAAGCATTCCACAATTTTTCATTGTTTTCCCTTTCGGTTAAATTTCTTTTTTGTCCCTTAACTTTCGGTAAAAATTGAAATTAGTCCATCTTTGAAACTTTAGACTAATTTAGTTCCTGATCTTTATAAATGTATGGATTTAGTTCTTTTAACCAAATTTTAAAAAGTTTATTTCACGTTTCTTAACTTACATTAAAGCGAAAATGTTTCAAACATCAAATGCTATTAAGAAACACGTTTCAAACATCAAATAAATTTAACAAAACTTGGTTAAAATGACTAAATTCACACATTTCTAAAGTTGGGAGACTAAATTGAGTCAAACTTTCAAAAAATGACTAATTACAACTTTCACAGGACTACAAACATATTTAAC
>Ga0099823_1005037_pt1 | contig 13089 bp, 9 predicted proteins | sample CowpearedBW_FD_76831 | JGI IMG/M metagenome (GOLD analysis project Ga0099823, IMG submission 76831) | Root nodule microbial communities of legume samples collected from California, USA - Cow pea red BW | ecosystem: Host-associated > Plants > Roots > Nodule | place: USA: California | collected... | reverse complement strand
ATATATATATATATATATATATATATATATATATATATATATATATATATAATATTTTTAATTTAAAATAATGATTATTTAGATTATACAATTGGAAAGGAAATATGTATATTCTTTTTTATTGTACATAAAATTAAAAAAAAAAAGATAAATTTAAATAAATAGTGGACAATTATAATTTTTTATTTATAATAGTGACTATTTTAATAAACAATAAATTTTTACTTTGTAAATTGGTATCTAAATTAATCACTAACTAACAATTTTTAATCACTAAAATTAGTTACTAATAGAATATTTTCTTGTAATACTTATTGATTTATTTCAATAAAATAACCTATATATTATTATGAACGATATATAACAACGTTCGAAATACATTAACAACTATATTTATTTTTTTCAAATTCTTATACTTTTGTTTTTTCTTAATTGTTTTACGTTGTTATGAGAATCTAACATTGGTCTAGATAATTGAAATGTAAACTTAGAAAAAGAAGTAGTATACTGAGTTGTAAAGACTTGTTAATTTGATTTCATTGCATGACTATTGTCGTAACATATATAATCTAAAACATATTTTTCAGTAAATAGTAAAATTTATTTTTTTATTACATAATAAGATATGACCAATGTGTATGAATACATGTAACTCGTTGTCAACATGCATGATTTTAAATTAAAAAATATATAATTTGTGGTGTTTCGTAAGAAGGAAGCAGAGGATAAATAATTTTAAGAAAATTGTGAACGCTTCTATACTGTTTACCATTAGTATGTACTTATCTTTCAATTTTTATCTTAATCTCTTTTCTACTTTTCTTGAATCAAATTCTTATTTTATTTTTATAACTATTTATGAAGTGACACGTAAATAAATTTTGTCTTCATTACACATTATTAGAAGGATCAAAGAATAACTACCAGACGAAATTCCTTTACGTGAGATCCACCACTTATATGACAAATAATAAATATTGATTTTTTATTATTAAAATTACAATTATAAGACCTGTATTTGTAGATATAAATTTTAACGAGTAAAATGAAAATTTTATAAACATATTGTAATAAATTCTTTTTTTTTTTTAATTTTGTAAGAATGTAATTTATTTAAAATTCTCTCTCCTTATACTCCTTTTAGGCTGAGTTTAAAAGTTTCATGCTCTTTAAATAAATGATATATCTAATAAAATAGTTATTGATCAATTAAGATGGTAAGATGGTCGAAACACGTTATTGGTCACAATAAACACATTATTAATGATAATAAGGGCTCATTTATCTTTCACTAATTCGATCTATTCTTATATTTTTCAACGACATTGATAAAAAATGTGATAGTGATATGAATAAGGAAAAATATTCATAAAGTAGATTTAAACATTTTCCGTAATTTAATTTGGACCTTTGTGATATTTTAAAAGTGGTTCAAATAAGGAGAGTTGATAAAGTTGCATATATTCAATTTATTATTGATGGCTTAAGGCTGGAGTAAGGAAGAGATATAGACAATTTTCTCTTCATTTGTACTTTCATCACTTAAGTAATCAAACATTAAGATGTGATGATGATACATGGTATTTCTTTATTAGACCATGTAACGAGTAGTCTTGTTCAATTGATAAATGGTTGCTTAAGAGTTAGTAAAAATGTGGTATATGATGTTTATGAAATTTGTCAAATCATACAATAAGTCTTTTTTACTTCAACGTTATGATTAAGTGATACAAGAGAAATAATGATTGCTCAAACGATGATAGGACACTTGAGTGAGTGAAATATCAAACCAATCTTCTTTCTTCTAAGAGTAACAAGCTCCATCATTATTAAGAAAGAAAAATTTTCTTTGAAAAGAAAAAGTTTGTTTAAGCAACATGAATTCGTTAAAACAATTTTTGGATGCATCTTATATAGGTGATAGTCTAATATACATAATGTTGTATATTGTATGTTTATATTTGTGTCATTATATGACCTAAAGTAGTTGAACATATTAATACCTATTGTTGTATCGTGATTTTTGTACGAGTGTGTAATGAGAAATATTTGGATGATATTGTGATTCTAACTAACACTCGTAGTATAAAGTACATGAACCTAATACAAAAATGAGATATCCATACTCTAGTGATGATCTACATCACATAGATTAAAACATTGTGTGGTAAGAAGTTGAAGGAGATTTGTATTTATTGTTGAAAAATACATAATAAAAAATATACCTTCTAACAAAAACACATAACAAAAAACAAATAAAAACACACAGTCAAATTTAACGTTTGACACATCAAATCCTATATCTAGAAGCGGCCACCAAAATTTTATTATAGCACTACATACTTATTTTCTTTCAAGGAAAAGTTTACAAACTCTCTCAACTCAACATTCAACTTTTACAAGAAAAAAATTACCTTATCTATCAAGACACACAACTATAGTCATTTTCCACAAAAAGAAAAACAAATTTAAAAACGAGTGAGTTTCGTTTGTTTCATGATTTGAAAAGAAAAATGAGAACAAATTTGTATTAAGATGTTCGAAAAGGCAATCCACTGAAATGAGGAGAAAGAGAAAAAGCCACCTCATAATATGCAAGTTACTCTATTTTTTTTTTTAAGAGAATCGATTCTCATGTATGTCTCTTAAGCAAAATCAATCCTAATTTTTTCCAGAATCAATTCTCGTCTCAATTTTGCACAATTTTGTACAATTTTCACTATTATTCTTGTATCCATTTGATGTCATTTTCACGGTGTTGCTAGTGACATGATCAGGTGGTATCATCAGTGTCGTGGTATTCCTGCATTAGTGATCTTGTGACAGAAATGATGTGATGAAGAGGAACAACTCCTGAGAAAAAAGAGTTATAAAATAATAATAATAATAATTACATTTAAATTCAAATTTTATTTATCCTCAACAATAAAATCATAATCATTTCACTTTATTAATTAAAATATTTTTTAATCTACCAAATTAAACTATATAAATTTTCGCCTCAAATTCGTTCGTCACGATCTACTTTTCTTTAATCCAAACATTATTATATTATCACTTTCATTTTTATTGAAATTCACCTAAATTTATTCTCTGGTATGTGCGGGAGGTACTGCTATATAGTGGTCTCAGAGCACGTTTCATCCATCCTTGGTGGGATCGCGAGCTCCGGTTATGACGAAATTTTATTATTATCTTACTCTTCTTCTGCCATTTCACTCTGCATCTCCTCAAGATACGTCTTTTCCACTTTCCTTCTTTGCTTCTCCTCGATTTCCGAATCAAATCAAATTATCTCTCCACCACCATTCACCATCATCAATTATCAAATTTCCTCACACTTTTAATATATTTACTTTCCTGCATCTTTTATTGCTTTCATTCACTTCCCTGCTTCAACCTCAGTTTACTCATTTTTCTTCTCTTTCACCTTTAAAACTAGTATCAAAATTTTAAAGTAGAATGAAAAATACTTCATAGCTAAAACATTTCTAATTTTAGAGTTAGGTCATTTAGGCTCTTATTTCCTTTTTCTCTTTTACTTATTTTCATATATATCGAAACAAACACAGTAAACTGACATATAAATTATTTTATACCATACTTATGAGTGATAATAGCCCGGCAAATAATAGAATCAAACAAACACAAACCAAAATTTTCAAAGTGTGGAGTTAGAAGTCAAAAGAATCTTCATCAAAGTTAGAACGCGAGAAGAAATAAGAGTACGCCATGCAAAAAACAAGTATTGAAGAAGTTTATTTTAAGGTCACACACACATTTCACGCTTCATTAAAAATATAACACAATAGCTTAAATAGTCGCCACCACTCACTTTATTTTGTCTTTCACCCATTTTATTTGCAAAAACTGTTTTTTCTATTAAAATTTAGCACTTAATTAAAAAAAAAAAAAGTAGAAAATGTGTTTTAATTGAAGTTCTCATCTTATAAAGAATGGATATAAACCTGAGATTGGAATAATAAATGTAAATTATCCTAATACAATATAATTAACACATGAGACACAGAACATATAATGAACACGTATTTTAAGTCTGGAATGATTAAAAAAAGAGGGTAAAAGTTGGTTTGGCTTAAAGTCACGTCACAAAGGTGCACAAAAGTTTCTTCCTTTCACTCAAAAAACCCACACCTCCTCTTCCTTTGGTCACTAGTAAGCTCTGTTTTTTTCTTCTTCCTCTTTTCTTCCTCTCTCCCTCGTAACTGTTGCTATTTTTTTTTACGCAAGTTTTGTTCTTTCTCGAAACCCAAAACTTGTGATAAGCAATGGGCAAGGCGTCAAAGTGGTTTCGCGGGCTTCTGGGTCTCAAAAAAACAGAGCGTAGCACCTCACCTGCGAAGCCACCCAAAGAGAAACGCCGATGGAGCTTCGTTAAATCAAACACAGAAAAGGACAACAACACTGCTGCCACGTGTCCACCACAAGGAAACGACGGCAGCAAGCACGCCATGGCAGTGGCAGCAGCCACTGCTGCGGTGGCGGAAGCGGCGGTGGCTGCCGCCGAAGCTGCTGCCGTTGTTGTCAGACTAACAAGCAGCAGCGGCAGATGCACCGACGTGGGGCCCACAAGGATTCGCCAGCACTGGGCCGCCGTTAAGATCCAAGCCGCTTTTCGGGGCTGTCTGGTTCGTATCCTTCTCTATTATTATTCTCACCATTTTTAACAACATTATTTTTTTTTGTTTCTCTGCCATCATTCTTTAATCTTCTGTTTTTTTTTCTTTTGTTGTTGTTGAGGTGATTCTTCGTAGTTAGTTCGTTGTGTTACCGAGCTGTTCTGTTTTGTCCTTTTGCTCCAAACTAGCTGCCTGAAATTTTTTATCTCCAAAATGCATTTGTGAAATCTTCTTTTCTTAGTAGTACCGGCATTATTGTAGTTCCTTTTCACAGTTAAATGGTTCACTGATTTTGGGAACCATCTTTAGTGGAGAATCTCAATCATTTCTTGTTTTGTAAAAGCTCAAAACTGAAATATTACTTGAAAAATTAAAGCCTTTGTTTCATACTTAATGGTATTAAATAATACTACTACTAATAACGATAATCATTTGGAAGGAATTAGTTAATAGTTAAAACATGTGATGGGTGATTCACATGGTTTGTTTCGGGTAGAAAGTATTTACAAATCTAGGGGTGATGGCTTCGCATTGTACCTAGGTTTGATGTATAAGGACACGAGTAGTGGCGCATTGCATGAGTTGGTGGTTTTTACCCTTTTTCAATGTTTGATTTCCCACTAGCGGCCAAATTGTGTCCACACGGTTCAGTTCTTCTGCCATGGCCCATAAAGATACTGTCTTTTTGGTGAAACAATGTCTTTGGCCTTTTGGTCTTTTGGTTATGTGGGGACAGACTTGTGTCTTCAGATTGAGGAGACGTAATACACTTGAATTTTATATGCTTTTATCATTTTTCCAAGACAAATTGCAACCCTGTTCTTCCTTCCTTCTTCTTCACCATAATTAATGCGAGCTTTTTGGTTAGTGACTATGGACATATAATAGTGTTAAAAATTATGAAAGAGATAAATTCTATATTAAAATAAAAAGTCGTTCATTTTTTGTTTCGTATGTGATTCAAATATTTGTCGTTGTTCACTGAAGTTTTCCATTGCCTGCTATAACTTGGAATGTAACCTTCTTGTGGTGATGTACTTGTTGCAATGTTTAGGCAAGGAGAGCACTGAGAGCATTAAAAGGGTTGGTGAAGCTGCAAGCATTAGTGAGAGGTCACATTGAGAGGAAGCGTACAGCACAATGGCTGAAAAGAGTGCAAGCACTCTTGCATACACAGGCACAAGTCTCTGCAGGCTTGGTTCTGCATGCCTCACCTTCAAGCTCAAAGTTTTCTACCCACCTCCATGTTAGTATTACTAAATTCCTATCCTTTTATTGGAGATTCAAAACCATTTTTATCTTTTATTGGTTTGCACCTCATTCTCTTGTTAATCTTGATATGATCATGTGGTTTTCAAATTACCATCTGCAGGGTCCAGAAACACCAGAAAAATTTGAGAGCCCTATCAGCTCTAAAAGCATGAAATATGAGCAATCACCTATATTCAAGGTACTTTAATTTCAGCCAGAATTTACCCTGAATTTATGAAGTTGTAAATTCTTATAGAAGCATCTGTGCCATTGCAGAGAAATGGCTCCAAATCCTGTGTTCAGATCAATGGCTATCAAGAGATATGTGGTAGCAGATTGGAGAATCAAGTAACTGATCAACCATGGAGCTCAGCAAGATCATTGATAAGAACATACAGTTCCAATGATGAAAGAAATGACAGGGTTCTTGAAGTTGATTCTGGAAAACCACACTTTACAAAGCGTAGAAACCTCTCTTACTCCACGGTTTCTGATCATTACAGCAAGAGTTTGAACAGCACAAAGGAGTCAACATCTCTTCAATCTGGTCAAAGTCCATGTGGTGAAGTTCAGTCATACAGTTGCAGCTCACAAAAAGTCAACGAGATAGAGGAGAGTCCGTTCTGCACTGCTGACAACAGTCCACAATTCTTATCAGCCACTTCCAAAGACGATGGCTTCAATAGAAGCCCTTTTACCCCCGCAAGGAGTGATGGGTCTAGAAGCTACATTCGTGGTTATGCTGACTACCCAAGTTACATGGCATGCACTGAGTCTTCGAAAGCAAAGGTGAGATCTTTGAGTGCCCCAAAACAAAGGCCAAATTCTGAGAGACCTGGTTCATCAAATAGATACTCTCTTAATGGATTTGACATGTCAAGATTGGCCACACAAAGGGCAATGCATGCAAGCTTCACCAACAAGGCATATCCCGGTTCTGGTCGTTTGGACAAGCTTGGTATGCCTGTCGGGTACAGATTCTGAGTTGTGTTAATGTTTAAGATTATGTGTCTTCTTTTTTATAGTCTTAGCATCTGATTTTGCTAACTTCTTCTACTTTAGGCTTCCATTGCAGTTTTAAGTGTTAGCATTAGAAATCTATTTCGAAATTTCAGTGCATGCTGCTGCTAAGTGTCAAGTCATTTTCTGACTTGGATGGACTGTTCAAAGGAATTATTATCTTAGCTTTTCAGTTTTACCTTGCACGCTTGATCTATTCATAGTGGTTTCTTTTACTAGAGATGGGGCTAACATTGTTAAATGAATCATTAAATTAATATGGAATCAAATGCACTCAATTTCGCTAAATTTGAATTGAGATGGTTTAATATGCAACTGAACAAAACACGTTTTAAATACAATCAAACTATTTTCTAAATCTTTGTTTTATTCTAAAATATACTAAAAAGTGTCATGAAATGCTTGGATTTGGGGGCTGAGTGTGAACTAATTTTTAGCATGTTAAGATTTTGGTTTGATAACAAATAATATTCAAGAAAGCTTCTATTGCAGTCTTAAAAGGATTTATAAATTAACTCAATTACTCTTAATATGACATTATATAATTCAATATTTGAAGTGCTCAGTATATTCACATAATTTTCATAAATAACACTACTAAGAAAATGCAATGAATAAATTCTAATATTAATAGTTGACGAACATGAGGGTGTCGTGGTGTAGTTGGTTATCACGTCAGTCTAACACACTGAAGGTCTCCGGTTCAAGTCCGGGCGACGCCAATGATAAAACTTTTTTTTTCATTCTTTTAGGTACTTTTTTGCGTTACTATTTTAGGAAGAAGATTTACCTATTTAATAAAAAAAAATACTGAGGACATGTAGATTGGTGTAGCACACACTCCAACGACGAAAAAATTGCAGCTAAAACAAGATTAATATTTTAGTTTATTCCTTTCATTTTACTATAAGAGTGTATTGTTATTGTGTAACAACAATGATATACGTTGTTCTTGTTTGCTGTGACTTGTTTCCGCATTGATGTCTTGTTATTTATGTTTAATTTGCATATTTATGTGTCGACTTCTCGCTTACGATGTTGGACAAGATAATGATGGTAATGTTTTCGATATGTTATTTGAATTGAGGAGTAGAAATTAGAGAATGAAAAAAAATGACAAGAAAAATGTGATTGTTTGGATTAAATGAAAAAAAAGAGTGAAAAATATGAAGAAATGAGAAAATTAGAATTTGACTTCTTTAAATTTATTTTATGTTAAAATTTTCTGCCTCCAAATTAGGTTAATTTTAATGTTTTAATGTTTTAAAATATTTTAATATATTTTAAGATATTAAAATTAGTGTAATTCACCCATTAAAGAAACAACACAATAAGAAAATTAGAGAATTCAAAGTTATTTTACAATTTTATTTTATTGTTAATATTATTGTAGTTATTATTATTATTAATTTATTCTCATTATTATTTTAATATTTTATTATGTTTATTACTGTTCTTATTAGTTTATTTTTATTATATTTACCCTGGACTCGATGTAATTGAAGTCTAGTTTACATACTACTTATGTTTACTCACAATTGTAGGTGTACAAAAATCAACTCCAACGGATACAAACCAATACGATTGGTGCTTTTCTTTCCATGGGAACAAAAATACAAATATAAAACTACTATTTTTACTATGGACATTCCTTATTCAGCATTTTGTATGCAATGTGCTTTCCCTAAACTACCAACTGATGAGATAAACATGCTCTGTGAAAAATAAGAAAGGGAATGTTGGGTTGGATTGCGATATATGTGGATGTAGAAAAATCTTACCATTTGTTAAAATGGGATTTTGTTGTGGACACCCCTCATGATATTGGTCTTCCAGTTTCTTTTATATATTTGGTGGAGTATTGTATTTCTACATATAACTTTCAGGTCCTTTGGATTAGGGAGACTCCAGTGTCTCTTTCAGATGTGATGAACAAGCCATGTTGATGAAAGTGGGAGGGAAATTTATGTGTCAAACCTAAACATTTGTAGGTACTAGTTATTAGATCTAAGTATAGATGTGGCATAGCATAAAGCTTTGAATTAATCTAACAGTACAGATTTATTGACTGCAACAAACGCTGTTCCTTCTTTTTCCCTTCCCACAAACCCATTGTTAAAAGTAACTAACCCCCACATTCTTTTACCATTGATGTCATAAATAAGAACTCTATACAGATAAAACATGTTCAAAGGTAACACAGTTCATCCAAGCTAAAAACATTTTATCAATGTATCAATTGATACATCAATTGATACATTGATGTATCAATTGGCATCTGAACATAAGAAAATATGGGTACATCATTAGAACATTTTACACTATCGGAAATATGAAAACCGTGACAACTCAGTTGCACTCGAGACAAGCTCATACAGCTTTAGCCGTCTCTCGAACTAGGGAAAGCTTAGCCAATAAACCACACAATTGAAGATAAGATCCAACACCATCACAAATTCTCATATGAGCAAACCCAGTTTCCTGCAATTTGAAGACTGTGTCAGTCAGATACTTTATGCACGTGTGAGTGTGTGTGTGTGTATAAGCGAATAGATTAGTAGCTACCTTCATGAATTCCAATTTCAGATACTCAGCCATATCATAGCTTTTTATGATACGAAAAAGGGTCGTGATGATATCAGTGGGAGAATATCCTAAATCATATAGTTGCTTGAGGCCCGAACAAGCCTCATCAAAGTTCCCTTCAATCACATTACGCACCATATTCTTCACATGCAGTGGATGTGGCTGGTCACAAACCTGAAACCAACCATAGATTTCAACAAAACCAATGACAAACTGTGGAAAATACAAATCATAGTTGATTCTAACCTTAAAAACATTTGCTTGGTTAACAAATTGGAACCCACTGTATGTTGCTTGCAAGTTATTCAATGCCTGCCTCATATCACCATCGGCAGTGAAAATGATGGCTTCAAGTCCTTCAGGAACGTAGGGAACCTTCAACAAGAGCACGACTCAGTTATACATTTCATCAATACTATCGAAGCCAAAATAGATGGCAACCAGTATTATCAAATAGCAGCCATGGTGATGCACAATGTTATGGCATGGTACTGATCTCATGGTGGCTCATGGCAGCTATGACGAAACACTCTAACAGGTCTCATTAGTGAGACTAATAATAAATTTAGAAATAAAAGAAAACAATGAAATATAACAACAGTAGTTACTAAAACGTATATGTATTATTCTTGTCATTGCAACCCTGCTTAAGCTATATATTATGCGATGCCCGTCAACCATCAATAATTGTGGCAAATAACAACAGTTTTATAATCAAAATGGTGGAAGCGTAGTATATTAGGCCGCCTTATAAAAAAACTAAGAATGCATGCACATGTCCCTATAAGATTTAGTTGCCATAAATTTTTTGCAACCCTTTCACTACTATATCACATAACGACAGCAAAAGCAAGTGATCAAATATTTAAGATCATCGTTCTTAGTTAACAGTGTGCAGCAAATACATACAATAATCCTAATCAACAAAGCTTCCAAATTCTTTTCTTTTCACTTTCTTCCCAACTATGCATCAATAATCATTATACAATACAGGATGAAAATTTCCCAGAAAGGAAGGAATGCAAATCAATAGTTGAGAAACACTAAACAGGTCAAAGAATCAAAGTTAAAACGATGGATACATATACAAACAATCAAAAGACAAGATAGACTTGTGCAAAAAAAAAAGCTTAACTTAGAAAAGAAAACAAGCAAAGAGAAACAAAACAGAAAAGAAATTTCTTCTAAATCAAGAACCCCGCTTTTGACACCAAAAAATAATTATAAAGAAACAGAAGATGACAGTGGTGATTGTATTATTATTCATAAACTGTGACATTTCCAATAATGACAGATAGTCAAACCTATGCTCCTGTCACAAGTAGGAATACTACAAGCATGTCTTATGATAGTTGAAGGCAGAATGAATTTTGAGGTACCTTCTCGGCTTGAACCACAATCATGAGTCGACCAAGTATCTCTTGATCAGACAATCGTGAAAACCGCACTATGGCACATCTACTCTGAATGGGCTCAATAATCTTAGCCGAGGTATTGCAAGCAAGAGCAAAACGAGTAGAGTTAGAATATATCTCCATCGTCCTCCTCAATGCTTGTTGTGCCCCTGTGGTCATACTGAATTGAAAAAATGAACAAAATTAGAGGGCAAACAGAATAAGAGCAGACAAATTTCTTCATTATCATGTTACAAATGCAAAAATGTCCACCGCCCTTTCCCATAACCAATTTCTATTAAAAAACCTAACTGATTATTATTAGTGTAATCTGTAATCTTCCCCCACATTTTCATTTTTTATAATCAAATTTGTGTATTAAAACAATAGATCTGTTGGTCTCTTGTCACACTTGACTCCAACAATCTCTCTTACTTGTACAATTGCTTACCAAAATGGGATATGTCTGTCGATACAAAGGTCCATAATTCAAAATTATTCGCCTACTTTATATTATACTCATATAAGTCAGTCCATATGATGATGAACCAATGGCTCCGATACCACTTATTGAACTGTTTCATGCATGGAAAATGGAGAGATTTGACACTAAAAAATTAAGACACCAACTCACAACTTTTCTTATCCATTTACAATCAATGCAGGACTCCAACAAACTCACACCTCCGTTCAAGCAATCCCGGGTAAGTTTCACAAGGGCGAACATAGTGTTGGTGTTGAAACATGCAAAAATTGGTATCAATTGGACTTAAATTAGACTATCATCAAAACTCACCTATCAGCTTCATCCAGTATTACAATCTTGTGCCTCCCAGGGGGGAGGGTCACTTTCTTCTGAGCAAACATCTTGATCTTGTTCCTCACAACATCAATTCCTCTGCAACAAGAAGGAAAAGGATAATTTGAAAAAGAAAAAAAGATAAAACGTGTTGCAATCAGGGAAGCGAAATGTGAAATCACTAAACAAACCTATCATCAGAAGCATTAAGTTCAAGAACACCTTCCTTGCAATTTGGCCCGATAAGCTCGTTAGCGAGGGCTAGTATGCTAGTGGTTTTTCCGGTCCCAGGAGGACCCTAAGATGAGACATAGAATGAAAGAGCGAGAAAGGGAAAGCGTCAATGTAAGAAGTCAGTTCAAGAAGCGTAATGAAAGAAAAAAACTCACTGATAAGATGAGATTGGGCATGTTGCCATCGCGAGCAATGACTTGCAATCTGGAGACAGCGTCCTCGTTGCCGACGATATCAGCGATCTTGCTGGGACGATACTTCTCTACCCATGGCATGTCATAGATGTTGCTTGAGGAAGACGATGACATGCTTCGCCACCAATAAACAAGGATTTCAGTTTACGGTTGCAAATGAGAAGAGAAAACCCTCAAAACCCTATATCCCAAACCCCTTCAAACTTTGAAGAAATGTGTCCCAGTTTTAGAGGGAAAATCCCATGCCAGGGATTGATTTGTGTGAGGGAAAATCCCAAAGGAATATTTTTTTTCTAAAAACATAGCTTACATGTTTATTTTTTTATATACTTATACAAAATTATAATTTACTTCTTTGCTTTAAAATTATTTGTTTTAGTATTTATGTATTCAGTTTTGCTTTCTTTTTGTCCATATATAATGTTTTCTATATTTAATTTTTCATCATAAAAACTTTATAAATTAAAATTTACAATAATAAAGATAATAATTATAATAGATTCCTTGCAAACGTAAGACTTAAAATACGGATCTAAAGAATTTTACAATATTATTTAATTAAAAAATGTTAAATATATTTTTAATTATGAATTTTAATATAAATTTTTTTTTTAATATAATTTGATTTCTAAAATTTTAATGAATATATATAACTTTCATAACTCAAATGTGTTTGTCTAGTTCTGACTCAAATAACAATATAAATCTTCAATATTGTTTAATAAACCTAAAAGATTAAAGTTGTTGAATTATACAAATTATATCTATTTTGAATTAAACTATATGAAATTTTAGAATATAAATGAACTTCACCACAAAATTTAAAATCTAAAAATATATTTTTAAAAAAGATTTAAAAGTTGCTTTTTAAGGTTATATTTGAAATAGTTAATAGAATTATTATACATGATTGTTTTAGCGGTGCAAAATGAGTATCATCGATGATACGTTGCAATTGTAAAAGTGGTGTT
>Ga0099823_1005031_pt1 | contig 13093 bp, 7 predicted proteins | sample CowpearedBW_FD_76831 | JGI IMG/M metagenome (GOLD analysis project Ga0099823, IMG submission 76831) | Root nodule microbial communities of legume samples collected from California, USA - Cow pea red BW | ecosystem: Host-associated > Plants > Roots > Nodule | place: USA: California | collected... | reverse complement strand
TTATTAAAAAAAGTAAGAGTAACCTGGAATTGATGTTAAAAATTTTAAACAAAAATACATGTAGACGTCGTTATCAACGTAGACATTAAATTTATAATAAAATTTAAACATAATACAATTTTTTTTTATAATTTAGATTAAGAAAATTAATATTGTTATATTTATATATGAATAAGAAAGGAACACAAGGCAGGGAGCCCTATACAAACTACCCTTTATCATAACTATCAATAGTTCACATGCACAAGTCAATGGCATTGGCAATACCCACCCACTTCCAACCCTTATTCTTGATGTTATCATTATGGATCTAATTGTCCATTTAATTTACTCTCCATTACCCAATTAACCAAATCCCATGACATTTGTTAGATATATATATATATATATATATATATATATATATATATCACATTAATTAGGGAAACACAACGTTTATTGTTTATTAGAGAAAATAGATATTGTTTGATATAGGTAGATATTGTTAATATTGTTTATTACAATATCTTCTATTTACCATATTTATGTTTGGTTGCCATATATACTTGTATTACTCTTTATTATAAATACATTCACCATATGTGTATTTTAGACACAAGGGAGATTAACCCTATACAGTTTTTCTCAATATTCAAAAACATTAAACTCAAATTCACTATAAATACTAACACCTTGCAGGTTTGGATATTGAGACCAACAATTGGCATCAGACGTCAGCCACATGGCCTCTACCATCTCTCTCCATCAACACTTGTATGTGTATCTACCATTTCTCCAATGATGATTCATGAGCAATTAGGATATCCTAGATTGACAAAATTGTAGAAGATGGCGCCAAGTGTAAGCTTAAATTGTAGGTCAGGTCAATTAGATAAATACATTCGTCACTCTTTTCTAATAGCATTAATAACAAGTTTTGTCTCCTTTTTTTCTTATACTGTAATACTTGGGATCCTGCTCATACTGTTACCTCTTTGGTTTTAAATGTGTTTCCTTTATTGATGATTATTTTTAATGTACTTAGATTTGGTTGATGAAAAATCAATCAAAGTTGTTTTCTATCTTCCACACATTTGACAATGAAATTGGAAAACAATTTGGTATATCCATGTGATTTTTGCACTTAAAATGCCTAGGAATACTTGTCCCACGAATCCTAACAGTTCATGACATCCAATGGTATTCTTTATAGTCATGTCCCTTATCATTTTATAAACCACTTAGACCCTTCTTCATAGTCATGTTCCTCATCATTTTTGGGAGCATGTTGTCCTAATAGCATGTTATCTCATTAATTGAATGTCATCATTTGTCTTAATGATCATGTAACTCATTTTGTGCTTCTTCCCCATTCTCCTCTATACGGTTTTTCCCCACATGTTTTTGGTTCAACATGTTTGAATATAACCTCACACCTAATCAAGATAAACTCTCTCCTTAGCCTTTCAAATGTGTCTTTTCGGGATATCATTGCTCTCAAAAAGGGTAACAAACAATGTTTTCGGTTTATCTTATCTAGTATGTTGTTTTTGCTATCTTTTTCATTAAGTTTGTCCATTTTTTACTTGTTCCTTCTAACCAGGACATATGCAGTCACTTCTCCTCCTTTCTCAATCTTCTTTCATCACCACCAAATGACTCTGCCAATCCTAGGGATGTTTCTCCAACAACTCTTCAAATATACCAATGTCATCTACAATTTAATGTTTGTTCATAATGGAATCAAGATAAATTGCATTCTTGATAAGAATTTGGAGGCCAGAAAAAATGTGTAATTTACAGAACATTAGAAAATGTTTTATGTTTGGATCACAAAAAAAGTAGATCTACAGTTTACTGTCTGTCCATAATGGAAGCAAGATAAAATAACAAGGTTTTTCTTATAATTAACTACCTTTCTAGGATCAGTGTTCAAAGCATTCATAACTTGCTCAATTCGAATTATCTGTGCAAGCAACCAGGTCACATGATTGGTCTTAAGTATATGATGATCACCCTCTGTAAGTCGTGAAACCAGCTTGTCCACAAAATCAACAAAATCAATGCACCCACTTTTAATAAGAAAATAGAATATATCAGAGAAGACCAACCAATCCTGCCAGCAATTTATCTCTGCAAGATATGTACAGAATCAGCTTTGGAATATGATAACAAAAGTCTCCCTAAAATCAATCATTTTCCTTTGGGATAAATGAATATTATATTCTTAAAGTTTAGAAGAGGAGAGAATATACATCATAGAGTGGAGAAGATCAGTACGTAAAAATACTCCTAATTAGAAAAAAGATAAAAGAAAATAGGCAAACAAAGTAGTGCATAGCTGTCCAATCTCTTGCAGTAAACATCAGCATAGAACCAGAGAGAGGCCATAAACTAATCTAAAGAACAAAATCTGAAAGGGAAAAGACAGTATGAAAATAAGGAACTCCTGTCCCAACCAAATGCTCCAACAAATCTGTACACTCATTTCCATATAATCATTTTTTATGTAACAACATATTTCATTAAAGGGAACAGCTGAAAATGGGAAGACAGGAAATCCTCCACAAACTAAAAAAATTAAACAAAACCAAAAAAAAAGGAGTCAAGAGGAAAGCTAAGAGGATGCAGTGGATTAATATTTTAAAACATTTTGAAAGACTTTTCTTTTTATAAAAACCAAGTTTTATGAGCCCATCAAGACTTTCAAAGATATGAATAAGTCTAATGGTATACAATTAAGACAATTTGGATATTTTAAGGAGGGTACTGCAATTCAGTCGTATTGAATTCAGATCGTTTACAAATAATAAAAGTTTGTTGGTATTGATTTATCAACTTGATGGGGAATGTTTCAAGAATCATAGACAATTAGGAGGTCAAAAATATCTCTGAATATATTTATTCTTTAGATATTTGCTAACCTGGTATTTGTTATTGCCCTTTTTAAGCATAGTCGTTTACCCATAAGATGGAGATTAGTGAATGTACAAAATACAACAATTAATGTGCATCAGCACTCTATGTACAACACAGCTAATGCACACAGTTATAAATAGCGAGATAAAAGATTATTGCCTGAATTTGTCATTTTCAATAGTTCAACAATTCTATCAATAGTTGCTTCACAGATCATCTCTGAAGAAAAAACAGCACCAGCCGTTGGCACTGGAGATGAAAGCCTATAGCAAGGCGCCAACACCAGCACACGTCTCCACCAATCAGGTGATGGTGTAGTACGAAGAGCATGCCTTATACAACGTACCGCTCTCTCCCAGTCCAAACTTCCCTTCTGAATAGAGGTTGCGATATCCTATAGACAGCATTAAGTGACAAAATTACCAATTCAGGACAAATTCTCATAGTGTGTAAAATAGCTTGGTTAGATGCAGTATGTTGCAAACAATATTTGCATACCTGTCAACTACATTCAAGTAACTAAAAGAAATAAATGCGCAGTTGTGAAAATACATTCCAATAAAACAGATATTAGACAGGAAACTAGAAGAATTTAAATGAGAAAAGTCATTGGACTTTCCATGAGAATTAATCATACAAACAAGAATAATGAAATAGTGAAAAGAAGGCAGGTAAACAAATCCCATCAATCATAAATAAAAAATGGATTGTAGAAATTAAACATTAGCAAATGTCCATACACAATAGATGAATCAAACCAATATAGCTATTTCATATTGTTGAAATGAAAGAGAGACATAGGCCGAATCCCTAATGTGTATTGAGCACATAGGGTTATGCATTTATAAATAGGAAAATATAAAGATATGGGCCGAAGCCCATTATATATGACACATATCAAGGAGGTGAAGTCATACATAAAAACAAAAATAATAAACATATAAGCATTTATATATTTAATTACAATATGATTGCCAGAGGATAGAACTCACAATAGATAAAGCCATAAAGCAAAGCATCACTATTACACATCAATTAAGTCTACACCTCCAATTGTTTGTTCACAATTTAAGAACTTGTGTGAAACCATCTAACTCTTTCATGCACGAGGATGTTCAAAACAAAATAGCAATCAAATAACCAGTTGTGAGATTCACAACTCTTTCCTCTTCTAAATAACAAAAATAAGAACCATATTTCATACTGAAGTTATGAACAACGCTACAGTTTGTGCATGGAAGTATAGAAAACTCATTGGTTCAAAGAGCCTATGCTAGTTGATGGATGTCACAAACCACCACTTATCAAAAGCCTTTTCAAATAAAATATATGATCTCAATGAATAATTTGAGCTTAAGAATACACAATCCTCATAATTTTTTACTTAAATCTGCTATCACTAATCAAATAGTAGTCACAAAACCGTTAAGTGAAATTCAAAAGTAGATTAAACTGAGGCATATCCTGAATCAACAACTTCACTCTAAATGGGAATTGTTGAACTACACAGAAGAGAAAGACACTGATCTGAAAACATGTATTTCTGGGACAGCACGGATACTTTATTTATAGTGAGAAAATGGAAGCAAAACAATAAATAGAGGAGATTTGATATACTTAATAATGCAGATATGACACGGGAATAAATAAAACCATTACTAATAATACATATATGGTATAGATATTCTTTATTATACAAGATATGCTCCTTATTTCAATAATTGTAAAAAGAACGTCTAGGAAAAAAAAAAATAAAGACACTACAACTCAATATAAGCAGCATAGCAAAATAAAGACAATGAAATGGGAAACTTTCATTCTATCACCAAATGGACTGCATACACGTCTAATAATTAAAATTAAATTCATCAGAATTATTATAAGCATTCCCAGGCCCTTATTTTTTGTATTCAACTCTTGATTGACTAAGTGGTTACTTCCTAACTACTGATGCCTCAAAATATTGCAGTTAAAATTTCAGTACAAGTAATGGAGTAGAAAACAATCATTATTATATCCATCTTTTCAACAACAGATAGAAAGTGTTTTTGTAAGTATCTATCTATGTTGTCTGAATTACAAGATATCATGAGTGAAGCAAGTTCTCAAAGAAATCTGTCACGTACTTAATAGCATATGCTTCTATGCTTAACTAGTCCTCTGACAATTTTCCTGAACATGATACTGATGATTATAATAGTACTTGGTATTTAAAAACATGCTCATACATCACTAAAAAACATCTTGAAATGGAAATGAGATCCATCACCTCTCCATGCAATGGTTCTCCAAGTACACTTGAATATGTAATTGGTGATAGTCGCATGTGGGTTGCAGCTTCACCTGAAACAGTAGGTGTCGTCTGACTCAGGATCCGATGAGTCCCAAATGTAGGGCAATGAAGATGCTGATCTAACATTTGCATGTGCATAGCCATCATATCTCGTCTCCTATGGATCTCCAAGATTAGAGTAAACAATGCTTCATCATCAGGAATATTCTCTATGAATTGCAAATCACTACGTAACAATTCATAAAAGGGTACCCGACATTTTCCCTCATCAACTAAAAGCCAAATCACATCCAAACAACTGTGTAGCCACGCAATCACAGCTTTGTCAGGTCTCCATGATTTTATAACATCAGATTCATTGATTCCCTGTTGCCTCTGGTCCCAATTCACCAACCAATTTAGCATATGGTTGAAGATTTCCGCATAAGTCAGTGGTTTTAAACTGAACTCAAGACCAATTAAAATAATCTTGCAACATAGCTGACGAAGGCTACTATTACTGATATCATTATTTCTAACAGATGAACCACCTCTTAGTTTAGATTGTTGACCAGCAGAGGAAATATCAGATGATTTGACAGGAGACATAGCTGCACATGATAATGGTTCAATAGTTGACTGAGCAGGGGAGCCAATAGCATGAACAGATGTCAAAGGAGATGCAGGATTTGAAGACTGAAAATTAGAAGAATTAGCAATCGTGCTTGGAGGTGGCAGCATTCCCGTCTGTGATAAGCTCGATGAGGAAACAGTTGGCACTGCTTGACTCGGCTGACCAACGGGCAACTCTGCAGAAGAAACCGAAGAAAGAAGGGACTGGAGAAGCGAGTCCCAGTTAATGCATCCAATACCACACAAGCTCCGTAAAACAAAAAGAAGAAAGTCTGCCCTTGGGCCATGGCCACTACACTGCACTACAAGCGATATAAGAATTGCTTCTGTAACAGAGCGTAATTGATCTTGGTCCTGCAAAGAAACCACGTCATCAACAAATAAACAACATCAACCAAGTTTTTACCACATAGTGAAGTCGACTACACAAATCAATCAACGCCACAAATTTTGTAGTAGATCACGCTTATGGACAAACTATTAGTCACTCAATCCTTCTAAAATAAAATAAAATGTCATATTCCCCTTTAAATTAAAACAAACCAAAGCCAACACAACAAAAATTGCACCGTATAATTTCAAACTCACAGGAAACTGGCTCTGGAGTTGCTCAAAATCTAGAATGAATTGCTCATTTGGTGGAGGAAGCTCCCGATTAAGTGCGTGTACACGTTTCTGGGTCTTGTTCCTGAAAGTAATCATTCCAACTTTGAAAAATTTAAGAAGGCGAAAAACACAAAACAAAAGCATAACACACAACCCTACTCATCATTATGCCTATTCTTGGAAGCCAAAATAAGAAAAAATAACTAAATAAGTTTTTTCCATAAGAAAATTTTAGTTAAAATTCATCTTCTAAAAAAATTAATGTGATAAATTTCTATAAATTAACTTGTTAATAAGTTAACTTTAACTTATAGACAAGTTTAATTCAACTTTTCTTCGTCGAAGAACTTTATCAAATCATACCCCAAATATTGTAAAATATATGTTTGTTTGAAGCAATTTATCCAATCAGACCCTAAATATTGTAAAAATCAAGAGAAAAAATTCTCACATTTCCTATTCACCAACCTTGGGAAATAAATAAAAACGATGAAATGGAAAAGAATCATTCAGAACTAAGTACAATAAGTAATTCAGAAAACAAAGCGCTCCAGAAACTATAATAGTTATGACAATTATTATTATGCAGATGAAGAATAAAACCATTCGAACATTTCAATATCGAAAAAAACATATAACCACGTTTGCATAAACCATTGAGTGAAAGCAGTTCTTCACGTCAAAAAATCATCTGTGCAAACGTGATAAACTCTCAAAGTTCCAGCAGCAAATTTAGAAAAACGTCATAATCAGTGCGAGAGAACTTACGGTGGTTCACGAAGTGACTCTTCGGGTTTGTTGCGGCTATTTCGCTGTGAAAATGAAAGGAGAAGCATCAAGAAAGAAAAGAAGAAGTAGTAGTAGTAGTAGAAGAAGAAGAAGAAGAAGAAGAAGAAAACGAAGAAGAGTAGAAGAGAAAATACGCCGAGTCCTAAGTAGAGGTTAAAGAGATCGAGAATGGGGCCACGAGCAGGGTGGAACTGGAGAGAACGTGAAGGTGTTGTCGATGTAGCTGGTCGCTGATTCTGTGATTGATCCATTCTTCGCCTCTCATTCAATTGGAGTGTGCAATCAAGATTCTTTATATATATTTCTGGTTCAAGGTAATGAAACTACGATGTGCTAAAGTTGAACTGGTACTCGGAATTGCGCCACTGAGGGAAAACAATTTGGGTTATTCAATGTGATTGGGATGGATCCTAAAACGGGTCGGGTTGGGTTTTTTTATTTCTTTTTTATTTTTTAGTCTACGAGTATGGAAAAAAAAAAGTGGAAAGATGAGAATGTGAAAAAAAAAAAAGTAGGTACTTTTTAAAGTATGCTGGGAAAATGTGAAATATGTGTAGTTATGTATGTCTGGGATAATGATTGAAATTTATACAACGTTTTTAAAAAAAATATATAATTATTAATCTAAAAATTTGAAGCATTATATAGTTATAGATATATAATATGTAGATAATGAGAGAGTTTTGATTTTGATTAGTTGTTTTTTGTTTTATAAAATTTAAAATCGTTTGAGTCCTTATATAATATATGAATTTTGGTTTTAATTTGTGTAAATAATTTTCTTTGATTTTCATCATTTTGAATTTCGAAATTACTAATTTTGTTCTTAATATCCCTTTTAGGGCATTATATACTTATATACTAATATACTAATTATTACAATTTGAAGTAATTATATACTAATATACATAGTGAATCAATAGATTTCACATAATGTTAGAAAACGAAAGTATAATTTTTAATTTTAATAGTCTGAAAATAAAGTAAATGGTTTACTTTTATTTATAGTTTTCCTAAATACATTCAATCAAATTATCAATCAAATTGGATTATAGAAATGGGTAAAAATTCATTTAGAAATATTATTTAGAAATATTGATAAAATTCATTTAGAAATATTATTTAGAAATATTGGTAAAATCAATAAAATATGATGCACCTTAGAATTAAAAAAAGTTGAATCACTTTTTTTTATCATAGTTTTTATTAAGAAGTGTCAAATTGGTTCTCTAATTTTTTTTTTCCATCTGTTTGTTTTTTTAATGATTCAATTTTGTTTGCCATCAATTTTGACCTTGACCAAACGGTGTTAGTCAATGTCACATGTCGATTTAAAGTTTTTTTATTTTTTTGATTTTTTTATTTTTTTAACTTTGTTTTTACACATGTCACTCTACATTTGTGGTACGTGACAAAATAATTCAATTTGATCCCTATATTTGTTTTTAGTTTCAATTTAGTCCCAATTTTTGTAAAAATTGAAGTAATGTTGTCCCTCCTTATATTGAGACTCAATTTACTTTTTGTATAATATTCTTACTAAAATTGACATTTTTATTAAATATTTGTAGAAATATTTTTAAACAATTTTTTTTGTTTTTAGTTTTATTATTAATCAAAGTTAAACCCCAAACATAATTTCAATAGTTAATCATTTTGCCATCATATATAAAGGCATCAAGTGTACCATATACTACAAATTTACTAAAGATTAAAAATCAAATAACTTGTCACACATAAGTTTATGAATGAAACTTAAAGTTCAAAACAAAACCAAATTTTAAAGTTTCGTGTAGAACTTAAAGTTCATTTCAAAATATTTCTAGAAATATTTAATAAAAATGTTAATTTTAGTAAGAATATCACCATAAAATTTATACAAAAAGTAAATTGAGTCTCAATTTAAGGAGGCACAATATTGTTCTACTTTTACAAAAATTAGGACTAAATTAAAACTAAAGACAAATATAGGGACCAAGTTAAATCATATTGACACGTAGCACAATTGTGAAGTGACATGTGTAAAGAAACTAAAGAAAATTCAAAAAAAGTCAAAAAAAAAATTAAAAAAACCACAAATTAACATGTGGCGTTGACTTTAACACCATATGGTCAAACTAAAGACAAGAACCAAATTGAATCATTTTTTGAAAAAATCAAGACCAAATTGTGACAAAAAATAATTAGATGACTAATTTGACACTTATTGACAAAAACAAGGACCAAAAAGTAATTTAACCTAAAAAAATCAATAAAGTAAACCATATAAATATAAAGAAATGAAAAAATTATTTGGTATAAGGGAAATGATATTTTGACACCATTATTTGATTCACTTTTGACACCACATGTGCTTTCATTTTAAAACAATTTTGATTTTTTTTCAATTGTGGACAGTGGGCAATTTGGAATCGAAAAACCAAAAGGGGTGTCATTCCATTTGAACCCAAAAAAAAAAAAAAACTAGCTCTCCTCCCTTGCGAAACCATAGCCCCAATTCTCTAATTTCTCTTCCTATCACCATCATCATCTACCTCCGTACACACAGACGACGACGACGGCAACGACTTTATCGCTAGTTCCTAACAAACAAATAAACTAATTTCACCGAAGTTTCGTCATTGGTGTCATCCTTTGTTTATACTTTTGAGGCCCCAATTGCGGGTATTAGTTCATCTTTACGCATTTCATATTTGTAGTTTAGTTTTATTTGTGCTCTTTCCTCCCCATTTGACCACACGTTTCATATTTATTTTGTTCTGCAGAAGGGCGCATCATTGGAGCCTTTGATGATGATACATTTGTTTTGTATGAATGAAGCAAACCGTCCATTTTTTATTCTTTTTTTTTGTGTTTGTTGTTTCGACGATTGGATTAGAAGAATGACATAAAAAAATGATGGAAAACCTATCAAACATATATGGTAATCCATGTGCAAATAAGTGGGGAGCTAGAAAGAACTTTTTGTACAGTCTACCAAAACTTGGAAAATTAAACTTTTATGTTATACACGAAGTTACATGTATTTGTTATGGATCATAGTAATCAGATTTAATGGGTTATCATCCCAAACTAATTAACTAGCTTGAGTGATCTCCAAAAGAAATGACATAAAACTTGTCAAACATATCTGGTGATTCATGTGCAAATACATGGGGAGCTATGAATGACTTTTTGTACAAGTCTACCCGAACTTGGAAAATTAAACTTTTATGTATACATGAAGTTACATGTACTTGTTATGAACCATAATAATTAGATTTAATTGGCTATCAACCCAAAGTATTTAATTATCTTGACTGGTCTCCAGAAGAAATGACACAAAACATGTCAAACATATATGAGGACCCAATTAATTATATGAGGATAAAAAATGACACGAAATAATTATGTTCAAAGGACAAAAAGTGGCCTTAACCCCTTTGTCACCACGAGAGGTTAGTGAGGACCAAGTCAAACGAGAGCAAGAGAGAAAGGAAGGAAGAGAGAAAACAAGAGTGGAAGAGAAAAATTCTGAAAAAGGAAAGAAAAAGAGTGGTAAAAGTGAAAAAAAAAGAGTGGTAAAAGTCTTTTCTTGAAAGAAAAAGAGGTAAACAAAGTGGAAGTAACAAAGCAACATTTATATTTGCTTATGCCTAACAATATTTGTTTGTCGTCAACACAAGTTTATTTGTCTTTAGGTATGGAGCAACTTCTTAAGGAATATGAGGATGTCTTTCTTAAAGACATTCCATATGGTTTACCTCTGCTAGGAGGAATTGAGCAAAACACGGATCTCATTCCGGGTTCAAAGAGACCAAAGAGATACAAAGGCAAGTGGAACAACTTATGGAGACATGATGGGTTCGAGAAAGCTTTAGTCTGTGTGATATGTCAAACATTATTGTTCCTAAGAAAGATGGATCATGAAGGATGTGCGTGACTGTCGAGCTATTAACAACATTACCATTAGGTATAGACATCTTATTCCTAGACTTAAATACTTGCTTGATGAAATGCATGGTGCTTGTTATTTTTCAAAGATAGATTTGAAAAGCAGTTACCACCAAATTCAAATGCGAAAAGGAGATGAATGGAAAATTGCTTTCAAAACTAAATTTGGTTTGTTTGAATGGATGGTTATGCCCTTTGGCCTAATTAATGCACATAGTACTTTTATCATATTGATGAACCACGTGTTGCAAAATTTCTATAGTAAATTCGTAGTTGTATACTTTAATGATATATTGATTTATAGCAAAACACTTGATGCACACATGTGTCATGTAAGAGAAGATTTGGAAGTACTTTGAAAGGAAAAATAATATGTTAACAAGGAAAAATGTAATTTTATACATTTTTTAAATTAGATTTTTATTTTATTTATGTATATTTAAAATATGGGAAATCAAAATTTTATATGTGGATCACACTCGTATCCGCACGTCTGAACCGAAAACATCACAAATTCCCTATCCCAAAATTGCAATCCACTAAACCCTAAATCCTCTTATGTCTTCTTTCTTTATGATTGATTGATCCAAGGTAAGTCTAACTTCTAATGTGAATGATGTTTGTCCTTTCTCCTTTCGTTATTTTTTTATAGTTTTAATTCTTTTATTGGATTTTGTTTGAGCAGAACGTACAATGGTTTACTTGTGGCATATGATCATCTTTCGATTCATTCATTTGTTGGATTTTCTTTCAGAGAACGAAAAGTGGTGCCACTGCTGCACTAGTGGATGTGTTTAGGGGTTCCTTAGAGATTAAGATTGACGCCACTGAATTGCGTGTTGGAAAGTTCGTTAGTGTTATAAGGTATGTAATGTTTCGTTCAAGTAACTCTCACCTTTTCAAGACTATAAACTCTCAGTTTGCTTACTAGATTTGGGTCAATCATCTCATGTAACTCACCATTTAGTTCATAATTCAACGCCCATAAGTGATGAATGGGGATAGATTATCCTTGGCTTAAGAGTTATATTTCTAAATAAAACTACTTTCTCCATGAACTAGTTGTAACTATTATTATTATTTATTCATATCACATTAATCTCCACCTCTCTCTAGTTCACTATATCTTGGAAACAACTAGTTACTAATAGCCACTTGATGTTGGACTTTGAAGTTGAGCGTCATATTTCATTGTTATGCAAATGTCATTGTCAATTCAACTTCTACATTCTAATTCATTTTATAAGACTTTTCACCACTTTCTTCAACCTTCTTTCAGCGAAAATCTCAATTTCTTAACTTTTTTCACCATGTTATAGCCTCACTATTGCAAGATATTCATGGAAAGTGGCTAATATTTATCAGAACATCTCATTCTTTTTTTTTAATAAGATTTCTCTTTGTATATGACAGACAAACCTGAGAATTTTTTTAAGTTAAGTTTTGATAGAATAAATGTCATATGAGTACTTTAATTTCTTAATTGCTTGAAATTTAAAAAAAAACTTATACGTGATGTGTGAGTCTTTTATATGAATATTTATGTTGTAACATCCTGGTTGGATATTACTAATTTAAATAAAATACAATAGAAATAAATACAAACTCACATTTATTATAACTTATCTTCCCAAAACATGGGAAATTTAAATTTTTATTACATCGCCAAACACTCAAAATCCACAAAAATATAAATATTGAATACAAATTTCAAGTCTGATAACATAAGTTTTTACAAAGTCTTTAAAATTCAAAAAGCGATAAAACTTTGTAAAAAGATTTCCCACGCTAGCCTTGCTCCGGCTCTATCCCTCACCACCACCACCTGCAACATCATTTGCTCCCATGTAACAAATTACATGATCATCACCAAACACAAGCAGATAGGATGAGTTAACATATATATATATATATATATATATATATATATATATATATATATATATATAAAAAAAATATATA
>Ga0099823_1005030_pt1 | contig 13095 bp, 10 predicted proteins | sample CowpearedBW_FD_76831 | JGI IMG/M metagenome (GOLD analysis project Ga0099823, IMG submission 76831) | Root nodule microbial communities of legume samples collected from California, USA - Cow pea red BW | ecosystem: Host-associated > Plants > Roots > Nodule | place: USA: California | collected... | reverse complement strand
TGATTTTTTTTTATAGAGTATGAAAATTATATTCTTTTTCAAAACTACTGTTCCCGAGAAATTCATCAATTTTTCTTGTTATTTTCGACCAGCTTTACGTAAATTTATTCTCTCGACTTTTTTTTTTTCTGTATAAATCTGCCACTCTTAGAAAATACTTTTTCAGGATGAAGAGTCTGGAAATTTTGTAGACCAATTTCTCAATAAACGAAGGCTGAAGATATAGTTATAACCAAATAATAATATACCTGAAGGATGATTTAGCTTGGTAGATTTAATTTGTAGAATAAAGAGCAGCTATAGTTAATGACTAAAAAATTAAAAAAGATTTTTAGCATTAATTCAAATTAACTAAAGTAAAATATAACTTAGTGAAAAATAACACCGGCTATGCAGGAATTTGTCTTGTCTAGTCATAAAATGTGATGTTTGGAGGAAAAAACCTCGGCCAAAACTTATGTACTTTAAGCAAAATGATAACAAGTCCTCAGCTGTTCAACATGTGTTTGTGTCTCAACAAAAGTTCCCAAAGAAAACAAAAAGATGATATATATATATATCAGCTATGAAAGGAGGTTCAGACGGTTTCTTGATATCAGCAAAATCCTCCTTTACTGCTAGATCCTGAAGTGTATACATTCTATTGCAAGTTATGCATTCCAAAACTAAATAAAAAATCATTTTACAAAACGCAACCAATGAGGCCTTCATAAATCCTCATTGCCAATAACAGGTACTTTCTCATAGGCAGAACTTTCTCTGAACCTCTTTGGAAGAATGCACCGACTGCCAAATTTCTGCTGGAAGTATACAAGAAGAGCAAATAAAATAGCACCACTAGGGATTATAATGTCCCAGGCTGTGGAATAAAAATCCATTCTATGGTTTGCATATATGTATGACAAATCAAGGTACCATGCAGAAATGTGAGCTCTAAAAAGATCATATACATGGGGCAGTGTACGAACAATTGTTGTCCCAACGTAAAAGGAAGAGGCCAGAGCTTTCTCTTCTGAGTTAAAAATTATGTTAAACAGAATCTGTGGGAGCAGAAAAACATCAAGGAGCAGACCAGCGTAAGATTTGAAGGCTTCCCAGAGGGAAGGAGGTCGGTATACGAACCCACGAGGAAGCTTAAACTTGTGCCGAGAAAGCCGAAATGGTTTAAATTTTTTCTGGTAAGAAGTCTTCCATATGTGCACCGACCAAGCAGTCAATCCACCACCAATGTACAACGGTAGAATCATATAAAGGACCATTTTATCAGAACCCCATAGACCTCGATGGCTTCCCTCACCCTGTCTTGAGGACCAGGTCAATTGTATGAGGCGCAACTCTAGAAGAAAGGCTACCATTGTCACTATCCTCACAAATACCTCATTCACTTCAAGCCAGCCTCCAGTCCCCAGAAAAGTATTCTGCACGCTACGTTTCCCCGTCAATAAAGCTTCAAAATTCAATATCAGGGGAATCAGGTGACCTAGAGTAATAACAGCAAGCATCACAACAGAAATGTAAGGAAGCACATCTGGGTGTTTTTTCACGTGGAGGAGTTGCAATCCTACACAAACACAAGCAAGTGTGTCCGATATCAACACCATAATTAACTCAAAATCCATTCTCCAAATGGAAGCATCTGCTTGGGTTGTGTAAATGAAATACGAAGATAACTGAAGTGGATCAAAATAATAAGGCTCTGACTTTTGTCGTGTGCTTTCTATAGTTCCTTTGAGAGCTTCACCTCCTTTTGAGTTCAAAGGAGGAAACTGAACATTAACCATGATTTCACAGTCCAGAGACTCATTCTTTATCAGTACTTTTTCCGTTGATCTCAAACGCCTACATCCTATCATACAAAGAACTCCAGTATTCTTATTGTAAATCCCTTCAGCACCAATTTTGACTTCGGTTGACAAGACACCTCCACCAAACTTGAAATCAGGAGGGGGTTTAAAACTCATCGTATAGCTGATATTCAACAAATTATTGTAATTTTCTGATTGAACCCCATGTGCTTTTGAATTTTCAGCTGTCAACACAATTGGAGCCCCATACGACTGTCCATTATAAATTTGATCATTTACAGATAGTGGTGATGTGTAACCATGAGCCACTTGCCCTTTGCTGTTCGTCAGTAACATGCTAAATGCCATATCAGATGAATATCCACTCGGATATGTATTTACCTTCCCTCCAGCATTCATCATCTGCACACAAGATTTTCTCACCTTCTCAGTTTCAGTATACTTGTATTGGAAACCATGGAGGTTTTTTGATACCCTCGATAAACCCTGAAATCCAACTTTATTGAAGTAGCCAGGTTCATCAACCGCTTTGTCACTCCAAATTTGCCCCAAAACTGTACTTCTGTTCCTCAAAGATAAAATTGCAGGAAACCTTAAAGTGAGCCTAATGTTGCAATCTCCAACATAAGGACTAAGCCAAGATTCTGTGAAGTTCAAGATCCGGCAAGCAACCGCACATAGCTGATTCTCCTTCTCATCCCACTTCCCCTCAGAAACCAAAGTGGTATTCGGATGAAACGGAAATATAGCATCCCGGTAGCCGGAATCAGAAAACCCCAACAGCATCTGAACCTTCTCCCTCTCCGCACAAAGAGTGCCGTGAAAAAACATATAACCAGGCAGCTCTTCACCATCACCACTGACAGGATTGCAAGTAACATTACTACATTGACTCCCATATTCCAATTCAAACCTATTCGTGTGTCCAAGAAAAGCAGTGCAAGCACCCCGGTTTAGGTTTCTAAGGGACAAACCCTCCCTATCTGATCCACCTCCACCTCCACAAACTTTCTCTCTTTCATTCCCAGCCACTGTAAACTTGAATTTCGAACTCTGAGACAAAGCCAATATCGAAATAGGCTCAAAGTACTGCGAAATATTCTTGTCATCAAAACTTTCTAGTGTTCCACGAATCAAACAATTCAAAAGGCTCAAATCTCTAGGGTAACGTAGCTTAAGAACAACATTAGCATTCCGCAGGTTAGCATGAGATCCTGTTCCGAACATACAAAGGTTACCGGAAAATTGAGACCAAAATCCACTCAGGGAAACGCGCATCCAATGCGTCACTTTCCCGGACGAAAAAACTCGCCGGAGCATCCTTCCCGACGCCGGCGTCGCTCCTCTACGCTGCTGGAGAAGCATTTGCCCGTGCAATTCGAAAACGCCGTCGCTCCCGCTTCGGCGAACGGAGCTCACGCGGAACGACGCGTGCATCGAAGCGGTGGATCGGTTAAAGATACGATCGCCGCCGGAGAAATATCCGGATTGGAACCGGAGATCGTCGGCAACGCCGGGGACGCTTCCGGCGTCCGAATGCACCGCCGGTTCAGGGACAAGGTGACTGCAGAGACGGCTGTAGGTGGACTTGAATGCTAAATCTGAAGGATTAATAGAAACAGAGGAATAGAAAAGGCCGAAGAAAAGAAAGAAGATGAAGAGAGGATTGAGTGATACAGTTTCCATTTCTGAATCTGCGTCACATTTGGATGGAGAATTCGAATTCTAGGGTTTTAGAAATTCAAATTGGGATTTACGTGTAAAGAAAGAATCTGAATTGGATGAGTAGAAGGAACGGAGCACTTCAGAACGAGGACATACATGATTACCACGTTCCTGTTTTTCACGTCTGTTAGCCTTTTTTGTACGTAACTATTTTTTTTTTCTTCAACAAAAATAATCTCTTGTTCATGGTATACACTCTTTCTATGTAAGAGAATATACTTAGGAAAAGTTTCCGTGTGAATTGCACGGGTTCAAATTTAGACTTAATTATCTATTTACTACTACTATTTATTTATTCATTCTATTTTCTAAAAAACCGACCAATTATCGAAACTTTTTAAAAATGTAATAACATGCTAAAGTTAACGTGATTCTATAAATTGTCTACAAATTATAATTATAATATGCCGAAGTTAAAACTATGAATACTTATTTGCCAACCCTTTTAGATTTAAATGATCACATCCTCTAAACCGTGGTTTTAAAACTGAGCCATTTTAGGTTAACATTTCATATACCATACGCAACATCCAATTGAGGTGATGTATATTGCATTGCTATTGACTTCCTAGTCATCATCGTGTCAGTCTAAACAAAGTATTCATTGTAAATTTGAAAGAAACATTTTCAACCCTCTGAAAGCCACACAAACTAATTTAGTAAAGTGATCAATGATACCTTCACCAAACTCCATATTCTCCAAAATACGTTAGAAATCATTATCAAATGGACCAAAGGGCACATCAAGAAAATTACTCCAATCACAGAAGTTCTTATTTCACAGTTTCACATCATCGTACCCCACAGGGTATTTATTATCAATACATCTTCACACTTGTTTTATTTTGGGAAGGGGCTGGTTTACAAGAGGATATTGCTGTTTTTACCAAGCATACATTTTATATTATACAGATAAGTGAAAACAATTTAATATCACACATAAGATTTAGATGATATCTTTGACACAAGGTAGAGCAGTTACTTTTGCATCTCAGCGAACTGGCTGCAATCAATTCCCTTGTCAGAAAATGCCTCCACAAGCTTGGGGAAAAGCTTAGCAAGCATGATCTTAAATCCAGTAGAAGTTCCCTTTTGGTTTTCATTCTCAGTATTTCCACCACCAAAAGCACATCCAATAGGAGCTCCTTCAAGATATGCCTTACAAGCCAGAAGTATATGTTTGGAACGTTGTCTAAAGTGCTCCTCCACCAAAGCCTCAAAATGCTGCACCAAGAGTCGTTTTTAGTTAGTCAATGTTCCATCTACATAGCTATATATTCTAAAGATTCAGATGCCACCATTTTCTTAACAGCTATATCATCCAACCATAACTCTGAGACTATGTTAAAAAGTGAACTTTAAATCTAACTCATTTTTACAAAACCGACTTGTAAATGAGGTTTGCACCAATCTATATGTTAGAAACTCACTTTATTTCTAGTCGATGTGAAATTTCTAACAGTATTGGTGATAACTGAGTCCAGTCTAATAAATCAGAGAGAAACCAAAGTAGAGAAGCAGTCATGTTACCTTGGGAGGCTTTCTTAATAGATACAAAATGGATTTGCAGGTGACAAGGAAAGCATTCTCATTGTAACTAACTGAGTTTCTCTCCCCTTCAGCTCTACCAATTTGTTCATCATATCCAGCCTCATTGAAATAAGGCTTCTCATTAAGGACAAGGGCCTGCAGGGAAAGAAGGACTTGAAGAATTGTTGAAGTTCCAGGGTTCCAAACTTCGGCAGCTGTACCGGTCCACGTATTTAGGAGACTCAAACAGACTTTACCCGATTCATACAAATTAGGATTCAATCGTAGTCCACCAGAAATGTAATGCACCATCTGCATGGGATTGCACAAGTCATAAATATGAAGCTTTCTCTGTAAGAATGTAAATGCTATGTTGAAGCACACCAAAACTACATTCAAAAAGCTTACCGGGGGTTGGCTGGGAAACTGTGAAGGGAAATGTATATCAAAGAAAAACAATCCATCATGATAAGGTGTCCCAGACACACCCACAATGGCTGCTCGCATGAGATCCATTCTTTCTTCAAAGACACGGACATAAATAGTTTCTGTTTGTGCAAATAAAGATTGTAAGTGAATTCTGCAGAAGGGTGTCATGAAAATTAACAGTTATAAGGATTTCTTGTCAAGTAAATACTAGTCATTTTCGGATTCCAGCTTATGAAAAATGGAATTCTTACAACTTTTTGTTCATCTATATAGCAACCACCAATTTAATTCCCATTTTAAAGAATATACTCAATCTAAAGGTACTGGTCTTCCTAAAACTTTGGTGTTTTTCTTCCACATCAAAATAAAAGCACTATCAATCCCAGTCCAAATATAATTTTCTAGCCTGAGTTTAACCATTAGATAACAGTGTATGCTGCAAAGCATACAGAATAATATGGCTCAAAATAAATAAGATGAAGTGTGCACCAGGGAGACTTTTTTCCAGGATGCTCCATTCTTGTTGTACCTTCTTCACCCAATCCTTTTTTACCTAACAAAGGACAAACATAGGAAAATAAATTAGCCCCAATCCTTTCAATGCAAGTAGAATTTACCGTTAGTACGATGTGTCAATTTCTAACCTGAGATAACGAAAACCCTTTCCCTTCATAAAAAAAGTGGTGGTCTGAGCAATTATCAATTACATCAAACTGCTTCAACTGATCTGAACTTTCGTTGTCTAAAGAAACTGGAAATTGTTTCCTCTCATGAATCCCAACAACTTCATCAGAAGAAGACTGCAGCTTCCTCGCCAAATATGATTCAGTGTCAGGGTCACAAGTGTCTAAATCTTTTTTATCAAGACAGATAGATTCATTTCCCTCTTCAAACCTAGGGATTGGGGAGAATTTTCCAGAAAGTGATGCCACAGAAAGTGTTTTGAGTATGCTGGCCTTAATGCTGGAGAAAAGTTCAAAGGCAGCTTGAGGAAGGGATGAGGAACTGCTCTCTCCTGGATGCTTTTCACAATTGTCTCTATCGCCATTACAATCTAACAAGGTCTGTCATCAAAATGATATTCAGCTGATGACTAGAACTATATTGTCATTCAAAAATGCAGTTTTATGATGACAATAATAGATCCATAATTTTGAACAGTTTAAAAGTTCTATTCTATTTTCTCTTGCTACTAGCTACCTGACTTTTCACTACAATTTCCAAGATGAGACCTTTGTATTTCAACGTCCCAAGAAATAATTCTCATAATAAATATTAGATTCCTATACGAATATACACATTGGAAACATGTGGATGTACATAAATACAAGACATACATAGAATTTATTGCCCTCACCTTTCCCTTCTGGTCTGATTGAAGACTTCTATGATCAATCATCTCTTGGGAGAACGGCTCAACATTTGCTTCATAAGGAACAGGGGTTGCAGTTGAACCTTCGTGCTTATCAATTCGGAAAATTTCATAAGGTGCAACCTGTTGGGGCACAAATAAGTTTGTCATAACTTCCTTTAGATGAAGGTAACCAAGTAGCGTATAATTACAACAGAAAGTAGGATAATCAACTATCTACTATTTAGTTCAAGTTTAGTGGTCATAACTAACAGCTATTTACCAATTATCTCTACATTAAGATTTTGACAGAAAGGAAATAATTTCCTATTGTATCCCACAAAGGGTCATTCTCTATCAACCTTAACTACCCAAAACAAAACTGCTGCCACAAACAAACCCTGTTTTCAGCTAAGAAAGATTTTATCCCCAAGCATTTACATGTAGAAGCATGATTGGGGGAGAGGACAGTATCATTAAACAGTTTATATAGATAATGCAGATAAGGGAAAAGTTGACCTCAAGAGTTTTACATTTCCATGCATACTCATTATCATCGTTAACTACAATATATTGAATACAAGAAGAATTATGTCACACCTTTGTTGTTAAACCAGTAGCCCATTTGACCTCCACATCACCATCTATGAAACCAGTAACATTGCCAATGCAGGAGAGGTAACTGCTATCTACAGATTCATTCTGATAACTGATTTGGTCCCGGTTTATCAGAGGAGCCTCTACAATTACATCAGTCGCCGAGTTCACATTATTTTTGTCAGCTTGGTCACCAAGCTGTTTTTGAGCCGCCTTGAACACAATATCGCCAAAACAACAAGAATAATCTGGATGCTCGAGTAGTTCGTAGGCACTCACAGTTTCCATCATTGCATCTCCAGTGAAATTATCAGTCCCGGATGTGGGAGAAGTTCTCCATTGAACCTTTACAGTATGCTCTTTTGCATCCATGGAAAGAACAACACCCCATCTTTGATTGCTAGGTTTGAGAGGATCATCAGAAGCACCTTTTTCCAGCACAAACTGCTGGGGCCAAAATTCATGACTGTTTATGACATTCGCTGGGATTAAGTTAAGCGGATCCAATCCCAAAGTATGTTCACCATTTTGCCAAATAACATCAACTTCTGTCTTTATCTTCTCAATTATAAATAATTCCCCAATGTTACTCGTCTTACATCCTCTATCCTTACTATGCTCGTTTTGAGGATCACATGGAGATGCATCTTGAATCATCTGTTCCTTCTGGTCCACATGTGGAAGCATGCACCAATCACCAAGTTGCCAGTTTGTGTGTGAAAAACAGGACAACAAGGTCATGTTTTTTGAATCTTGCCAGCATAGAGGAACATTTACATTCAAATTGGAACCGAAGAGAACAGAGGCAAGCCAATTAACGTACACCAAACCTGCTTCCACAGCACAAACAGTTCCTTCACCATGATTGCCTTTCCAGGTGCCACATAGCCATCTAGCTGGTTTAGAAGCTGTGGAGGTCTTAACCTTTACTCTCAGCCCTGGATAGTACGGATACTGTGAATCTTCAAGAAGATTATGAGTCAGTGGTAAAATCTGATCTTTTTCCAAGGTAATGACCTCACATGTAGTTCCATTGTCAAACAATATAGTCACTCTGTCTACTACCCTTTGAACCTGACCAATCCATGGCCCCTTAATTACATAATCACCTTCTGAAATGGAGCGAATCTTCATAAGTTTCTTGGAGTTCACATTTTTCAATTTCTTTCCTTGAACACTTTCCAAGTCCACTGACATATCAACACTTGTGACCCTCCCCATCTGTCCGGATGGGTCTGAGGAGGCACAGACCACATCCCCATGGACAAATGTTCTCTCAAATGAGAGAAAGTCATCAATCTTTCCGATGCTTTCCTCTAAACTCGATAATATGCTCCGGGCTTGTCCACCATATTGAAAATCAGTATCCTCTTGATCCTCACTGCTGCTGCTGCTGTCACTGGAAGTTTCCCACTCCAAATCAGTAACGTGAGCATCCATCAACTAGATGCCTGTCATTGTGTGTGCATGGTAACATCAATAACATAATTGCAGAAAAATAACTTCAAAGCACAACAGAGAAATAATTGTTGGTCAATCGACCAGAACCTATGAAGGAACATTTACAATAAATAAGGAGCTAAGAGGGTCCTTACCTTCTCAAACAAACAGAAACATTGAAATCCAGGGGCTATTGTGATCCACGACAGATTTGTCAATACTGACTTCGAAGGATAATTGTGTACAATGCAAAATGTGTGTGATTGATCCTGATGTTTGTCACAGATAGTAAGCCAGTTTCTTTAAAATGTTTTCTTCACCACTGAAACCGGAAAGTTGATGGCAAAGGAGATTTGCCTGATATGATAACAGGAGTCGATCAAAAACTCCAAAATGCCAATGGAGATTTACCTGATAGTTAGGGTAACAAGAGTCTATCCAAGACTCTAAAATGCCAAAGGAGATTTGCCCAGTTGAACTGCAATTTCCACAGAAAGAACTTTCGAAAAGGCTTTTCAAAACTAGTATCAAGAAACAACCGCTATCAGATCTTTCTTTGTGATTGTATGGATGAAAAATCAAGGTAGTAGGAGGATGCTTACCAAGATATTTAAAAGATGTCAAAGTAGATTTTCCCTGGTGAAAGTGAGGAGTTCCTAGTGAAAAATAAGTTTACTGCCAGGAATCCAACCAAAGGAAATTAAGTAACTTGCCAAAGGAGAGTTGCCCAATATATTTGAGTCTTCAAACATAAATAAATTCCAGATTATTAATAAATTGGCCTCGTCAAGTTTGGAACTTGGAAGCTATACTGCCAAAGGAGATTTGCCCAAACAGTGAAGCTAAAAACAACGGGTCTGGTCTAACAAGGATGCTTTTCCAAAGAAGAATCAATCAACACATGTTTATTTTGTTGCATCACCACATACTTTCTGCTACTTGATTACCACAAGGTGATGCTATCAGATGACTCGTCCGAAAGAACAACATCGGATTTGAAAGACACTAGACATTGCCAGATAATTTATTTCAAACCTGCACAAGTAGACTAATGAGTACTTTCTCCAATCACTTTCAATATAAAAAGAGAATGGAAAAAACTATATAATAAGATGACAACATTTTGAATTAAATCATGCTAATTCACGAGGCAAGAAAAAAATGTGAGATTTACATTAAATTAATGAACTGCTTTTGAAGAATCAATATCCTTAACTGCATCTGAAAGAAGTGAAATCTAAAGGGATCGTTGTGTTTTGACTAAATAAGACTATAAGTTATTACAAAAAATGATGACTGATAATTTTCTGAAGATTGGTTCACAGACATAAGGTGCGTGCAAGTCAGTTTTTCTGCGTAAGCATAAAACCTATTCCAGCATCAAACATAAAAGTCAAATGTAAGGTGACTATCACACGCAAGCAAAGAAATGAAAAATTGATAAATAAAGGGTATGTTCATCAAAACAATTGATATTTTTTGGAGAACAGATAAACCACAACTTTATTGCTTCTATTAGTTGGAAAAAAGATACAAAACATCACTTCAAAATATGAAAGGATTCACTAACTTAATCATGTTACATGAAAAACAGCAATACGAATCCAACACGATCAGAAACCGAAGTTCAAGCATTAGAATGAGTTTAGAAATTGACAGAGAAACACCTGATCTATTAACCCCAATAAATAAGTAATCCAACCCAAGCGTAATAAGATAAAAAACGGTGAGTTTGAAGATGCAAGGAGCAGTACCATACCATTTGCACTACACAGAAAGGTTGAACCCATATTATGAGATATCACACATAGAGAAGATCCAAGACCAATAAACACCATGCCTCTAAACTCCAAAATGAAGAAACAGAATCGTGAACATAGCAAGCTGAAAAGGGTCACTCCCAAATCTTGGTTTGAGTTTGAAAAGGTGGGTGATGTTCAGATAGGCCTTGTTCCTCGGCCAGTCCCTCCATCATCCACTCCACCACCAAGTTTTGGAACCATTTTTCAGGGACACATGCACATGCTTTTTCTCTTGGGAAATGCTTTGGTTCCAGAGGATGTGGGAACTAGTTTAGATTTGGGTGGTACTTGATGCCTTTTTCTTTTAACCAATAGCAGTGCTTATCATTTAACCGAACCATGGCAAAATAATACACCAGAACAAACAGTGTCAGACATAGATACTGTTATCGTACAAAATAAGCTACATTTTGCCATGTTTTACTGGAATAATTAAATAAAAACCTTTCCATAATAAAATATTAACATTTTGATAACTAAATATACTCAATTGAACGTAAATTAACACAATAATCTTTCTAAAAAGTCTATATTCGACTGAATGGAGTTAATATTAAATTGTGAAATGTAAATAAAAATATTTTCTTAATATTAAATTACGTTAAAGGGTATAATCTGACATTTTAATTAAAGCATATTTCATTTCGACAGAGAGGTACCAAAACCTTTCCCAGTTTAGCAAAAGGACTCCGTTATTGGGAAAAAGACGAAAAGGGACAGAAGGAACAAAAGGGAAGGGACTACCGTAACCATGGTTGCTTTGCTTTCTAGGAAAAAAGAATACTTGTAATGACATATTTGCCCTCCAATTAACTCAATGTAGAAAATATAATTATATTGATCAAGCACTGTAAAATATTGGTTTGTATTACTAACTGTTAGAAGAAAATTAAAATCTCTTAAATAATAACATCATAGGTTTGAATTAATCAAATCTTCGTGGAGATACAACATAACGGTTTTGGTAATAGAGTGAAAAATAAAATATGTATTTTATATTTAAATTATATAAAATAAAAAATGGATGATTACTCATGAACTTTAATATAAAAATTATGAAAATTGCAAATGTGTGTGATATTAATTTTTATTATCAAATACCTCTGAAGCATACAAATTTATTAATAATGTAAAATTACTATGACTTTTAAAAAAATTAAGTTATTTCAGAAAATTATTTTCCTTCCTTCAATCAATTTACTTTCATTCAAGTTTTAATTTTACTGTAAAGTTCAAAATTAATCATCACCATGGATATATCTTAAATAGTTATTAATACCTCCGATAAGGATATAAGACTTTATCAAAATTATTGTTATATCACTAATATTAATTATTATTATAAATATGATAATGAAAGATACTTTATTTTTAAAAGAAAATAATAGAATCCTATTAGTTAAGTTTATATTTCCATGGCATACACAAACACAAGTCTTACCGGCTAATTTCTATCTTCTTCAAATCTATTAGAACAAAATATTAAGATGCACGAAATACGAAAAATTTTTGGACATGCCTCGATAGAACTTTTATTTTCATTACATTTTTATTATTAATGATAACATATCAAAACAGTCTACTTTTGTTTTATCTTTACACTATCCGTGTAAAAATTTTAAAAATAGAAAATATAAGAGAAATAATTTAAATTTTTTAATGAAAAAAAAACTCAGACATGTCAAAACGGATTAGTCCAGTCCGTTTTGACCCAACCTATTTTGATCTGGTCCATACTTTATCTGTCAATTGGTGAACTAATAGGCTGACGAGTTGACAGGCTAAAGAGTTAGACCTGTCTTGCTAATGAGTGGGTTGGTGGGCTAGCCTACCACCTTCCCCCTCTTTTTCGTCTTTCTAGCATTTTTGACAAAAAAAATATTTAGAAAGAGAAAGAGTAAGGGGTTGTCTTGTATAAAAACAAGGTTAAATTTAACAGGTTATGGCAGATTGACTCGTCTTTTGGTTCGACGGACTGACAGGCCAGACAGAATAGGTTCAACGAACTAGTGGATTTAAATATACAACTCGATTCACTTTTTTCTTAATGAGCCAGTCCATCAAGCCTAGCTCGCATTGAGATGCGTAAAAAATTTTAATGTAAACATATTTTTTATTTTTTTAAAATAAATTTTTCAATAAATATTAATATAAAAGTTTGATTTTTTTGTAATTAAACTTATTTTATTCGCAACTTAAGACTTATATTTAGAAATTCACATTACAGAATTTTTACATGGCACATACGATTTTAAATATATAGACAGTACTATAAGCATATATGAAACTATTTAAAAAAAAAAAAAATTTTTTACTTTTTTTGTTTTTTTTATATTTTTTATTTTTTTTTATAAATGTTTGGTTTTTTTTTAATTTTTTTTTTTTTTTTTTTTTTTTTTTTTTTTTTTTTTTTTTT
>Ga0099823_1005024_pt1 | contig 13101 bp, 10 predicted proteins | sample CowpearedBW_FD_76831 | JGI IMG/M metagenome (GOLD analysis project Ga0099823, IMG submission 76831) | Root nodule microbial communities of legume samples collected from California, USA - Cow pea red BW | ecosystem: Host-associated > Plants > Roots > Nodule | place: USA: California | collected... | reverse complement strand
TTATCATAATCCCATGAATTTGGAAAATATTATTTTTATCTTAATACATTAAATTTGAAGAACTAAATGATTTGTTTTGAAGCTACTTCTAGTCTATCAAATCTAGTGTTTAGAGACTAAATCATACTTTTCTAACTTTGATAAACTAAAAACTTTACTTTAATGTAGGGGCCAAGTATTCTAAATTTCAGGCACTAAAAACGTAATTAAATCATTAAATAATAATGATCTTTAATGAAGAGTTGCTTGGAAGCAGTAATTTGATAAATTGGATAGTTGGGTCAATATATCCACAAAGTTGGAAAACATATAGTTATGTAAAAGATGTGATTTGATATTAGTAACTAGGAAAGTATGTACATATGAATAAAGAATTTACATGTGTAATTAAACACACAATTCACAGAAACAGAGACTTTTATGTATCATAAAGTTAGGTTTTCCTTTTCCTTATTTTTGTCCTTTTTTTTTTCGGAAACAGCTGTCACAATCCTCCATTCACCACCATCAAGCCTCCTATCTTTGACACATTTGTCTCACACCGCTCAAATTTGCGTGATACTGTTCTCCGGCGACCTCCTTATCATGCACCTCCTCTTTCCATGAACAGTTTTGGGTTTCGTTTGACTCTGTTTGACTATATGACTTCTCCAAATTGAGCTTTTCTTAATGTCTCGTGACTTTCACCAACTTACCATGATACCATACAAAAAACACTTAACCACAACAGATTACACATTTGAGTGGTTTCAAGCCCAAGGCAGGATTGTCATTTGACAACTCTGACCTTCACTATTCCCAACTCTGAGCAACCTTGTTGGAAGCAAATTAACACTTCTTGATGCCTCTTTATATAGTGTCATTTGAGGCACAGTACCAGGCGTTTATGACTAGACTTGGTATGATGTATGGACAAAGGACAAGAAAAATTATTCAAATGATGTTTCACCGTTCCTACAGTGTACTCATCAGCTTGATGAAAATCAAGTTGGAGAACATGAACATGCAGACATGTCGCGGAAAACTTGATCACCTGATTGCAGAATATTCTACTCTTATGTCCTTCACTACTGATGCAGAGACATTCTACAAACAATGCAGTCAATTTTCATGGTACTTGCTCCTATTGGACTTCCACAAGACCATCCAATCTACAATGTGGTTCAAAAACAGTTCTTACAACTCTCCACTCTTTATACTTTTGAAAGCACTTCAACATCTACCGGGGATTCATCTACCCTGGTCTCTTACTCCTCTCATTGTGGTCGTTGAAATGGAGGATTTAGTGGATGATGTGTTGCCGGTCATGGTTGACCTTACTACAACTACTGCAACCATTGGGGACATGCTGAAGAAGAATGTCGCACCAAAGCTTGCCAACAAGTCTCAACTAGATAATGTGACCCAAGTCAAAACTCCTACTTCAGATATCACGATTTCTACCACTAAGTATTATGAATTTCGCAAACTCTAAATAGCTAACTAACCTGCACCATTTGTTTCACTTGTGACTCAATCTGGTAATCCTATAGATTTTGTTTTATAGTCCTCCTCTCTAAGACCTTGGATACTTAATTTTGGTGACTCAGATCCTATACCAATCTCTTGTTTCCTCCTTTACCTATATGGACTCCTTGCCTTTTGTTACTCTTACAGATGACTCTCATATCAAAGTCTAAGATATTGGTCAAAACCATCTCTTCCTCACTTTAAACTGTCTTATTTATCCCTGAATGTCCTTTTATCCAATCTCTATTAGAAAACTTACTCGCACTTTTGATTGTTTTACCTTGTTAATAATTGTGATCTTGTGCAGAATCAACACAGTGGACAAACAATTGAAGTAGGATGTGAGTCTGGAGGACTATATCATCTTAACCCTCCCATGGCCTGTGCCTCTTCTGCCTCTCCAACTCTTGTACATCATCATCAACCATCATGTCTATACACAATGAAATGGTGTTGTAGAGTGCAAAAACCACCACTGGAAAAAAATTTGCACTCTTGTTCTTCACTTTGGTGTTCCTCTACATTTCTAAGGGGTGTTCTTCCTGCATGTCCTCTAATCAACCACATGCCTTCATCGGTTCTTAACAATCAAATTCTTTCTTGAACCCTAAAATCAAATTTCATTTTGTCACCTGGTGTATATTTGGGAAGACATGTTTTTTCCATAAACTCACTCCAGGTAAAAATAAAGGTTAATGCTAAATCCTTAAAATACATTTTTTTAGGTTACTCTTGATCCCACAAAGGTTATCGATGTTTCTCTCTCTCTCTCTCTCCTTTCCTACAATGGTATGTAGTCTCTATTGATGTTACTTTTCTGAAAAAACTACTTGCTTTTCTCCCACAGTTAAATGTGTCCTCTAGAGGTTCCACTATTGTACCAGTAGTAGGTCCTACTCAACCTCCACTTCTCACATGTCACCAGTGGTCGTGCAACAACATCTCCTACTTCATCCGTTCCTCCACCAGTGTCGCCTATACCTGAACCTTCGTTCCAATTCACAAAGGCATTACTAATAGAGAAACGGTTAAAAAATCCTTCCGAGTTTCAAAACATAAAAATGGGTACATTACTAATACAACTGAGTTGAAAGAATTGTTTTAGTAAACATTCATAAGCATCACTATATATGTCTTCCTTAACAAGGAGGTACGGATCATTGCACCATGCATCAACAAGTATTATAAACAATCTAGTCTCACCTTTACACGTAGGTACTCTTCAGAACGTGAAGTTTTAACAAAGCAGGACACCAATATCTGTAACATAAAAAGGCTTTTATAAGGTAATGGTAGCTGAGAAATCAAAATGCAGAAACTCAAATTCTAAATATTCCAAAATGTTAAAGGAAAAATGCTTTAATCCTGTAATGGGTGAAGATAGCTAATCCGTCACCAGGCACTAAATTGACAGTGCTAAGAATATTCTGCATATATACTTTGGAGATCATTTTCTAATGGACGAGAATTTTTTTTAACACAGAAATATAAATTGTAATGACCATGCATAAAGCTAAATGGCGGAAGTTAAAAATTTAAGTTTTCTTTATAAATAACTTTTTAATATATTTAGTTCTCTAAAAAAAGTTCAAAAACTATAACAAACTTCTCGATTTCATGACAATATGATAGTAAAAATTACAGTTCTTAAATGATAAAGCATACCACAAAGAATAAAAACAGGCCTCAGATTTCATTCAATTGACCAATATAAGTGTCAAACGAAAGTAGATTCTAGATTTTGAACAAGCTCATTTTCATTCTAAGAATTATGCTACATGCAGCATCTCAAAAGGAACCTTTAAAAAGCCTTTCAAAACAAAATTGAAGAAAAGGAGAGAGAGATAAAAACATATTGGAATTCATAAGCTCATGAATATTATATAAACCAATGAACAAGAAAGGTTTCCAACCATAAGAGCCTGATTTTCTGGATCAATGTTCTCTAGAAAAACCCTTCTGTGCAATTTTCTCTGCTCTACTTGAGGATGTTTGGCCAAAACCTTGCGCATATCAGCTATTATACTCTGCATAAAGAAATTAGGAAAGAGATTACTTAAGTTTTCAAATGATGAGATAGTCATCAAATAGTAACTAAACAATTATTAAAGGAAAGAATACTCACATTAATCTTGTTAACATCCAAGTGACTGATAGCCAGGTGAGTCTTTATACGCCAATGAGATTTCTTACTAAGATTCCTCACAACATTTATACTCAAATTGTGATTAGGAATATGAACTGCTTCACAATCAGAACCTCTAATTCTTGTTGGTGACCACCAGCCTACATGCTAGAGAAATTATGAAATTTGATTACAGTGAAATATTTTAAAGATACTTCGGAAAAATATCACCTATAATGGAAATCACATACACTGAACTAGCATATTGTTTTCTATTCCCCTAAACTACCTTTTCAGCAGGTAGATAATAAATACAAACCTCAACTTTACCAGAAACCTCATATCCTTTAATTTTTGTTTGAATCCGCTCATTCACAACAAATGGCCGAGTTGCATGAATCATTATACTCGAAAGGAAGTTTGTAAATATCTGAAGACACCACAAAAATGAAGTGAGAATGACAGCAAAGAGGAGCATGCCTAATTGGTAATGGCTATACCCTGTAGAATTACTCTACCAGAATTCGAGAATTTGATGTATAGGAGGATCAATAAAAAATCTAATGATAAATGTGACTTAATCACTCACGTAGTATCAAAGAACCCATAATGTACCTCACGACCTGCAAGGGAAATCAATACTGTGCCCAAACCACCCGCAGTCAACCACTTCTGTGTGGAGATACCCAGTAACTCCATGAACAATGACACAGCAGCAACCCAAACTGCAGTATATACAGCTTTCCCAGTAAAATCAATGCTCATCTGTCATTCGTTGGCAACATATTGAATAAGATTTGTGTTTACATACACTTCAGAATGCCCCAAGGATCAACAAACTAAATTAACAAGTTTGAACTTCCTCATTAAGATATCCAACATGAAAACAAGGACTATTATTCTATAACGATACCACATGCAACCCCCAAATTCAAATTTGCTAAAATAATATTCAGCAATTGAATTTTTTATTTCCTAGATGTTGATTACCTTCTAATTTTCACCGGGAATAACATAGCACATCTAAACCTTTATTTAAGTGGTATCACCCCAAAATTATTCCTTTATTGAGGAAAAAATGTTATGGAAACAGAAATGGAAGCATGACAAGGATCTGCACCAGAAACATACATTTCTTTCATCACTGGAGTCATTTGCCTCCATACATAATTTTTGTGCCTGTTGAATTAAGCTGAAAATAGGCAGCAGAATCATATTGCATTATAAGTTGAACAAGATAGGAAAACTGCAAACCCATAATAATAAGAAATTAACTACTGCAATGGTTCTTTTTACAAAAATAAATAAAGAGGATTCAATATTTTATTGGCATATTATTTGAATAAATCACAAAAATTTTCAAATAAATATATAATTAAAATGTTGAATAATTAAAATAAAATAAACATAATCATCTTACAATGCTCTACATTATTCTGCACCGTAGTTTATTCTTCTTCCTATTTTTTTAGTTAATAATTTGCATATATCACTCCACATTTCTGTGCATTTTACTTCTACTTATAACAATAAGAAAGCAAAAGTCTTTTCTTATAATGAAAAAGTGCAATACTCTCAAATTTTAACGGAAAAATATTCTATTTTATTGTATCAATTTGGCCTATAAATACATGAACGTGTAGCTTATTTTAGGAAATATGGACAGCTAATTCTAAGGCCATAAATCCCTGTGATTATGGTATTGCTTTTAAAGAAATAAACCTAGTATTAATTGCGAGATAGATTACCAAAAAGAATAAAATTATAGAAAGGATAAAATATAAAATAAAATTTCCTAAAATACACAAGGACCATGGTTTTGACAAAATAGAATAGTAACTTTGTTTGTTAGTTTATTGAACAAATGGGGGATATAATTCTGGCATAAATCAAATCTACCTTGAAGAACAGTAAGCAATAGTAAGCACTGTTGACAAAGATCTTACGAAACTCAGCAGCCGTTGCTTCATAGCCTGACTAGTTTCTGATGATAGGACTAGTGGATCTAAATCCCTGAAACAGTTTACACTAAGGTGTTCACAAACATGAAATGGCAAACTCCCACTGGAAAAAACGTTAGTCCAGAAAGATACCTGCAGATGAGCATCACTCCAGTCCACAGCAGCATAGGTTGAAAATAAGATGTCAAAATATAATATGCACTACTTTTCTTCCAACTTCTATCAGTACCCTGAAAACATCATGGAACAGAAAATCAGAAATTAATACTATTCAAATGATTTTGACAAACATGCAATAAGATGCTAACTTCTTGGAGAAACATCTTCCTGCCCAGGCGCCCAAGAGGCTCAAGACCAAAAACAGCAAACCCAATAATACCAAGGCCAGGGATTATTGGAATCGCGATTGGTTTTCCTGCTATAGCATTACATGACCTACATCGATTTAAAAAATAAATAAACCTAGAAATTAGAAATAAATAGATGCAAAAGGAAATATATGAACAAGACTTTGAAACTATTATGAGTGTTATTGTGCTTTCATGTGAAAATGTGTGTGGTTTATGCATTAGTTTTAGTTCACATCCCTTTATGTAATTCATATTCATACTATGCCTTTGAGAAGAACTTAAATCTTTTTCGAAAATCTTTTCAAAAGTGTTTCATAACATATTAATCCGATAATGTCAAAATATAATTGATTACACTATAGTGCTTTCACAAATAATCGGCCACCATAAATGAGATAATCAATTATCTTGATTCAAATACAAACTTAGTTCATAATCGATTATGCCTATAAATAATTAAATATTTGTGTTGGATATCTCACATCAACTATACAAGTAGGCAAACCTCATCTTACAAGCCGGTTTTATAGGGTTGAGTTAGTATTAAAATTCACTTCTTAAGATGGTATCAGAGCCAATTAAAAATCCATCAGAGTGAGATTTGTTGTTTGTTAAACCTATCAAGACACTCGCTATCAGGATGCTATCAAACCACCCATAAATATTTAGTCTCACGCTCAAGATGTATATACCTCAGTGTGAGGAGATGTGTAGGAGATCCCACATCGACTAAAGATAAAGCAAATTTATACTGTATAAGTGGATGCAAATCTCACATCACAAATTGGTTTTGTAGGATTTAGGCTTAAAGTCTACTTCTTAAGAATTTGAATAGTGTTAAACCATTATTTGAAGACATAATCGATTAGGATGTTCATATTGAATTTCCACAATTGACAAAAACATCATTTTAAACCATTATAAAAGTTTAAAAGATTAAATTGAATCTTTTAGAAATTAAGATAATAATATGAATATAAAAATGTTCAATTGAACCTAATAATAATAATGGAAAACAACATTTACTACTATGTCCAGTTCCTATTTCCTAGTCCCACCTTGACACTGCCACCATGTCCATGGTCATTGCCATCGTCGAAATCGATCTCCTTGTCAGACTCCTCATGATGGCTCTCCTTGTCAAACTCTTCATGATTGTAGGTATGCCACTACCCAACTTCACAACATAAACAAACTGTTATAATCATAGAAATAATATATAATCAGGAATATTTAGATTATGAATGTATTATTAGGAACATTTTTATTTATTCCCTTATCATATTTTTGTTATTAGAGGATATCAAATCTCCTCTATTTATTGTATTGATTTATTTTTCTCAATATAAATAAAGCACTCATACTGTTTCAGAAACACATAGTTTCATCTCAATGTTTCTCTCTTTCCTAGAGTTTATTTTAACACAAACAAATATATGCATGTAAGGGGTATGGTGATTGATCTTGTTGCACATCACGTGTTTGATGAAATGATGTTGTGACTAACAGATGTAACCGGTAACAGTACAATGAATCTTGACCAAAGAGTTGCTGGAGCATTAGAAAAAGAGTGTCCCTAAAGGTCAAGGCACTGTTAGAATGATCACCTAAGAGAAGTGTGAGAAGTTGAGAGATCAATCCCACTCAATTTGAATCCAATCCAACTTTTCACGCCCAATTCCAGAATAAGAACCGGAGAACCATAGTGTATGGTAATCACTCACTCTTACCTCACTGCATTCTATACTTTCTTTCTCTTTATGTGTAGGATTTGTATTCGATGAGAACATATTTTTTCAAAAGAAATAAATCTTGAATAGAGAACTTTATAACCATGGCTGAAATTAACTTCCCTCATACTTTAATTAGATTTCTCAACATTTATCATGTAAAAGGTAAAATGAAATATTCTTCAACGCACATGATCTAGGCAATTATCACTTGCTTAGATAGGCATTTTCAATGAAATAATTGAGCCCTTAGAATGTCTGCAAAACTATTCAACCTCTGAATCCAACAATTTCTCCCATACATCTTTAGTTTCTTGAAAAGAGAGAAATGGGTTTTGAAACATTTTTGTTTCTGTGTTTTCAAAGCCATTTCTCACTTTCTATGAAACTAAACATGACTAAGGCTGTGTTCACTTGAGAGAGAGGAGTTGAGAGAGAGGAAGTGAATGAGTTTGAGTAGATTTGAGAGTGAATTATGTTTTGTTTTTTTAAGGGATTTAGAGATAATTATGAGTAGATTTGGATGTAAATTTTGTGAAAGTTTGTGAGAAATTTGATTGATATGATAGATTAAAAAATATGTTTTGATATAAGTATTAGTTAAATTACCATTTTACCCTTTATGTAATTAGTAGTGTAATTTGATATTTGTATGAATAAATTTATTTTGTTAATTTTTTTTAACCACTAAAATAGAAGAAAAAGAAAATACCAAGTGATGTGGGATTGGATCCAAATAATGTGGGATTGGATCCAAATAATGTGGGAACGGATCCAAGTGATGTGGGATTGGATCCAATGATGTGGGATCGGATCCAGTAATGTGGGATTGGATCCAAGTGATGTAGGATCGGATTGAAGCTATGTGGGATCGGATCCCTTCTCTCAAACCATGCCTGGATCGGTTCCAACTATGGCAGGATCGAATCCCTTCTCTCAAACCATGCCTGGATCGGTTCCAACTATGGCAGGATCGAATCCCTTCTTCATTGAACGGGTATTTGCTTAATATTTTACAAAGGGTAAACGTGTATTTTCACAATTAATCATCTCAAATCACCTCCCATTACGCAAGATGATAAAAGTGATATATCCTGCTATCACTCTCTCTTAATTAACTACAAACGAACATAAAACTCACCTCATAATCCGTCTTTCCAATTTCTTTTTCCCTCAAACGAACAGAGCATAAAGGTTTGTTTGGTAGGGAGGAGGGGGAAGAAAAGAGAGATAATTAATTTTGTCGTTTTGTTCGGTAGAGTTTCACCTTAGTAATATGCAATGCAATGCATTTAATAAAATGAAAATTACCATAATAAAATTGAACCTTGGTTTTTAAGCTGCTTTAGTAAGTCCTCTTTTATCTCTCTACTCACAGGATTTTCACTTTGACTTGAAAAAATGTTTTTTTAATGCTAAGCAATGTTGTTAGCTATAGTTTCTTTCATATGCAACATCTTTAAGAACTCATTTGTTCTAATGTTGCTTAACTTTAGCATTGACAAAAGTACTTGCATTGGAGTCAGGAACATTTAGATTTACAGGGTGTTTAGATAACACAAAAATCAATTTTATCCTATCGTCCTATGAAATCATGGTGATACCAAGAAGAAGTATTTGCCTTTTACCTTCACCACAAAAAATTAATTGATAATTTCTAACCATGAACCTACTCCAAACACACTATGAGTGACTGAAATCCACAAGTGCTGCGCAAAGGAGGATGTAAAGGATTGGATAACTGATGTTCTCATTGATGCTCTTCACAGAGTAGAAGAATATGGTAAGCATGGTTGTCAGTAATGTAACTAGTCCTCCAATTAACCTCAAATTACCCTTTGCTTTTTATTTTAATGCTTAATATAAAAATCTCGAGTACTATATGTTGTTGTGATCCTAGTGATGTGATGGCAAATGTGAATTACAGAATGGCTCATATTTTTTTATATCTTTGGCTGAGTGTATAGGATAACTGCTGTGTACGCTCATCATAGCAGAAACTTTGATCAGAGAAGTAACTAAATTAGACAAGGTTAATATGAGTTGGAGATACTGGTGTCATTCATAAAAATGTATTAGTTGGTTGGTTGGTTTTGTATATTGACACATTACCCAGTCAATAATAATTTCTTGATTTAAAAGTAACGTTCTTTTTATATTTGATTTCGGTTGTCTTGTTTACTACTCCCTCTAGCCTCTGTCAATTCACAAAGTTCTCCATGGACTTAAACTATAAACAAAAGAAAAACAAACATCTATGACAGTAACTGTTATCACTGAAGCATGGAAGATTGCAAATGAAACTGTCAGCAACAAAAAATTCAAAGATAAATGGATAACTAGCAAACATAGCTATACCAGAACGGAACCAAGGTTTTAGAAAAAGAAAAACTAAAATACAGTTCCTCAGGTGCTGTTCGTTTAATTCTCAAAATAGAATTGAAGTTTTACCTAGTAATCCATATAACTAAGATTTTATTAAAGGATTGTGTGAATTACCAGGATGAAACTCCATTTTGATTAGACAAGAGTACAATCAATACCTAAAGAATTGTACCGAAGTATCTACAAGCACAGTTGTGGCACTCCTTTGTCAGTTATATTTAACATAAAGTAACAAAGTGAGATTGCGACCACAATTTAAATCCTTGGAAGGAAAAAACAGTAAAAAGGAAACTTTCATAGATGAAGGCCATACCAAACCATGTGCTAAAAGACTAATGGCAACAAAACATAATCTATTCCCATGCACGCGCTTATGCCAAGAGACAAGTAAATTGAAACTCAACGTTGTACATCGTAAGGACCTATTTGGATAGATTTTTTCCACAAGCACTCGCAGAAGAAAAAAAAAGAAAAAAAATTGCAGTAGTTTAAAATTATCGTTTACAAAAGTTAAAAATAAAAATTAGAACATTTCAATGAGAAAAATTCTACAAACAATATCATGCGTCAGAGAAACTCATTTCACTTTTTTTCTATCCTAAAAGCCTAAAAGTTGTAATGGAGAAATTTGTTCAAATATGCCCTACAACTAAGAGGAAATCTCAAGAAAAATAATTAAATTAAGTAACCACATACCTGACAAAAGCAACAGCTTCCATGATTACTGTACAGCCTAACGTCGCGAGACCGTCCAATTGAAGTGAAATGAAGTCCAAGGTTACGCGGTGAGCACAACATCGTACCAACAAATCGAAACTACTTTACTTTTTGCCTAGTTAACCTGAGAAACAAACCCAGTAATGTTAGAAGCGAAGAGACTAGGAGTTCTCAGTGCAAATACATATATAATGTTCCTAAGGGACTCGTACAGAGAGATACGCTGATGTCTGATACTGACAATATTCCGAAGACGTGGGAGAGTAGAAAAGAAAATAATCCTCTTCTTAGTAATGGAAGAATCGCGAATAGTTAGAAACGCAAATTTGAACTCTTCCAAGTCAAAAATCAGCACACGAACCTTCCCCAGCAATAATTTAGCGATAAATCTTTTTTTCCCTTTAAAAAAAGTGTTATATAATCACGAGTTATTCCCTATTCTTTTTTCTGATTAATAATTAATAACATAAAATAAAATGAAACGGTAGCAAGTAGTGATTTTTTTTATGTATCTTTTTAATTATATTTTAAATAAAAATTATGTTATTTAATTTTATATTCCTTTATAAATAATTGAAAATAAAATTAGATATCTTCTTTCAGAATAATTATTACAAAAGTTATTAGTTTTGCTTTACTTCGTAATTGGTTGACAATATTAAAATTATAAATCTTTAGTGCATTATAATTTATCAACTAGTATTATCAATCAATTTTATATGATAATAGTTTTCTTTTTATCAAATTAAGATATTCTTTGGCGAAGGTCCAAGAGTATATTTAATAAGGAATATCCTTTAGGTTCTTAGATAATTTTCTTAGTATACATCACTTATTTTTATTCTTCTGAGTATCTATTATCTCCAATTCAATACCTTTGTTTGAACTCTTAAGTGGGTCTCACCCTAAAGCTGGCATCCTGATATTTTATTACTAAGATATCATTATCTTATTTATGAAATTTTAAAAATTATGAGATTTATCTGACTGTTGTTAAGACTTTCTATAATACAAAAAAAAATACCCTAATATTAAAATTTTAAGGCATGCATGGTAATACTGTAAATAATTTACTTTAAATTATTTTTTACATAGCATTGCTGATATAAGGGTGTTCTTTGCACGTTTCGAATAATGACTTAAAAAATACATAGACAGTACACTAGAAAATTGTGGAACGGAGAAAGATAAACTCTGCATAGGAACCCAAACACAACTAGTTTGGATGATACTTACACCAGTGCAATACTGGTTCTTGGATAAACCATGTGCGCACTATTAGCGTTACACGTATTCTAAGATTAAGTTAACAAACTGACATTTTTTAGAGATGAGATTATTTATCAACTATATGAATGATTTTTGTGAAGAAAAAAACTCCTAAGTTATCCGTTTCTTCACCGACAAACACATTCTTCGTAAGTGTTCTGATGAATCGAAATTTCCCCCGACAGCGACAATTTACATACAAAACCCCGACGCTCAAATAACAGTAAATGCGTTCCTTTCATATTGAATATGAGGTATATATGGGTTTGGCTGACTAATCATTTGACAGGCAGAGGCAATAGACTGCAATGGCTTTAATAATCAATAATTATTTCTAAAATGACCATAAGGTAGTTGGAAAGTCGTACAGTGATGATATATATTCCACGTGTCTAATATTCTCGTAAGCATCCAATGCAAGTCGCCTTTTTGTGGACCTTATTCTCAGCTTCATGGGTCCAATCCAAAATGGTGAGCTGTTAAAATAAAATGGCATGAAAATAGGACCTCTCTCACACGAATAATGAAAATAAGTATATTATAAAATCAATCGACTTAGAGAAAATGTCACCCACAGGTGGCTGAATATGGATGATGAAAATGGGATAAAATGCCCACACATGCTTGAGAGGTTCACTAACAACTATTGCCTTTTTATCATCGCGACTACAATGAAAGTAATATTGGATTTTTTTCACATTGCCTCTACATGGAAAAGAGTTATAAATGACCATCTATTGCAGGTCCTGTTCAAGCCAGCCCAATGGTCTAGCTTAAGCAAGAATTGTTGCAGAATTTTAATTCCTTACTTTAACTTGAACTTGTGGATTGATTCAATTACTTTTAAAAGCATAAATTGGGCGAATGGGTATGAGTATAATGGTTTATGGTCTATGATTGATAAGTTTAACATGAACTTGGCATGTGACATATATGAGATGGTTGGTGGTTGGTAATTAAAGTGGCATGGTATTGGTATGAGATGAAATTCTATATTCATGGTTTGGGAAGGATGAGTTGGTATTGATTCTACATTCGAATATGAATGAGTATGG
>Ga0099823_1005015_pt1 | contig 13109 bp, 6 predicted proteins | sample CowpearedBW_FD_76831 | JGI IMG/M metagenome (GOLD analysis project Ga0099823, IMG submission 76831) | Root nodule microbial communities of legume samples collected from California, USA - Cow pea red BW | ecosystem: Host-associated > Plants > Roots > Nodule | place: USA: California | collected... | reverse complement strand
CTTCTCTTCCATCTTCACTTCCACCCTATCTTTTTCTTCCACCTCCACCTCCACACATCATCTTTTTCCATCTTTATTCTTAGAAACATTTACAAACGTTCGTTAAAACAAATGAAAATATCATAATGATATGAAATGTAAGAAAAAAGATGATAATCAATGATGAAATACATGAAATTTAAGTTATGAATTTTACAATCTGTGTGTCACATTGTTAGAAATCCAAGTGTGAGTCTAAGTCTCACATCTTATAGAAATGAGAAAGTAGAACATTATATAAGAATAAAAGACTCATAAACCCGTAGTCTTAAGGTTTTGGTTGAGAGTAGTGTCAATGACTTATGTGGTTGAGCTCAGGTCTCATTGGTGTTGCATCTTTCCCATGAAATTCCCTCTTTAAACCTAACACAGGTAGTTTCCGTAGAAAAATATTTTTCTTAAAGAGCTTGAAAAAGAAATCAGCAGTGCAAAGAGCAAAAATGAAAGAGTGTGAATATCACGACAGGAACCTTTGAATAACATACTTTGTGGACTTTCTTCTATATGGTCCAGTAATAATATTCAAGTTTACAAAAAAGTCCAACTCAACAACAGTTCATGGACTCCCGGCCCAATTCTGATCATACGAATATTGATCTTTCATGCAAGTAAATGGCACACCAAATTAAACCATTAACAAAAATACAGCAAAAAAAGAAAACAACTTAGCAATGAAAACCTTAAAATTTTCAATCTATAAAAGTCAATAACAATATGTTTTTGTAACTGAAACATGATATCTCTATACGACGAAAACTGGTAGCAGTTGACCCGACAGAAATTGAAAACGGGTTATTTGTTTTTATGATTAATTTCAAACGGTATTAGGCGTTGCTGCAAAACAACAGTTGCAAATCAATTAAGGTTTCAGTGCTTCATTCTAATTCAATGATCAAGACAAAATTAACATAAATGTTTAGTTTTAACCACAATGCTTACCTAGCCGACTCACTAACTCACCCACTTAATTAGCAGCATTTCTTAAATAACATGTAAGAAGATATTTTGGTCATTGACATTTGGTTTGAACTCTTTGACCCTTATTTTTTATACCCTTTTTTGGGTACCCATTAACATTGTTTTTGACTGGCCAAGCTTGTTGAATGTGAATCAAGTGGCAGGTTTCAGATACCTTCCAGAGTGTGACCTATAAAATGAAATCATTGCATATATATATATACATAACTCTGTTCAAAAGATCAAAACAAGTCCAATTTTTTCTCTCTAAGTAGTATTGTGGTTACTATAATACTATATATCTTTGTTATTTGCATTTAATAATAGCATTACAATGAAACACACGTTCTTGGTTTGACCAAGAATCTTCTTCTTTGGGATATAATAATGATATCTTAATAAGATAATTGATGCGTTGAGCACTAGGTTAAAGTAGTGCACGAATGGTGTGCTTTGTCTTCATGGACTTTGCTTGCTACAATGGTGTGAAAGCCATAAGAAATGGCTTCGTATTAGCATAAAGTTTTTGTCCTCTTTGTCTCAAACTTTAATTAAAGAATCAAAACAAAAAACAGACAAAGCATGATCCATAATTGCCAATTAAAGAGTCGTTAATCATTTCCTTTTTTAATGGGTTCTCGAATGCCTTCAACAGTAGTAATTAAGGGTTTAACTAATAAATAAACAACAAAAAAAGAAAACAAGAAACTGTGCGTTTTGAAAACTTGGTGCATGTGTTTGAAGTTATAATATTAGTATTAATAGGTGTGATTGGACTGAAAGGGATAATGGTGTTGGGCTTTAACGAAACCACATGTTCCCTACACCAAAGGTTTCCACAAGAAAGTGAAAACTGTAGTGCTTTTTTGGCAGTTTGAAGGGACATTGCTGCAAAGTTCAAACTCCAAGAGTGAGTCGATGAAATGATTAATTTGGTAAGAGAGTGAAGAGAGTGGTTTTGGGTTTTGCCTTCCACTTGGGAGGAAATGGTGGTGATTCGATAACTCCAAAGCAAGGTTGAGTTGAGGTAGGTTCTATGTTCCTACGTTGGTGTTAATTAAAGTGAATGGTTTGGTTGATTTATAGTGTGTACTGTTGTTTGGCCTATTATAGAGGGTCCCAAACATTTTGGTCCATGTTATGCGTTATGTGCTGTGTCTTTTCAGAGCATATAGACCAAAAAGCCAAAAATTTCACCCTGCATTATAGTGGAACATATGGAATATGCATGTGATCATGTTTCTCAGAAAGGAGGTTGAAAGGATGCCCAACACACATGTGACATGGTTTTCATTATGATCGATGAAGAAAGTTGATTCACCTCAAAAGAAAGATGTGAAAAAGTTGACGTATGCCATCAAAAGAAACAAATAAGCTCCATAGATTGCAGCTATGTGGGGGACGCCATTCCAAAATTTCTACCATTATGTTTTCAACTCATCAATTTTAATCAATAAGCAAGTCTGTGATATTTTTTTTGTTAAATGTATGATTCAATTAAAATTATGACCCATTTTATATCATTTACTACCCACATAAAAAAAAGAAAACTAAAAGTGCATCCATTATCTACTAAGAAATTTATCCAGCAAATTTCGTTAGATTTTTGTTAGCGGGAGAGTTGAACTCACAACCTTTCTCATCCTTCCTCTTAAATTTCATCAAATCAATCTTATTTCTCTACATTGTTAGCAAATGGATCAAACCAACGACCTTTCCCTCCCTTCTTTTCCTTCTAACCACTAAGTCACCTTATCACTCCTAATTTCCTATTTTTATATTGTTTCTGATTTCTGTGTTTTCTATAGTCTGAATATTTCTATATATTCAATGTCTCTCTTTTATAAAGATGCAAACTTCCATCCTCTCGATAAAGTATTATTCCTTTAATCTTCTCTCACTTCTATTTTATCAAACACTAACACTAAAACATGCATATAACTTTTTTTTTTCTGTTGCAGCATTATATATATTATCTTGATCTTGAATGTTAATCACATTTGACTGTTTGATCAGAGAGTGATGGAGGAAAGTTAGAACGGAGGATGGAGAAGTGAAGGTTATTTTTTTCTATCAATGGTATTATAACCAAGATAATCCATATCATTTTAAATTTTTAAAAACATATTTTATTTTTATTACGTTGTGCTTTGAAAAATACATTTAAAAAAAATGTAACTATCCCAAACGACCCCTAATAATATCCTAATCGTTTATTTTCTTCTTTTTCCCTTCCTAAATCATCGTTCAACAAAGAACATAAATTTGTTACATATATGTTAGCATCAAAGTTAAGATTTTATCATAGTTACAACCAGATTTCAATCTCCACTTGCAAATTTGTTGAATTCATCGAAACTTTAAGTTTAGTTTCTTTTTTTTAAGGAAACATTATGAACATGTAACATCATACAAGAAGACAACTAACATGTGTTTTTTTTTTTTTTAAGTGCATACATTTTTCTAATATAAAAGATTAGCTGTTTTGCTGAGAAAAATATATTAGAATTTTTTTCCCAGATACAAGAAATAAAACAAAAAAGAAAGAAGGTGGCCGATAATGGGGGAATATATTAATATTAGAAGAAAGGAAAGTGAATTGAATAAACCCGTAATAACGATGTCAAGAAAATATAGAAAAGTTTTCCAATTATTTAAAGACCAGTCGTTTTTAAATGTAGACTTTACTCAATTGGTGCCATTGTATCTAGACTTGCTCACTTATCTTTCATCAAATCTAACTCATATTTCTCTTCATATAATTTCAAGTCTCACACATCACTTTCTCTCAATATTTTTTTCTTCTTCTTCAAATCGCACCTGTTTCATTACATATCTTATTCGTCACCATCTTCACTATTTTTATCGTCATACACCCTCATCTATAATTGAGAACCATAACACATTTTTCCCCTTCTTGTTTTCATATATCTTTATTTATTATTGCTCCTAAATTATATAGATAAAACAACAAATATAAAGGATAGACTTAAAATGAATATATATAAATCTTTTTAATTATTATAATTTCTTCGCATGCAAAACTATATTAGGTAGCACAAAAAGAAGAGGGAAAGATAAGGACAACATTAAAATGAAAAAGACAAAGGACATAAACTTTTTTATCCATGGATAAAACCTTTTTCTCAAGAAATGGTCAAATAGTTATTCTAACTTATGTACCACACTTTCTTTTCACCATCGTATACAGAACATTTTCAAAAGTTCCCATTTCTATGACAAATAATATATTTGCAATGTAAATTCTCTCTCGAGCATTTTCGTGTGATGCACGATTATAGAGTATATACCTCCCGCACTACTAGACCTACTTATGCCAATCATCATAGAAAATGTATTCATTTTATTATCGTTACTTTATTTTCATTTAGAAAAATACACTCCATTTTTTCCCTTTTATTTCCTTTACCTACTAACTATATTATATTTTACTCACAAATAGTTTTTTTAAGTTTAATTTGTAAAGTAAGATTTTCACTATTTTTATATTATAAATTCATCTTATCTTTGATTAATGTTAAGAGGTAGAGTTTGCATCCCGCTTATATATTATGATGTTGTCTTATTTCTAGGTGATGTGAGACTTCTAATACACTCTAATGTTCAAGAAATCTTCTGCTAGGATTAGCTATAACATGTTTCTAATTGGATGTTGAGAGGTTGAATTTAAACCTAATCCAATTCTACAAAATCGACTTGTAAAATGATATATGTACCTCACTTGTATACTATGAAATTGCTTTATCTGTAGTCGATGTGAGATTTTAAACAATTAATATAAAATCTCCAATACACTTCTTCATATTAAGACATATACGTATAAAATATGAAACTAAAGATTTATGAATAGTTCAATAGCGAAATTCAACAAAAAATAAAGTACAATAAACTAAAGAAAAAAATCTAAATAGGATAAACATTTTAAATTACTCTGATATCATGTTAAAAAGTAAACTTTAAACTCTATTTAATCTTTAACATCAAATGATTAATCTTATAATTAAGATCGAGAATAATGGGTTTGAAGTTTGAAGCATGTAGCGATGGTAGAATGAGAAAATGGGGTTTGGTGACCTGGCCATGCATCGGATTCAAGTAAAATAACAAATATGACGGTTACTGATTGTGGTCAAATTTCCACAGCAAAACGTAACCATGGATGGTTTATTATATTTAACCATCTCATTTCTCAACCTTTGTTCCAACGAAAAACAAATAAAAAACAGTGTACCTACCTTCTCTCACACATACACATACGTTCTAGTGAGTTCTAGGGTTTGAAGCATAAGATCTTGAAGCTTTTACTTTATGCGAAACCATATCCAATTATCTATAAACTTCATAACCAACTTTCTAATGATAACCACCATGACCCAATTCCTCTACGATAATGGTCCCCCACATCACCCCAAGATGCACTATAGACATGTGTCATCACTAGATAACATCCATCTTAATTACATTCTTCCAATCACCACCACCACCCCATATTATATACAATGTGAACTCTAACTTCAAAAGCTATGGATAATGCTAAACCCTCCAATTTTGAGGCGTTTGACAAATAACAGTGGATGAATACGTAGAGATAGACGTAGAAATACATGGAATAATAAATAAAATTGACGAAGACGAAGGGTTTTGTAAAGGAGGGAGGAAACACTAATTATATAATTTAGGAATGGATTGAAATTAATGTAGAGTTGGAGACAAACATAGTTACGTATGCTTTTATTAAAAAATGAGAAAGAGTAGGAATGGGTAACATAGGTTCACGCTTAACCTTAAAATATTGATTTGTTAATGTTATGATTTTGTTCCAAAGCTGAGGCGTGCGTCCAAGGGACCGGACACTGCTGCATGGTGCTCGTCCTTTTCTTCTCTTCTTCTTTGCATTGGCGGCTTCTTCTTTTGACGCCATTTCAAGGCATAATTGGATGTGTGATCTTAGTTCATTTCAAGTCACTTACTATGGAGGAATCTAGTTTTAAAGCAATCAATTGTGTTGTTGAATATTTAAGATGATTTACCCAATAATTTCGTTGATATTAAATATGTTATACTTACAAGATGTGATACTAAGTAGTTATAGGTCGTACCCGTCACGCCGAGGTATATTCCTACTAGTGGGTGATCCATTAGTGGTCCGATATCGGGTGGAACACTTAGGATATGCTCTAACTTGGCTTTAATACTATGTTAAGAAGTGAATTTTTAGCCTAACTCAACCCCACAAAACCGGCTTGTAAAGTGAGGATTGCACCCACTTATATATTATGAATTGACCTTATCTCTCGCAGATGTGTGACTTCCAACAATCAAATTGATGTTAATTTTTTTTAAGTGTTAACCATTGTTTTAGGTTTGTATTTAAGTTGGAAAGTATCAAACCGTATAACTCAAACGTTATTTTAGAACATTGCTTGACACGTAAAAGAAATTAATATAATTATATTAAAATAATTATATTCATTCATTCTCAAAATTTGAAAACTAAATAATATGAAAGATAAGTTTAAGGATTATAAAAACATATTTAAGCATGATAAAATTAATGATAAAATGTTGGTAAATTATGATTTAAAAGTGTTTTTAAGAAATATTAGATATTGCTTAATAGGTCGTCTAAATCTTGTGTTTGAAAAATATCTTCAAAAATAAAACTAGGATATGTAGTTTTTATATTAAAGTGTAGCTACGAGGATCATTGATAAAATTTTGGTACACCGCCAAGTTCAACTATAAACCTTCTTTTACTAGTTTAATGAGTCTTTTAAAATTGTCATTCCAAAACAACAGCTAAAGATTGGTTTATCATAAGTCTCTTCAAAATAAGCTTACAATTACAAAATGAAATATAATTCATGACATTAGGCAATAGTGATAAACAAGTTGTTGAGAAACCTCAAAATTTTTAGTATGATATTTCATATGTATTATCTAAAATTCTACAGCATTAAATATTGTCTCTTAAATATAACTTTTAGTAACTTTCTTGATACAATTTACCTTTGTGCATAACAAATCTTTTTTAATTCTTTAATCAAAACTAGGATAATTTCTCTTTACAAATGTTCCAAATTATTCAAATTTGTGTCTCAAAAGATGTCAAATAAAAGTTTTAATAGACTTTTATTTGAAATGAGCTAATAAGATATTTCTTCATTTGATATATTAAAATAATATTTCTTGTTAAATATCAAAACGATAATTTTAATCATACGAGGTCTAACAAATACACTACGATAATAAGATAATATGAAACCATATCATATTAATATAGTAAACAATTAGTTGTAATTGCGTAAATTTAAATATAACAAACATGAAATGAAACATATTGATTTGGTTATAGTTAAACTCGTTTTGGTATACATTTAAATATTTAAAAATAAAGATGAAAAATTCAAGTATTTATGACAATATACGAAAGGAATTTTTATTTTTACAATTTTTATATTCTTATTATATCTTAATTATATTTTAAAATTAGAAAATATTTTCTTTCTCTTTTAATGCACTCGTTTTATATTCACACTTTACTCTTAATTATAATTACTAAAAATTTTTATATTACATGAGAATTTTCTTGCAAATTTGTTAAAAAAGTTTGCAAGAAAAAATTTTTTCTTGTTATTTTTCTAAAAATTTTAATTGGCAGATAATTCTTTCGTGTGGATAATTATTTCTTACAAAATTATAAAATTTGCAAATATTTCCTACAAAATTTCTTGCGAAGAGTGTTTTATACAAAATATTTTGCAAAAAATTGACAGCAATTTCCTACAAATTTTTTTCATAACAAAATTTATAAGTATTTCTTAAAAAAAATTCAAAACAAAATTGACAAGAAATATAAATTTTTTTAATAGTATATTTTAAAATTTTAAAATTAAAAAAATATCGAAATAGACATTTCAACAAAACACATTATAAATCAGTCACATTTTTCGACAATACAACATAATATAAACCATCAACTATTGTTTGTGTAACCATAACTTTAATATTATTTGCTTGAAAATATAGAAGCACGAAGTAACTCTTTCCACTTGTATAAATTATATGGTTAACTCATATCAAGTTTGTTCCTGCAGAGAACAAATAAGATATGTCCGATACAAGCGTTACCTTACTCCCAGTCCGCAATCTCCTCAATAGGCTTCCTCTCGACCGATACATGTCGTATGTGGATATCTCGGTGTGAATTGGTTTGGACCCGAGAAGGGTTACCTGTAAAAGAGACTCTGATGCTCAAGTAAGCAAAATCTCTTAAAAAGTCAAATCTCGCGATTAGTGGGGTAATGAATGCGTATGAGGTTCATGCTTATTTATAGATTTATATGTCTTGCCACGTCATGGGCTGGGCTCCTGCTTGGGCCATAGGTGGGCCTGGGTCACGATCCAGGCTTCTTAATTCGAATATCGTGGGCTCTAAGGACCTTGTTGGTAGTGCCCTAAATATGCTAAGTTGTTGTTAAGTTCTTGTTTAATTATCCTCAGTTAGCGGCTTAGGCCGATTACTTCTTTGGCGGTTTAGGCTGGATACTATCATTCGTTTATACATGGTGATTATTATTATTATTTGCGTCCTTGGTGGTTCATTAGACGGGTTTTATGGTTATAATTTAGCTAGGCCGGCTAGGTGTGGTACAAAATTCTTTTTATTATTTATGTTGTCTCCCATTAGAAAAAGTAAACTTCAATTTATTTAACGACAGTCCAAAATTCATATTATTAATTTTGTTTAATAATTTTATAAATGTAATGATATAAAACCTCCAAAATATTTTACTAAAATTAAAACGTATGACGATAAGCATATAGTAATAAAATTCACTTTAAATATTTTGAACATATTATTCCTACTTTATATAATAAAAGACAAACATAATTATCTTTCTTTCGAACTTTCCTTTCATCAATATGTTCTTATTATAACTACTATGATTCACGTGTTATCAAAAATGGACAAAACTTAAAAAAAAAAAGTTTTTAGCATAAGAACTAAAGGTATACTTAAATTTAATTATTTTTCACCTTCAAAACTCAATCTCAAGCTAATCTTATCAAAACTGAATTTATTTGACACTTTCTAACATTTCTACTCATGTTTTTTGTGACAACCTAGAAACCCTGGTTTTGTATATATAACTTTGTGTAGACATAACAAGAAAAATGAGACAAGAAGCAGTGGGTAACGAAAGTCAACATTTGTATGCCAAAACAATATGATATTTTACAGTATGCTAATGTTTTTCTTTGTCTAATCAATCCAAATAATGTGTCTAACTATACTATAATACAAGATAATGAACAAGTTTATTCAAAACTGAAAAAAAAACAATCTTTTTAAATCTTATGAGCACTCAAACAATTATTCGAGGCATCAATAATTGGTGTAGAAAATAATATTGATATCAATTCAATCAATTAAAAACAAAATTAACATTGTTTTGATTTTTTAATCATAAATACTTGATATTATTTTTAAAAACGGTTTGAAATATGCTTTAAAAGCCTTAATCCTTTTTCATGTTTAACACCTCTTAGGGAAAGGATAAAACATTGAACTTATATTTTTATATCTATATAAAACATTTGTAAATAACAAGAGTATCTTACATCAATTTCACCGTACTGTGTTATTTTTCAGATTAAAGATATCAACTTTAGCATATTCTTTTTCGGCTAAATTTCTAACATAGTGGTGAGATTGTGTTAATTTGGTCTCTACTTTTAAAGAAATTTCAATTGTATATTAACTTTTAAAAAAATGTTTCAATTAGGTTCTTAAAAGAAATTACTAATGACTTTAATGACATGTCACGTATAAATTTGTGATTTTTATTTTTTAAAATTGTTAACTTTTATTTTCTGCAAAAGTTTTTATTGTTACATATGAGGTCCCTAGTGTGATACGTGGAATTGTCAATATCATGTGACAAAACACTGTCATGTGTTAATGTCAATGCTAAATATCATTATCTTGATTTCAACTTAGTTCATGTATATGTATCTTTGATCCAATTTAATCCATGTATATGTTTTTTTTATTCAATTTAGTCCCTACATGTCTCTTTTATTCAATTTAGTCTTAATTATTTGTTCAAAATAAAACAATATCGTTTCTCATCAAATTGAAACCAACTTTATTATTTGTATAAATCTTGTATTGATATTTTTTTATTAAAAATAGCATGTTTTTTATAATCCATGTTTTTTTAATAAGACTAGACCTAATTAAGTAGAAATATTTTTACAAAATTAAGTATTGATATTTATATTAAAATTTAATATTGAAAGTCATGATTAACAAGACATGAGTTAATAATATACAATAACGTAATATGTTAAAAATTCATTTTAATAAAAAAATATCAGTATAACATTTATACAAATAATAAATTAGATCTCAAATTGAATAGAGATAATATTAATTTATTCTGAAAAAAAATTGAGACTAAATTGAATGAAAGTGACACATATAGGGACTAAGTTGAACCAAAGAAAAATATATAGATATATAAAGACTAAATTGAAATCAAGATAATGACCCATGTCAACGACAGTGACATGTGACATTCTCCTGTCACGAGTTACACTATGAACCTGACTCGTGGCAACAAAATACTTTTCAAAAGATATGTTCTATTTAAGTTTTATTTAAATTCACTCAAATTTACTCTCTCAAATCCACCAACTTCCTGAAAATAATAGAGGTTATGGAATTTGGAAGTGCAAGTGAATGAATTAATAAGTAAAGTTTGTGAGTGTGGGTGAATGACTTGATTGTTGTGATAGATTAAAAATTGAATTTAATGGAAAGAAAAAACAAAATTACCCTTGATGTTGAAAGGAATCTAAAATTATATTTAGATAAATTAGATTTATTTTATAAAAAATATTTAAATGAATAAATTGGGAAAAATAATTATATTAATAAAAAATAATAAAAAATACAATATATTTACATATTGATTTTTTATAAACATTTTAGAAATTTGGGATATTAATTATTATTATAAAAATAATTTTAAAAGTGGAAATAAGTCGAAACTACAAGCATCTTCTTCCATAAATCATCATCAAATAATCTCATATGAGAGATGTAAAAATTGTATAATGCTACAATTCCTTCCTTTCATTTGATCTTAAATCCTTAGAAGTCAACATGATGGTTACTCTCACATCATCCCTTTTTAATAACTCTACGTAGTAAATTCTTCCTAAATGAACATATTTTCTCTTAATGTTCTCTTTTGTAATTCTTATTGTTGCCATTTTCTATTATTTTTGTTTTATATAAATTCTTACAAATTTGGAGGAATTATTTCTAACAATATATTTTAGCATGTTTTTTGTTGTTATTTTCTCCTATAAGTCTTGAATATCTAAATTTAAAAGTTAAGCTCTTTATCATATATATATATATATATATATAATTGTTTAATTAATTATTAATATTTTAATAATTTAAACTGAGACGGAGATTATGATGGGTATGGAACGGGAACGAGGCGAATATGTACATTCCAATATATATTCCCATATCCAATTGAAAAAGTTAGGGATTCCTCACACCCATACCCATATCTAGTTAATGCGGAAATTCTCCGTCAAAACAGGAACGAGTTCGGACAATATATACGGGAACGAGTTTATTTGTCATTCCTAGTGTCATGTCTACATTTATATTGTTTCAATGCCAATTAGTTAATTTTTATAAACTAAATCACAGAAAAGAAAATACGATGTTATCAAATAATCAAAATAAAAAAGAATATATTTGATGTCAACTATTTAGGAAAAGAATGATAGTGACATAAATTTTAAATCAAAGTATCAAATAACAATTAGATAAAACTAGAATGGTTATATAAAATATTACGCAAATCGTAGAGTTAGTGTTTGACTTTTCTATTCTCTTGTAGTAGATTATTGTGAGGTGTAGCTAAATTCTTGCTTTGGAGAGTGTGGGATGACTTAATTCGAAGTGGAAATTCTTGTGATGGTTTGGTTCCAAGTGGAAATTCTTGGGATGGTTTATTTCCAAGTGAAAATTTGTGGGTGGTTTGATTCTAAGTGAAAATTCTTGGGATTGTTTACTTCAAAGAGGAAATTCTTGAGACAGTTTGATTTCTAGTGAAAATTCGTGGGATAGTTTGATTTCAAGTGAAAATTGTATGATGGTTTGTTAGGAATCCAAGTGTGAGTCTAAGTCCCACATTGACCAGAAATGAGAAAGTAGAGCACTATATAAGAATAAAGACCCATAAACCCATTGTTTTAAGGTTTTGGGTTGAGAGTGGTGTTAGTATCTTATGTGGTTAGATTCAGATCTCATTGGTGTTGTTATCCCCAGTGAAACCCCCTTTGTAAAACCTGACAAGTGGTATCAGAGCTGATGGTTAATACCGGCTCAAACGAGTGCCATACCAGTATGGTCCTTTGAGATATGAGCTTCTCAAGTTTTGGGCCTTTTCTCCACATAGGAAGGGAGCCCAATACCCAACACTTATTCTCTTGTAATAGAGGGGTTAAATGATAGAGTGTTTTTTGTTTGTTGTACAAATTTGCATATAGAGATTATTTTATTTTTATCTTATTTATCTATTAATTGGATGATTATTGAGAATAAAAACGATAATGTTTTGAATTGATGATGATTTTTCCCAATAATCTTTTCATTATTTTGTTATAATTAACTATATCGTAAATATATACTTATCTTTTATTTTGTTATTAGCTAAACCAGTTGATAAAATATTCAAATGAAATTTTAAATATCTGAATTATGGGTACGTAAAATTGTAAAGAGAAAAAATGTACAAAAATAAAATCATTGAAAGCGCATAAATTTGTAATGAGAATTGTCAATGGTGCGCGTTGTATGGCATTACAGTGTCTAATTATAGTTTACGACAAGACATCACAAAAAACGACATTCTCATGTGAATATAAGGTATTAATTCAATGTCCATGACACATTTTTCTACTCTTTTCAATACCTACCATAGATATATATATATATATATATATATATATATATATATATATATATATATATATATATATAAATATATATATAT
>Ga0099823_1005012_pt1 | contig 13112 bp, 10 predicted proteins | sample CowpearedBW_FD_76831 | JGI IMG/M metagenome (GOLD analysis project Ga0099823, IMG submission 76831) | Root nodule microbial communities of legume samples collected from California, USA - Cow pea red BW | ecosystem: Host-associated > Plants > Roots > Nodule | place: USA: California | collected... | reverse complement strand
TGAAGTCATGCGCCACGCCGCCAGTGAGCCGTCCCAGCGCGGCGATGCGCTGCGCGCGCGAGCTGAGCTGCTCCGCCTCGCGGGTGCGGTCGATGGCTTCGTTGACGCGTTCCTCGAGCTCCGAGCGCCCCTGGCGGATCGCGGCGCTGGCGTCCTCGAGCGCCAGCGCGACCTCATCGCACTCGAGCATGCCGGTCCTGGGCGCGCGCACCGGCTCGCCGGCGCGCAGGTCATTGGCGATCTCGTTGAGCGCGTGGATGGGGCCGGAGATCCGCCGGCTGATCCACAGCGCCCCGAACATGCCCACCAGGACCAGCAGCAGCGCGCCGATCGCGATCGGCTGCAGCGCGGTGCGGCCGCCCAGGCCGCCCAGGCCCAAGTCGCGCGGCACGGCGGTGACCACGGTCCAGCCCTGCGGCGACTTGCTGAAGTAGCCCACCACCGGCTGGCCATCGAGGTTGACGGACTCGAAGCGCGCCTCGTCGCGCGTGGCCATCAGGCGCCGCAGGTCGTCGCTGGGCAGCCGGCCGGCGTAGCTGATGCCGCCGGGATGGCGCGCGACGATGGTGCCGTGGCCATCCATGATGGTGGCGGTCCAGTCGGCGGGCAGGCGCTGGCCGTCGATGATCTGCTGCAGCTCCTGCGGCAGCACGGTGATGCTCATGTTCAGCCAGACCTGGCCGCCGCGCTCGATGGGCTGCACGATCTGCGCGCGCAACTGACCCGTGGCGGGATCCGGCCCGAGATCGCCGATCACCGCCTGCTCGAGCAGCGGGACCGCTTCTCGTGCGAGCACCGGCCGCGAAGCGGCGATGTTGGGCAGGCCGGGCGGGCGCGCGGCGACGGCGGGCGCGGACGCGGCGGTGGAGGGCGGGGTCGGCGAAACCGGTGTGAGCGGCGTGATCGGGGCGGCCGGCGCGTTCTGCGTGTTCTGCGCGGCGGTGGCGGGGGCATTCAGCGGGGCCTCCGGCGCGCGGCCGGCGGCCAGACGCGTGCTGAACAGGGTCCGGTCCGGTGCGGTCAGCTCGACCCAGCCGGACAGGCCCTGCATCGCGCGGCGCGACTGCAGTTCCAGCATGGCCAGGTCTTCGGGCGCGATCTGCGGCGCGCTGTCCAGCATCTGTGACAGCGACAGCACCCGCGCGATGCCGGCGCGGCGCGCCAGTTCCTTGTCCACGACCATGGACAGCGCGCGCGTGCTGTCGCGCATGTGGCGGACGGTGGCTTCCTGCTCGTCGCTCCAGGTCTGCCAGCTGACCCACAGCGCCGCGATGATGCCCGGGAGCATCACGGAGAGGACGAGCACGAGCAGGCGGGATCGGATCGGCAGCGGCATGGGGGAGGTGGCGGAGGAACGGTCGGACCGCCGCGCCCAGGCGGCAGCCAGTGCCCGCGCGCCGAGGCGCCGGGGCGGCAGATTATGGGCGGTGCTGTTCAAGGGAGTCGGGGCGGCCGGGCGGAGCGGCGGCGTCGGCGCTGGTGGCGGGGAAGGGGGCGGCCGCAGGCCGCAACAGCGTGTTCAGGGGCGCGCAGGGACGGTCGCTGCCGCGCAGGTAGACGGCCACGGGCCGCATGTGGCGGTTGCGCTGGCTGATGCTGCGCAGGCAGATCAGCAGCGGCACGGCCAGCACCGCGCCGGCGACGCCCCAGAGCCAGCCCCAGAACATCACGGACAGCAGCACCGACAGCGGATTCATCGACAGCCGCTTGCCGATGACCATCGGCGTGACGACGTTGGACTCGACCGCGTGGATGCACAGGTAGGCGGCCACCGGCGCGGCCAGCGCCGTGAAGCCCGCGTCGCCGAGCGAGGACGCCAGCGACGCGGCCAGCAGCAGGCCCGACAGGATCAGCGGACCGAGGTAGGGCACGAAGTTCAGCAGGCCCGCGAGCGCGCCCCACAGGCCGGGATTGGGCAGATCCACCCACCACATCGTGCCGGCCACGATCAGGGCCACGCAGAAGTTGATCAAGCACGCCGAGACCACATAGCGCGAGATGTCCCGCTGGGCGGCCCGGAGCCCGCCCAGCACCATCGCGCGCAGGCGCGGGCGGTGGGGCAGCAGCTCGATGCAGCGCGACAGCACCCAGTGCTCGGACGCGAGCAGGAAGTACAGCAGGATGGTGGTCGCGGCGGCGGAGATCAGGAATTTCACGCTGGTGCCGAGCACCTGCGCGGTCAGCGCCACGCCCTCGCTGGCCAGGCGCTCGCGCAGCGGGTCGGCGGGGGGTGCCGGCGCGCGGCCGCTGGCGCGGCGCTCGGCCGGCGGGCCGAAGCCCGGGATGGATGCGCGCCAGCGGTCGACCCGGTTGAGCGCCTGCGACACCGCCACCGGCGCGCGCTGCCACCAGTCGGCCACCGGCTCGGCGAGCAGCGCCACGCTCAGCACCGTGCAGCCGACCAGCGTCGTCACCAGCATCGCGGCGCTGACCGCTTCCGGCATGCCGTGGTGGCGCATGGTCCGCACCACCGGCGCGAGGACGAAGGTCAGGATCAGCGCGACCAGCACGGGCAGCACGATCGCACTGGCTTCCTTGAGCAGGAAGACCAGCGCGATCAACAGCAGGCCGCGCGTCGCCCAGCGGCGCATCGCGATCGGGGGCAGGGCGGCGGAACGCAAGATGGTAAGGATGACGTCACGGGAACGGGGCGAGCCCTTCCAAGCAAGCGCCGGGCCAAGCGCCAAGCGGACGCGGGTACGAGGCGTTACGGCGTGGACCGCAGGGCAATCGGCGGGCCTGATCGGTAAACGGTGCGGAAAGCCTTGCCGCGACGCGGCCGTGAGCGACCGAGGGTCATCCCGGACGCGGCGTCTTCGCCGCTCGCGCCCGTGCGGCGTCGCATGGGCGGACGAAAAGCCGGCAGGCCCCGTGCCTAAAGGGTTTGCGGGACATGGGCGGGCACGCCGCATGACGGCAGGTCCGCGATGTGAAACCGCGCCGGGGCGATGGCATGGTCCTTGCGCAGTGGGTTCCATCGGGCCGTTCATCGGCACTGCCTACAACCTGTTCCTTCTTGCGCGGAAACGCCGGAATCGGTTGCAGGCGGTTTCAATCCCTTTCGCACAGGAGTCTCGCAAGTGGGAGCAATGGAACTCAGGCACGAGCACAAACAGACCCAGACGCTGTCGCCCCGCCTCCAGCATGCCGTGCGGCTGCTGCAGATGTCCTCGTTGGACTTTTCAACCATGGTCACCGACATGCTGGGACGCAATCCGTTCCTGGAGGTGACCGAAGGCAGCGACGACGCGCTGCCGCTGGACGCCGATGTGCCGGTGGCGCCGTCGCCGGTGATGGCCGAGACACCGGAGCCCCTGCCCGACGACCGCGAGATCTGGCGCGCGGAGAGCGCCGGCTCGATGCGGCGCGCCGATGACGGCGAGCTCAGCGCGCTGGAGATGACGGCCGCGCAGACCTGCCTGCGCGAGCACCTGCGCAGCCAGCTCAACGTGCTGCGGCTGTCGCCGCGCGACCTGGTGCTGGCGACGATCGTGGCCGAGTCGGTCGATGACGACGGCTATCTGCGCAGCTCGCTCGAGGAGCTCGTGGCGGTGGCGCAGATGCAGCCGCCGGTGGCCATCGAGGAGATGCAGATCGCGCTCAAGCGCGTGCAGGCGCTGGATCCGCTGGGCGTGGGCGCGCGCAGCGTCGCCGAATGCCTGCTGCTGCAGCTGCCCAAGATCGAGGATCCGCGCAGCCGCCAACTGGCCGAACGCATCATCACGCAGCATCTGAACCTGCTGGCCTCGCGCGACATTCCGGCGCTGGCCCAGCTGCTGGACGTCAGCGTGGCGGAAGCGGAGGCGGTCTGCCTGAAGCTGCGCCGCTTCGATCCGCGGCCGGGTTGGCGCTACGAGACGACGCAGGCCGCGTACATCGTGCCGGACGTGCTGACGACCAAGGTGCGCGGCCAGTGGCGCGTGCAGCTCAATCCCGCGGTGATTCCCAAGGTGCGGATGAACCAGGTCTATGCCGAGCTGTTCCAGCGCCATCGCCAGCAGGGGCATGCCGAGATGGCCAACCACCTGCAGGAGGCGCGCTGGACGATGCGCAACATCGAGCAGCGTTTCTCGACCATCCTGGATGTGGCCAGCGCGATCGTGCGCCGGCAGCGCCACTTCCTGGAGTTCGGCGCGATGGCGATGAAGCCGCTGGGCCTCAAGGAGATCGCCGACGAGGTCGGCATCCACGAGTCGACGGTCTCTCGCGTCACGAACAACAAGTACCTCGCGACGCCGACCGGCGTGTACGAGCTGAAGTACTTCTTCTCGCGCGCGATCGTGAGCAGCAACGGCAGCGCGTGCTCGGGCACGGCGATTCGTGGGCTGATCAAGGACATCATCGAGGCCGAGCGTCCGGACAATCCGCTGTCCGACGCCGAGATCACGCGCCAGCTGGCGCGTCAGGGCCTGGTGGTCGCGCGGCGCACGGTGACCAAGTACCGCCAGATGCTGCGCATCGACGCGGTGGAGCGGCGGCGGCAGCACAGCTGATCGCGCGTACCGGCGGTGCGCCAGCGCGCTGGCCGAACCAGCCCGGCGTAGAGGGAACTGATGAGCTCCGGCCGAGCATGGGCGATTCCACGTCCGCGGCTGGTTGAGGAGCTTTCCATGTTTTCCATCGGTCAATCACCCGCACAGGCGCTGCGCGCCGCCTGCGAGGTCCCGGAAGGGCGCGCCACTTCGTGTGCGCGCGCGCCAACCTGTTTGGATTTCCTGCGGGGAGAAGCAATCGCGCAGGCGTTTCAGCTGACAGGAACGAAAAACGCGGTGCACTCCGTCACCGCACGCCCGCTGAATCGGGCCGAAGCGTTGGCGTACGCCGCTGAACAGAAAAGCTCCTTCCCTGCGAATTCGACCTCTGAAAAGCTCCAACTCTGGAACTGGATCCACCAGCAGTTGAACACCTCCAGCGCAAAGGAGATCGCTGGCACGAGCGCCGAAGATCTGCGGTGGGCTCACCTTCGCATCGTCGAGTTGGACAACGATGACCTCGACATGAAGACGCTGCTCGGCATCGTTGAGCAGTACCTGAAACTTCGGGACATTGACGAGACCTTGGAGCTTGAACGCCAGTCGGCATTGGAAACGGGGGAAGCGGCCGCTCCTATTGCCGAGGCGAAGTGGAGCACGCGCGAGGACGTGCTGAGGAAGATGCAGAACCTTCGCGGCCAGATGTGGCCGGCGTTGGAAAAGCTGGAACACCACCTTCCGGTGCCCGGTGGCGGAGCGAGCGCGCAGGTCGAAGCACGCCTTCCAAGGCCTCGGGTCGAGGGCAGTCTGGGGGCGCTGGATCGCCGCAAGATGCACGATCTGAGCAATGGAGCGGTGCGCAGCGCAGGGGAGTCCCTCAAGGGCATTCGGAAATCGGACTTCGAGTCGCCGTCCTTGCAAGTGAGGTACGAGTTCGTCGACGGCAAGAGGGTCGCCTATCCGCCGAATTGGCCGGCCTCACGACCTTCGCAGCCAGCCCACACCGCGCCGGAAATTATTCGTCCGAAGGATCCTTCGAACGATCAAGGGACTGCGGGTTCTTGACGAGGTGCTCCCGGCGCTCGGCGTCCATGCCAGGCGTGGCCCGCATGTCCGTATCGACCTGGCCCTGCCTGAGGTCCTTGCCGGCCTGACCCATCACCTCGCGCTGCCGGTCGCCCGCGGCGCCGGTGCCCAGGCTTCCCGTCGAGTCGCCGCCGACGCTCTGGTCGCGCTCGTGCGGCAACTGGGCGTCGCCGTGCGGGTCGGCGTTACCCGGATCGACGGTTCCTGGAGCCACCGGCGCCTTGTCCAGCATGCGGCGTGGTTCCTCGGCCTTCGCGGTGCGATCGGCTCCCTGCTTGTCCATGGGGGCTGCCATGACGGACTCCTGGTTCGTGGTGATGGGTCGTCCAGGCAATCGGGCCACCCATGCCGGGTGAACCCTCGCGTGCATCCTGAAACTCATGATGTCCCGTTCTCAGGCGGCTACTTCCTAGCCCCAGCCATCGACATGCTTTCTCTCTACAGAGACTTTCAACCGATCGCCTGCTCGTCGCTGCGCGATGAGCCTGCGCGCGCCTCGCTGGCCGCGGCACCCGCCATCCTCAGTGACGCCCTCGCGCGCCACCAGAAGGAGGGACTGCCGGAACAGCCATTCCGCCTGGCCTCTGCGAATCGCGCGTTGGGGGCGGCCGATACCTTCCGCACAGAGCTGGACAAGATGCTGTTGCACGCGAGAGGCCACGAAAGCCGTGGCGGGTCGGCACCCGCCTGGTCGGAACTTCTGAGCATCGGCAACGGGCTGAAGACCGGTGCTTCCGACGACGACATCCGCGCGCGCGCCAAGGCACTCGAAGATCTGGCCCGGGCCTACGGCGTCCTGGTCGCCTGCGAGATCGCCATTGATCGGCTTGGCGCCGCGTGCCGGGAACTGGCGGCGGCGCTTCCGCACGAGAAGGACACCTCCCCGCGCCAGTGCCGGCTGGCCCGAATGAACGATTCATTGGTCCGGTCCGTGAAGGCTCTGACCCAGAAGCCGCAGGCGGAAGAAGGCGTCGGGACGGCGCCGCTTTCCGCGGCGACGAACTTTCTCGACAAGTTGCGCGGCATCCGTGCGGAGATCAGGAACGCACTCGACAGCGGCCTGACGCTGTCGAGCATCCATGGCGTGCTGCAAGAAGGCGGCCCGGATGCGTGGAGACTGCAGGCCGTGCTCGCGAACATGGAGGGACGGTTGAAGGAGGCGGCGCTGCGTTGGCGGCCCGACGGCACGGCGATCAATGTCGAAGCGGTGCGGCAGGTGGCCCTGTCGTTCGACTTGATCCGTCACGATGTGCTCGAGGAGGAGATGTTCGCCTTCGAATTCGTCGATCGTCTGTCGCGCGTTGGAGCGCCGCACGCGGTCACCGAACCTGTCCACAGTGGCCGGACCTCGGCCCCCGCCATGGTCGACGGCTTGATGCAGCTCGACCCGCCCAGCCCGTCCGACGCTGAATGCCCCGCTTTTCTGGAGGCGGCGGAGCGGGCGCGCCATCCTGGCCCCCTGATGGAACGCGCCGGTCGATGAACCTGCATGGAGCGCCCGTCGGGCGCTCCGCGCGCGGGTGCGGGTAGCGGGAATGACGCTTGCACGCCGGGCGGCATGAATGAATGGCAATCCCGCTTCTCCCTGTTGGACGCCGACCTCTTGCTCTGGGGGCGTCTCTTGCTCGGCGCGCTTGTGATCGTCGCTGGCGCGCTGCTTCTGCACGCGATCCTGCGGCCGATCGCGCAGCGCCTGGCGCGGTTCTCGCCGCTGCTGACCTCGGTCGTTCAGCGCATCGACAACCCGGTCCGATGGGCGCTGCCCCTCATCGGCCTGCTGATCGCCGCGCAGGGCTTGCCCGACGCGATGCCGGGCATCGACGGCGTACAGCATCTGCTGGGCGTCCTGTGCATCGTCGCCCTGGCCGCCGTGGCGGCCGGTGCGATTACCGGCGTGGCGAACGGCGTGGCGCTGTTGAATCCGGCGGACGTCGAAGACAACCTCTCCGCGCGCCGCATCCAGACGCAGACCAAGGTGCTGGCGCGCGTGGCCAAGGGCGCGGTGATGCTGACCGCGCTGGCCTTCATCCTGATGACCTTCCCGCGCGCGAAACAGGTCGGCGCCAGCCTGCTGGCCTCCGCGGGCATCGCGGGGCTGGTCTTCGGTCTGGCGGCGAAGTCCGTGTTCGGCAACCTCCTGGCCGGGCTCCAGATCGCGATGGCGCAGCCCATCCGGCTCGACGACGTGCTCATCATCCAGGGCGAATGGGGCCGGGTGGAGGAGATCACCTCCACCTACGTCGTGCTCAAGATCTGGGATGAGCGCCGCCTGGTGATCCCGCTGCAGTGGTTCATCGAGAACCCGTTCCAGAACTGGACGCGCACCAGCGCGAGCATCCTGGGCACGGTGATGCTGTGGGTGGACTTCACGCTGCCGGTGTCGGAGCTGCGCGAGAAGGCGGCGGCGATGTGCAAGGCCTCGGCGCATTGGGATGGCCGCGTGTGCGGCGTGCAGGTGGTGGAGACCACCGAGCGCACGATGCAGATCCGCGTGCTGGTCAGCGCGAAGGATTCTGGCAAGGCCTTCGACCTCCGATGCGAGTTGCGCGAGGGGCTCATCGCCTGGCTGCAGAAGACGCATCCGCAGTCGTTGCCGCGCGTGCGGGCCCTCGTGGAAGACCTGCCCGCGCCGGCGGCGCCGGTGGTCAAGCCGTCGTTGCCGCCGTCGCCGGCGCCGTGAAGCCGGGATCGATCCCGGCATCACGCCGGATCAGCCGATCGCTTCGAGCATCAGCCGCAGCACCGCGTCGATCTCCGCCTGCTCGTTGAGGAAGTAGCGCGCATGGCTGTGGTCCAGCCGCGGTCCGACGCGCACGGTGATCCATCCGTCGCCGACCTGCTCGAAGGCCGGCTCGTCGTTGGTGTCATCGCCGATGAAGAAGCCGGCCTCGGTGCCGTAGCGCCGCGCCAGCCGCACCAGCGCGTCGCCCTTGTGCGGCGCGTCGGTCGCCAGCACGTTGACGACGCGCTTGCCGTGCTCGGCTTCGACGCCGGGCGGCAGTTCGCGCAACAGCTCGGCGATCGCCTCGCGCGCGGTCACCGGGTTGGGCGCCATGCGGTAGTGGATCGCGAGCGAGGCGCCCTTGTCCTCGATCGTCGCGCCGGCCGCGTTCAGCATCGGCTCGAGCCGCCGCGCCTCGCGGCGAAAGGGCGCGAGCGCGGCCACCACGCGCGGGTCGGGGCCGTCGAACTCGTCCTCCGCGCCGTGGTTGCCCACGATGTGGGTCGGCTTGAAGCCGAGCCGGTGCCGCACGTCCAGCACCTGGCGGCCGCTGACCACCGCGACCGGCAGCCGCGTGGCCAGCTGTTCCAGCAGGCGCGCGGTGGGCTCTGGAATACGCGCCTCGTCCGGGTGCATGACGATGGGGGCGAGGGTGCCGTCGAAGTCGAAACCCAGCAGCGGCCGGCGCTTCATCAGATCGCCCAGCGCCGCGCGGCCCTCGGCATCGAGCAGGGAGCGGGTCGGCATCATGGCGACAGCGCCTCCTGACCGGATTCGCGCGCGCGCCGCTGCACGCGCCGCGTGATGCGCTCGCGCAGCCGCCATTGCCCCGCGTCGGCCAGCATGCGGCCGGCCCAGCGGTAGACGTTGAACTCGCGCACCGTCATGCGCAGGCTCGCCATGCGCTCACGCTGCTCCTGCGCCGGCATGGTCGCGGCGCGGTGCAGCGCATCGGTGGTCTCCTCGACGTGGTACGGATTGATCACCAGCGCCTCGGGCAGCTCGCGCGCGGCGCCGGCGAAACGGCTCAGGATCAGCACGCCCTGGTCGTCGTCGCGCGCCGCGATGAACTCCTTGCAGACCAGGTTCATGCCGTCATGCAGGCTGGTCACCACGCACATGTGCGCGGCACGGTAGAGCTCCATCAGCGCCGAGTGATCGTGGTGCTCGGCCAGCAGCAGCACCGGCTTGTAGCCGGCACCGCCGAAGCGCAGGTTGATGCGCTCGGTGACGCGGTGGATGCGGTCCTGGAACTCGCGGTACTCCTCCAGCGCGCTGCGCGTGGGCGCCGCCACCTGGACCAGCACGAAGCGGCCCTGCCACTGCGGGTACTTCTCGAGCAGGCGCTCGACGGCATGCAAGCGCTCCAGGATGCCCTTCGTGTAGTCGAAGCGGTCCACGCCCACCGCCATCACGGTGTCTGGCGCCAGGCCCAGCCGCTCGAACGCCGCGGCGCGCGCATCGGCCGGGGAGGGCCAGCCGGCGCGCTCCTCGTCGCTGGGCCAGGCGATCGAGATCGGATAGCTCTGCACCAGCGTCGGCTCGCCCTGGTAGCTGATGGTCGAGTGCTCGTGCTCGATGCGCGCCTCCAGATAGCGGTCCACGGTCTCGGTGAAGTTCTTGCAGTGGAAACGGGTGTGGAAGCCCAGGATGGTGCTCCCGAGCATGCCTTGCAGCAGCTCGCGCCGCCACGGGCAGATGCCGAAGGACTCGGGATTGGGCCAGGGGATGTGCCAGAAGGTGATGATGGTCGCCTTGGGCAGCTTCTCGCGCACCATCGCGGGCAGCAGCGCGAAGTGGTAGTCCTGCACCAGCACCACGGGGTCGTCGCTGCGCGCCTCGGCCACGACGGCGTCGGCGAAGCGCTGGTTGACCGCGCGGTATTGCGCCCAGTCCGACTCGCGGAACACCGGCCGCACGTGCGCGACGTGGCACAGCGGCCAGAGTCCCTCGTTGGCGAAGCCCTGGTAGTAGCCGCGCTCTTCCTCGTCGGTGAGCCAGATGCGGCGCAGCACGTACTCCTTCGTGTCGGGCGGCACGGCGACGCGGTCCTGCGCGTCCACCACGTCATGGTCGCCCGTGCCGCTGCCATGTGCGATCCAGGTGCCCGAGCAGGCCCGCATCACCGGCTCCACCGCGGTGACCAGGCCGCTGGCCGGCCGGCTGACGGTGATGCCGTTCGGGCCGCGCTGGTGGATGTAGGGCTCGCGGTTGGAGACCACGATGACCTGGTCCCCGCGCAGTTGCGTGCGCAGCAGCCCGCGCAGGCGGTCGGGGTCCCAGGGCGTGAGCGGGCCGTGCTCGCGGTAGAGGTTGTCCTCGAGTTCGCGGATGTGCTGGCGGATTTCCACCTCCAGCGGCTGCAGCTCGGGTGGCGCGGACTGCGGGCCGCCGCGGTCGGGAGCGCCGCCCAGCAGCGGGCGCACCAGGCCCTCGCCGCGCAGGATCGCGCGCATGCCGGAGACCCAGCCGCGCCAGCTCAGCTGCGCGACGATCATCGTGATGCCCGCCACCGCCAGGCCCAGCACCGTGATGAAGATGATCATGTAGCGCCGCGTGTCCAGGCTGCGGCGGTCGGGCAGGCTCAGGTCGTGCAGCAGCACCAGACGGTCGGAATCGGCCTGCTGCGGATTGACCGGGAACACGCCCACGTGCACCGCGCCGCTGGCCAGTTCCAGCCGCGGGTCCTTGCGCGCGGCGGTCATCTCGGCTTCCTTGCAGCTCAGCGTGTCGGGGAAGCCCTTGGTGCTGAGCACCTGCGTGCCATCGGCCGCGCACATCGCGATGCCCACCAGGCGCTCGTCGAGCACGCCGCGCTCGAGCAGGTTGCGCAGGCGGTCGCGCTTGGCGGTGGGGTCGATGTCGGCGATGGCGACCGAGAGGGTCTTGGCGACCATCTCGCCGCGAGCGCTCAAGTCGCGCGAGAACCAGCGCAGCGTCATCCGGTCCAGCAGCGGCAGCGCCAGCAGTGCGGCGACGGTCAGCGTGATCAGCAGCGGGACCAGGAAGCGGATCTGAAGATGCAGCGACTTCATGCGCGGCCGCCCGCGCGTCGGGGCGCAGGGTCTGCCAGGACGCTGAAGTCCTCGTCATAGTCGCCGTAGCCGCCGGCGTCCCCGGTCTCCCGGGGATGATCCCGCAGCGCGTGCAGGCCGCCCAGGGCCAGGCCGGCCGCGAAGCCGCCATAGACCATCAGCAGGCTCAGCGCCGAGGGCGGGCGCGTGCCGGAGGCGGTGGCGCGCTTGTCAGCGCCCGGCGTCAGCACGCTGGGCGTGACGACACGATCGACGCCGACCGCCACGGCGGTGAGCAGCAGCGCGTCGGTGACGGCGTTGCCGCGGGTCGGGCGGTCGCGCAGCGCGCGCAGGCGGTCGTAGAGCGCGCCCCACACCAGGCCGGTGGCGGTGTGCAGCAAGAGGTTGGCGGCGGAGGATTTCAGCGGCGGACGGCCGACACGGTACTCGGAACGGCCGACCAGATGAGCCTGGTCGGACCCGCTGCCGCGCAACAGCGCCAGACCCGAGAACAGGCTGGCCAACACGCCGTCGGCGCATGCCCGGCGCAGCGCCGGGAGCAGCAATGCATTCAAAGGCGACTCCTGTGACAGAGGGAAACAGCCCTCCAGAGAGGCAATCGCCGTGCCGTCCCCTGTGCGGCATCAGTTCAGCGCGGTGGGCGGCGGCATGTAGGGCGGTTCACGCACCGGAATGGGGTCCTCGCCCGGGATCGGGGGATCGATGACGTCCGGGGGATCGCTGTCCGGCTCGGGCGTGGGGCCGTGCGGCGGCGGCGGGACGTAGGGCACTTCGTTCGGATGTGGCGGGCTCGGCGGCACGGTGTGGGCGTGGAGCGGCAGTGCGAATGGCGTCATGGGCGGTCCTTGTGGCGCACGGGAGCCTGCAAGCGGCGCGCCCGGTTTTGAAGTGGCGGCGCAAGGACGGCCCGGTCCCGCGCTTGCCGATTCCAGGCACCAGTGACCGTTCCCAAGGAGTACCCCCATGACGACGAAGACCGCGAAGGACACCGTGGAGAAGCAGCAGCACGCCCAGCACCGGCAGGACGTCAAGGACCAGGAGAAGCAGGCCAGGGAGGGCGGCAGGAAGCCCTCGAAGGACGAGCCCGTGCAGGCCGGCGCGCGCGAGGAACCCAGCCGCTTTCCCGCGCAGCACCTGGACAAGCCCGGCGAAGAGGGCGATCTCGCGACCGCGCCGCGTTTCCTGGCTCCGGACTACCGCGGCAGCGGCAAGCTCGAAGGCATGACCGCGATCGTCACCGGCGGCGATTCCGGCATCGGCCGCGCGGTGGCCGTGCTGTTCGCCCGTGAGGGCGCCAACGTGGCCGTCGTCTACCTCGACGAGGACGAGGACGCGCGCAAGACCGCCAGCCATGTCGAGGCCGAGGGCCGCCAATGCGAGCTGATCAAGGGCGACGTGCAGGACCGGGAGTTCTGTCTGCAAGCGGTGCAGAAGGTCGTGCAGCGCTTCGGTCGGCTGGACGTGCTGGTGAACAACGCCGCCTTCCAGGAGCACGCGCAGGGTCTGGCCGACATCACCGAGGAGCGGCTCGAACTGACCTTCCGCACCAACATCTTCGGTTACTTCCACATGGCGCAGGCCGCGCTGCCGCATCTGAAGCAGGGCGCGAGCATCATCAACACCGGCTCCGTCGTGGGGCTGCAGGGCAGCGCGACGCTGCTCGACTATGCCTCCACCAAGGGCGCGATCCACGCCTTCACCAAGTCGCTGGCGCAGAACCTGCTGCCCAAGGGCATCCGCGTCAACGCCGTCGCGCCCGGGCCGGTCTGGACACCGCTCAATCCGGCCGACGCGCCC
>Ga0099823_1005008_pt1 | contig 13117 bp, 7 predicted proteins | sample CowpearedBW_FD_76831 | JGI IMG/M metagenome (GOLD analysis project Ga0099823, IMG submission 76831) | Root nodule microbial communities of legume samples collected from California, USA - Cow pea red BW | ecosystem: Host-associated > Plants > Roots > Nodule | place: USA: California | collected... | reverse complement strand
ATTGGGGGTCATGATCCCCTTAGTCCCAACGTTGTTCCGTCATTGTCTACGAATAGTTTGGTGCTTAATGAATCGACATGCATAACTCTTCTTCATGATTATCGTGTTTTGTTTTTGTTAGATTAAGTTCGCAATTTCTTCATGAAATGCTACCATATTTAGGATTTTGTTTTCTTTATTTTCATTTATCCTCATCTCATATGTTTTCATTTTTACTTCTTTTTAGATTTCATATCATGTTTGTTTTTTATTCAACCCGCACTTGTTTCACTATTTCCAAACACTAAATTTAAGTTTTTATTTTGCTTTCCTTTTCGTTTTTTTTTTACCATTATCCAATTATGTAAACGATCAAACTATATTGTTAATATTAAAATATATGATATGTGAAGACAACTAAAGAAAATGATAAACAAGATAATAGCCACTCTATTTAGTCAACAGAAAAAACTAAATAGTAGAGACTCAACTAAAGAGTACAAAAAAATAATACTAATTATACCAAAATTTTTAATAAATATTCAATTAAAAATATCAAAAACTTCAAACTTAATCAGACTTTGTATAAAATATAATTTTAGTCTCCAAATATTAAATTCAAGAAATTATAAGTTGTTTTAAAAGGGCGTTTGAGTCTTTCAAATTTAGTGTTTAAAAATTAAAATCACAAATTTTTGAATTGTGGACTAAAGGAATACTTTCTTTTCCAAATTCAGTAAAAGCTAAAAATACGAGCTATTTTTTTTCTTATTCTCTAATATAGCTACTTAAATAAATGAAATATTAATTGAGTATTCCAGCCACACTTAAATAGTATTTCTATCAGTATTTGATACTTTCAAAAATATTTCAATTAAAGTATTAAGTTTAAATATGTTCAGTTCCAATAATACAATTCTTGTCTGTTTCGGTCTATTAATTTTTATTCATTAAATTTTATGATTTTAATTCTTTTCATTAGACTTTAGTCAATTTTTACTTATGTCACTAACAAAAATAAAAAATAGTCATCACCACACTTATGATTCTTCATGATGGACAACGTAGCTTTTACTTAGTCACGTCACAAAAAGTTTTATAAAGGTCTGACCAAAGATATTAAAATAATAAAATAATAAAATTTGAAATTTAAAGACGGAAAAAGCCTCTCTATTCTATAAACCAAAATATAGGAACATTAAATAGTAAAATATTTTTGTTTCTGTTACGGATTTTTTTATTCTAATTAAAAATATAATAATTTTCCCTTGCAAAAACCGTCATTGCCTTATTTACTCTTTCAAACAATGAGAGAGATGTTACAGTACAAGTTTTTTGTGTTACTTTTTCTTCCTGCCACCAAAGTTTGTCAATTGTTTTCAAACATTTCTGGGTTGACAATTCTAAGAGTGATGCATGTTTAGAGTCCAAAAAATAATTACCATGCTCTTTGCATCTCAAAATTTTTCATTCAGATGACATTAGGTTAAATAACTAAATTATGCATTTATTTAAAAATAAATAACTAAGCACATTAACCATTCATAAACTGGAAGGTAAACTTTGTTGAAATAAATACGCATAGCATTATACTCTCACATCACAATTCATCTATACTTGTACCATCTCAATGTTCATATTTCTTTCCTCAAAATAGTGACAGCAAACTTTGCATGAACTTTTTTCATCTCTAGAAATTTATTGATTCATGACATAATGTTGGAGGAACTCTAAAAGAAGCAGCATTTAATAAGTGATAGGAATTTTTCTCAATTTGGAACAGCATAAGCTGAATTCTCGTATTTACCATCCCACCTGTTTGAAGTCAGAGAGAAACTTTTGTTATACAACAGATGAATTTAGGTTAAGAAATGATAATTATTGAATAAAAACTCAAACACCAACTAACCTGCTTTCCTCACTTTCTGGAATATGCAACTCCAAATTCTGCTCAAATGGCTGAAAGATCAACTCCAACTTTTCATCTTCTACTTTGTCAAGCGATGGAGGTTCCCACTGAACAAGGTTATATTTTAGTATTATAAAACACAAACAGAAAGAATAATCCTTTTTTTGTCAAAATAAAAAGCAATTTTGGACTGATTTTGCTAGTACTCATTAGATTTTGAGTTTAAAGCTTACATTTCTCTCCGGCATATAACTAGTATTGTAAAAGTTTATTGTAAAAGTTTAAGTATGAGTTGAAAGTTTCACATTTAAATAAAAATGAAAATTTTGAGTAATGTATGAAAAAAATGCTAGGAATTCAAGTATTGGTTTATGTTCCACGTAAGATAAAATAGAAAAGTTGAATATTATATAAAAAATAAGACTTATAGAGCTATACTCTTTTAAGGTTTTTGATCGTTGCGCCAACATTGATGAATTCTTGCTCGTAGAAAAAAAAAAAAAAAGCACACATCAAAGCTGGTGGTGTGTTTCCGTGACGGACTTTAATTTATTAATGTACATAAACTCATTATTTCAAGGTTTTGGATCTATGTACTCAAACAAGGATTTCCATCTATGAATTTGAAAAACTTAAAACAAGTAACTTAACTTTCCTTTTCGTATGTGTAATTCATTTTTATTATTGTAAACTTTTTCTAAGAATTACCGTGTAAACTACTAACTGGCCTTCTCTAAATACTCAAGTTATAGCTTTCAACTATGGAAAGGTGCAACATCCATATAGTTCTATCTTTTCATTACTAAGATCAACCACAATAGAAAAAGAAAGAATGTAGAAATTAATGAAGAATAAATAGTACATGTACTGACAGAGTAAATATTTTTTACACGGTTGTGAATCAAACTACTATGCATGATGAATTTGTTAATTTCAATAGTATTTTAAAAGTTATACTAGAAGTGATTTATGAATGATATTGATAATGCATGTTTACTAAATTTATTAATGAATCACTTTTACTCCCTCTTTAACATGGAAAAATAGGCAATCCTATTAAATATAAAAGGAGAATGCATGTATGTTTTGGAAGAGAAGAGAAACCAGAGAGAGAATACCTTAGGAGAATTATCCTTGTCAATGGTAAGAGCTCTAATACCCTTCTCATCAAAATGCAGAAAAAATTTGCTTCAGAATTTAGTAGGGAACAAGTTCAAAATACTTCAACAAAATCGAACACTCTTCTGTCAAAATTTGTTCTACCAAAGAAACAACACCAGTTACCTCATACATATCCTCAGATATTGTAGTTCGAAGTATGTTCATTGTTAATCTGAAATCCTTTTTTAAGCATTGAGCTAGTGTTTGACTCCTCCCTTCACGAACCTGTACATATCCAACATATCATCATTTCTTTACAAGGAAAACTTGATTATGTATTTACCATTTCTGTTCTGTGTCTTGATATAGTTTCTTATAGATTTCAAAGAGAGTAGTTTTCAAAACTCAGAAGGGAAAATTGTTGCCTTAGTTGCATTTAAGCACAATTGCACAGTATGAATGCATGAATATGTGTATTTTCATGGTCAATTCACCATTATAATGCTGATTAGGATGTTTTCATCATTTTTCATTTTATCAAGTCAGAAGAAAATAATCTCAGAAGTTTAGGAAAAAATAAATAATGTTTGGTTCCTTTTACCTCAAGTTTATCTACCATTCAATGATTTGAAAAACTCAATATCTAGAATCCAGTCTAAGATCTTACAAAATTCATATTAAGAAATCCTTACCGATTTTAATGTTATTTTCAATGCAGTTGGTGATGATCTTTTCATTCCTTTCACAACTGCACCGATCCATCGATTTCCTTCTTTGTTTGCTTCAACTTCCTTCAGATTGAATATCATAGTCATATATAACAGCCTAGAAAGGACTCAACATGCAATCAGAAAATAATGTTCCTGTGGAAATACTAAGAAACTTACCAATGATTTTATAATTTCTTCCACAGAATCCTTTGAGAAGCACTCATTAATTGTTGACTGCCTAAAAATCTCCAAAGGTTACTACTGTCTTCAGCATAGTGCAATTTGCTGGTAACAGCGAGAGTAAAACCAGGTAGAAAATAAATAACAGATCATTCATGAAAAAGTGATTACTTGTTTAAGATACTCTCTTCATCAAGAATAACTTCTGAAGAAAATTCTTCAAGCACTGATCTTATGGCATTCTCATCACCAGAATTCAAGCTAATCAAGCGCTTCTCCAACTCACCAATTTTCTGGTACACCAAAAATGTAAGCATCATCTTTCAAAGTAACACTTAAAACCCCAATTATATATAACAAACACCCTGTGACTTGAATGCTGAGAAGCACTTTTAAGAGAAACATTCTGGTGCTTCTTTTACTAGTTTTTCTTCTTTTTCATACAAATTTGACAAGACATTATTTCAGTGGACCAATGTCCTAAGAGCAGAGAACAGAAAATGTAAACAAGGTGAAGTTTTCTTTTTAAACTGATAAGCATATTTGTTATAATTGAAACTCATTTTATTGAATTTTTTTTTTTGGGATGAAACTTTATGAAAAGACAGAGTCATTTATTACAGAGACTAAAGATAATCAATCAAACCTCAGAAAGAACAAAATGAGTTGCCAGTCCAGCTGCAACTATTTCCTTCCCACTCAACCTTCCTCCAGTAAGTGCCAAGTATTCACCTGTGATATTACATGCATGATTACATCTCCTCACTTTTCTGTGTAATTTCTCTGATGATTTTTTCTTCATTTTTATAATCATTTATGCCAAGTCAGTAAACTTTTAAGGACACTTCTACTGTTATTGAAGAACAAACTGCTAGGAACATAGAAGTGTAAGAGGGAAAATTTTGAAAACAGTAAAAGGAATTCTTTGAGAGATTGTGGTTACCCAAATGCCCTGGTAAACGAGAGTGGTAGTATGAGAAGCCACAATCAGTATGAAAACCAAAACTTGCCTCAGGAGTGGCAAAAACCTGTCCAGGCATTGTTAGAACACACCACAAAAAAGTTAAGGATTTAGAAAATGAGTTTAATTTTGATGTTTAGTGAGCACAATGATTTTTACTCTGTCCACAATCAAAAATCACTTTAAATATGACAATTTAAAGTAGTTATTATAAATACTCACAGTCTTTTCTGTTACTACTGAAAACTTCAAAGGGACCATCAAAGCTGCACCTCCACCCATTGAAATTCCATGAACAAGAGCAACCTGTTATAACATAATAAATCCATTCAAGAAAACATGAGATTTCACTAATTTTCACAAGTACATTTTGCCTCAAAATTTTCAGGAGAGTGTGGAATCATGTTCTAAATCAAACCTGGGTTTTCTTGTAGGTACTAATGTGGTAGCATAGCCAGTAATATCTGTAGACAACTTCAAGACAAGCATCCTCTGTGAAGAAGAAATGAATCACTCTTGAAGTGAGAAAATTGGGTGAATTCTCCTAGATATCATCTACTATGATTTTCACTGAATAATAACTTCTTAAATAGAGTGTGTTTCACAGTATATTGCAAGGTATTTTCCTATAGAAAAAAAGAATGAAATCTCTATGTGAACTTGTTTTCTCTAAAATACTACTGAGAAAGATTCATTAACTTGTTTTTCTGCCATCATAGAACACTCTCAGATCCCCTCCAGCACAAAAAGCACGACCAGTTCCCTTTATGATAACTAGCTCTGCATTTTCATCTTTCTCCCACTTTTCCAAATACGTTGCTAGCAGAGAAACCTGAAACCATTTCAGCAATTTTCATCTTTTTTCACAAGCTAATAATATTGTTGCAGAAATAAATGAAGGGAAAATTTTGAAAGTTGAGGTAACTGGATCTACCAGTTCTGGTGAGATGGCATTCAACTGTTTCGGCCTGTTCAATGTGACCACTCTTACATGATCTATCTCCTCTCCAACGACAACCTTAACATCAAAACCAACAACAACAACTATGTATTATTTGGACAAAAGTTGCAGAAACCCATTTTTGATGTTAGGTAGCAATTACAAACACAATCTTTCTTTTCTACCAAGAAAGGACGAGCATGCCAGAAGAGAATGAAACTGATCCATCAAAAGCAAAGATTGGAGGCATGATTCTGGGCTTACCTGTTCATCTGGCATTGCAGAATTTGGTGCCATTGAGGTGAATACTGCACAATCAAACCAGAAATGACATGTTTAATCAAGTGAACAAATTTTATACACAAATTTGAAGACATTAAATTATAATATAGTAAAAGAAAATAAAGTGAGTGAATCTAAGACTAACAAGTTGAAGTTTAGCTGTGTTAAGGGTTGGTATGAGGAAGGAAAGTTAGATTGAATAGACGTGAATGAAAGGAGCAGAATGAACTATAGGATATAACTAGTTGCTACTGGGTTATGTAGACGCCAAATTTGAATGTTTAATTCTTATAATAAATTAGGGGAAATTGTATTTTATTTTTAAATAAGTAAAAATAAAATTATTTTTATTTTTTTTCCTTCATGAAAATAAACAAATGAAGAAAAAATTGTACTCTTTTTTTTAATTCTAATGATTTAAGTAACATATTTTTGTTTGTTTCTTTATTTAAATAATTATTTTCTCTCTATCTGAGTTGCTTTAGCAAATGCCTTTCAAGAAATTAGGCAGAAAGTAACTTAATGTAATCAGCGTACACATGTCATGTCCCTCAACACATTTAAGACATACCAACTACTAAATGTTCATTTATCCTATTATATGAACGCATTTTATTTTTAATTTATCCTTTAACTAATGCCTTTTTAAAATTAAAATAATTATTTTTCTAACTTTATTTTTTAAGCGGTACTTTTTTTTAAATTTAATCATTTTTTAAATTTAACCACTTTTTAATTTAACTATTTTTAAATTAAAATAATCATTTATAATACAAAAATTATCCACAAAATAAATAAAAAATATAATTAATAAAATTATAAAAATTATTTATATTCACTTTTATAATAATTATAATTTTTTTATCATAAAATAAACACAGTATGTTTTTTCACTGATTGCAATAATAATAATAATAATAATAATATATAATGTAACTTTTGTTACTTTTGTTAACAAATTGATATTAATAAGATAAAAGAAAATTGGTATTGAGCATATTTCCCCAATAATTTATTCAAAGAAATAAGTATAGTTATAAATTAATTACAAAATTCTTAGTGAAACGACTAATAGTATAATATTCTTTCTCGAAGTTGTTAATATAGTTTATCGAAATATATTATTTTAAACTATACTTTTTATTTTTAAGAAAAAGTTTAAATAAGTATAAAAAATATAATAAATACTTTGTATATTAAGAAAAGTGATCTAAGAAATCCTCAAATAAATTCATCCAATATTAGTTAAGTGGATGAGCTATTAAGTATTTTAGTAAGGCTTGTTTAATAATATAATAATTAATTGCAGCAAAATTGGAGTGCACCTACCCCTTATCAAAAGTAATATCGAATCCCACCTACTACGTTTGATTCCTCGTGGCTTTCACCAACCAAACTACTCCAAACTCTAAATTTCACACTTCTTTTACACACAAGCTATTTTGCAAATAAAAAATGCAAATAATAAGCTTTATTCATATGAAATTTATTAAATAATAGAATATGTGTTAACATGTATGCATTGTTAATATAGATTGAATTTGGAATTTGAAACATGAAAAACCTACTGTTAACGAAGCGAACTTGATTAATTTTTTCTTTACAACAAAATTCTTTTAGAATATAACTTGTTTTTAAATACTTATTACAGGTTTTAAGGATTTAAGGATTCATTCTAACCTATCATATTTTTAAAGAGAGTATTTTCGTGTTTATTTTAAGTATTTTTTGTTCTTTTTTATATATTGTTGTAATCAATCTTTGTGGATAAGATGATAAAAGTAATTTTCTCAACTTGATTTATCATATATGAATTTTTTGTCATGTTTGGTCAAAAGTCTCACATTATATAAAATAGATAAAATTAAACACTATATAAGAATAAAGACTCATAACACCATTGTTTATAAGGTTTTGAGTTAAAATAGTGTCTTATATATATAAGACCAATGTCATATATATAGAACCACAATCTCTCAATGACTATAACCAAAACATATGAAACATAACCCAACATGGATACTTTAATATAAATCCTTAGACTTTAGAATAATTGTATTGCATGGAGTTTTCGAAATACCTTTGAAAATAAACATGTCAGGTGAGAGAATATGGATTAATTAGTATTCCATGATAGATTATCTTATTGTAGTAATTATGGGTGGCAAATTGAGTCGGCCTTGAGAGGCCAGTCCACCAACCTTAAAAAACGGAACAGGTCAGGTTGGCTTTTTCAACCCGCCAACCCATTTTGGCCTGGCCTGCCAGTCCATCCTTGCCCATGACCCATTTTTTTTAATAATAATTAAAAATATTATATTTTTTATATTATATTTTTGTAAAGATATAAATATATAATACTATTATAATTTAAATATTAACATCTACAAACTAAGTTCTGATGATTAGTTATAATAGAGTAATTTAACATGTAAATATAATAATTATTTTAATTTATCCAATTAAAAATATTAATTAGTCAATTAAAAGCTTAGAAAATATTTACATGATTAAATATGATTTAAATATTAATTTATAAGTATATACAAATAAATTTTATAAATAAAAATTTTAAAATATTAAAAAAAAAAGTGGCAGCCTCGCATGCTAACCCGCCATTTGGCAAGGTGGGTTACAATTCTTAGTCTTTTTTACAATGGTGGGTCAACCTAACCCGATTCATTTTTAGTGGACCAAGGGTTGTACAAGCTAAAACGGACCGACCTGACCTGTTTTACTACTACTAGTAGTAGTGATATTGCCATTAAATATTGATTTTATGAAGATCTAATGAGTTGACCTAGTAATTAGACATGTTAAGTATAACAATTTCTTGAATGAAGTTTTTAATATAATGTAGATAAGTAGAGTAAATTTATATAATCTTTCTTATGAGAGATTATGAATTTGATATGAGCATAAATTTGCATATTTTGAGTTAAGGGACTGATGTTAAATTGAAATGAACAAAAGGATGATATTTGAGCAAATTTTAGTTTGGATTAATCATTTAAATTGTTAAAGAGTTGTATTATTAAAATGATTTTGAAATTATTCTTGAAATCTTGTTTGATTTTGTTGTTGAGACTAAATTTTTTAATATTTTTTACTTACGCAAAGAATTTTCATTTAAGTAAAAGTAAAATATAACCTCAAACCTTAATTTTTGTCCTATTTTTATTCTAATTAAAGATATTTTGTTAATAAATAATAAATAGACTATGGTACAAGGATAATGAGAGAATAAAATATATAAAAAGTGTCTATGCTACTAATAGCATTGACTTTTTATACTAAAATATTAAGTTAAAATTCATTAAGTCAGATAAATACTTTTAACTAAATTGATAAACACATTTAACTAAATTAAGTACAATGTTTTATTTTTGGTTGAATTTTTAAATTAAAATTCAATGGTACTTTTGGATAAATCTTTAAATTAAAATTATTAACTTAGATAACTAAATTGTTAAGTTAAATTTCATCAAGTCAAATAAATATTTTGCACAAATAAAATATTTTAGTCTAAATTAAGTAAAAGTTCTTGTGTGAACATTTTTATTTAAATTAAAGTTTTCAATAAGTCAAACAATTTTTTTTTGTGACTGAAGTTTTACTAAAGCTAAGTAAAATTTTCTGCTGAAGAGTTAATTTGGAATAAAACTTTTGACGTACACGGTTAAACTTAAAACACTTACATCATTCCTATAATTGTCTTTTATTCATTCAATTCTAACCCAAACAAAACCAAAGAGGGAGGACTACATAACATCAAGATCAAGGTTGACGTGGTATTTTTTTTTTCAAATTTCCAACCTTTATATAAAGTTGCATATAATTGAAGTAATTTCCCATTACTTCTACACAACACCAAAAAACAAAATTATCATTTCAAACTAGTCGAAGTTGATTTTAACTTTCAAATACCATTGAAAAAAAAAACCTTCACAAGATATATTACTTTTCAATAAATTTATCTTTCTAATATATGTCGTGGAGAAAGCCAATTGAGTTAAAGACTTTTTCTTCACAAAATTCTATTTTTTTCTTGGAAAATAATATTCTGGCTCTCATTTTTTTTAAAACAATTTTACTCCTTAACATGGTAGTTGACGTGGATTTTTAATTTTATTTTTTGCAAAAAGATATTATGGCAACTAATGGTGGGAAGTGAAGAGGGAGAAAGGCGGTTTCTCACGTTTTCAAATATTTTGGTGTTTCTCTCTTGCATAGACCTTTGGCTTCTCACGTTTTGGAAAACATTGTGCAATGTTTGGTTTTATTTGAAACTCGTCTCCCCTCTCTTTAAAGTGTGAAAAGGCTTTATGAAGGTAGTGGTTTTCTTCCATTAAAGTAAGTTGTTTTCCCCTTCCTAAATGTTTTGTTTTTTTATCAATGTTGTGAAGGTTTCTTACATTTGTGTTGGTGTAGCAGACGCGATACTATTTTTTGCTTCGTCTTTATGTCGTCGCCCTATCGTTGTTTATGTGTTGGTGATATTGAACAGCCCTGGTGACGGTGTTTCAATTGGGCATCTATGACTGTTGTTATGGCGAAAGTGGTTTTGTGCATGGTGGTCATCCTTCATTGGCTTTGGTGGTAGTCTTCTTCAAGCCTGGATTTGGAAGAAACAGGATGGTTGTGTGTAATACCAAGTTTGGAGCATTGGTTTATTGTTTGTTAGTTTTATTTGCCCTTTGCTTTGTTTTATTGTGTCAAAAATGGAAAGTTTAACTTTTTGGAATGTTATATGTTGGTTGTTGATAGTAGGGTTTCAATATTCTTGGTTGGTTGTGACTGTCTTTGTGACCGATTTATTTCTGAGTATGATGGGATTGGTTAGGTTTTTGTTGGGTGTGAAATTGGATACATTGAAATGCATCTTGTGGACTTCTAAATTGGTTGAGATTTCAAATTTGAATTTTGGCTAAGTTTGATGGACTTGAAATTGTTGTTTGATCCTTGATTAAATTGAATGTTATGTGTGTGTTATGTAGTCATGGTTTTTATTTGTTGTCATTGATCGAATGAAGAAAGCACTTTGAAAGCAATTTATGCAAAAGTTTTGGTTGACATGAATTTTTACTTCAGTTTTGGAAACATGAATTTTGTTGATTTAAGTGATGAGTTTTGTTTAATGAAGTGGTGAACTGTGTTGTTTATTTTGCGTAGTTGTGTCAGGACCCATTTGATACAACCATGGGTAGCATCCACAATAAAGAGCTCTACATATTGTTGGATTTGTCCTACTATTAAAAGAAGTACAAAATCCAATATATATATATATATATATATATATATGTGTGTGTGTGTGTGTGTGTGTGTGTGTGTGTGTGTGTGTGTGTGTGTGTGTTTGTGTTGTCTATCGTCTTCACATACTATTTCTCTTAAAAGTGGATGCATTTTTATTGATTATGTTTCCATCTTCAAACTCAATCAATGGACTGCCTACCTCAACATCACACTTAGGAACATTGTTAAGGCAAATAAATAAACTATAAACAAATTTGTCTTTTATTCATTTCAATGATTAGGTTAAACTCACATTGTATGTTATTTTTTGTCATGACTAGGTTTTCAATTTTGACATAACTCCTCAAACTAAAGAACAAGTTAAGACTTCTATGCTTATAATGCGACTTAACCATCCTGTGAAACCCAATGTGGAGGCCAAAATGCAGCCTAATCAAAACACAAATGAAAACACAAATATGGAACCCAATGAGCAACCCAATATGGACCCCAATGTGCAGCCAAGTGTGGTAGTCAATGTGGAGGATATGCTGAAGAGGATAGTTCCTCCACGTACCAATGTTCCATGTTTTGAGGTTGGGGAGATCTCTAAGGTTAGATCCTCTATTATGGATAATTTATCACTTATGAAACTAATAATTGTTTAATGTCCTTAATGTTTATACTATTTATATTTAACTTTAGGGTTTAATTTGGTCATTTCTACTTACAATTTTATGACTGTATATGTTTGTAAGAATGTCCTACATTTATGGCATTCAAGTTATTTTGTGCACTTTATTCACCATTTAACCCAAATTTGTACATGTAACCCACTATTAGTCAAATGACACACATGGATCAAGTAAATCCACATGTCACACTTGATAGACATTTGAACTATGAAAATATTAAATGGTAACCAATATACTATGAAGTGTTTAACTATGCTAAAAAATATTCACAATTTATGGTATGTGAAAATGGTTTGTACATAAGTTTAACGTCATCAAATATGTTGTGGTATAATTGGTCCATAAGTTTCACATGATAGACATGGCAAGTCTAGACAAATTAAAATGCTAACCAGTATACTATAAAGTGTGACCTACCATGAACATTTTGCACAACTCATTATCTGTGGTCTATAAAAAGGTTTGTACATATATCCACTTTTAGAGAATCAAACCACCTTAATAAGGTACATGCAACATATTTAACATTATCAAATATGTTGTGGTATAATTGGTCCACAAGTCCCACACGACAAACATGACAAGACTGGACAAATTAAATGTTAACTAGTATACTATTAACTATTGACTTGCGATAAACATTTTGCACACCTCTACAATCTGTGGTGTCACTACACCAAAATGAGCAATATATAGCACCTTTTAGAAAGCGTTTAATTAAATAAGCGCTATATATCAAATCAAAACATCAAAAGACAATGCTTTATATAATACACGCTATAAAAGTAACCACTTATAAATAGTGCTTTATCATTAAGGCGTTGTTTATAGCTGATTTATTTTTTAAAATAATAATAATAATAATTTTATGTAGATTAATAGAAAGCGTCAAGTTATTTAAGTGTTATGTTTGTGATATGAATAGATAGTGTGTTATGTATTTTGATATGAATAGATAACGAGTAAGAAAAATCTCTAGAAAAAAAATGGTTCAAATTGTTGCTCTACCACTCAGTATTCTCCTATTCACCTAAGAAAGAAATCTCTCTGGTCGCACGACTATCTGTTCCGTTCACTAGCATTCTCCCCATTGCGGCCTTCTTTTTGCTATTCACACTCCTATTATAT
>Ga0099823_1005002_pt1 | contig 13125 bp, 13 predicted proteins | sample CowpearedBW_FD_76831 | JGI IMG/M metagenome (GOLD analysis project Ga0099823, IMG submission 76831) | Root nodule microbial communities of legume samples collected from California, USA - Cow pea red BW | ecosystem: Host-associated > Plants > Roots > Nodule | place: USA: California | collected... | reverse complement strand
CAAATATTATTATAAAAATTCAATTAAAAAAAGAAATAGGCCAAAAAAACTAAAAAAAAAAATAGTCTAAGATAAAAATTATAATTGCAAATAAAAAAATACAAGCAATTATATACATATAATGAAAAAGATATAACAAGCAAAATAATCTCAAAACGATGTAAATAGGGATGAAAACACATAATATTTGGTTGAAAACGCCTAAAATCAATCCATAATCTAGTCCCAACCAGTTTGGTGGTGAAAAATGTCTGAAACTCACCTAGAGGAGGTCAGAATAATGGTCGTCAATGGGAAGGATCGCGAAACACTGCAAATGGGGATGAAAATAGAAAATATTAAGTTTGAAACGCCTAAAATCAATCCACAATCAAATCCCAACAAGTTTGGTTGTGAAAAACGTTCAAAAATTACCTGGAGGAGCTCAGAATGGTGGTCGCCAGCGGACAAGCTTCGTGAAAAATTGGTGGCGCGATGAAATAGTTAGGGTTTCTGCATTTCGCGCAGAGAAAACCCAAAAATTGACGTCGAGGTTGTGTGGTCAAACGTTACTTAACGTTAGTGTAGAGGGGGTCAAACGTTAAATTAAATCGGGGCAGAGTGGGTCAGACGTTAAATTAAGTTGGGGGCGGAGAGCTCAGACATTAATTTTTACATAATATTGGGGTACTGTGGGTCAAACATTAAATTACGTCTGTGTTGGAATAGGCAGACATTAAAAAAGTCAAATAATTTACAAAAATGCCACCGATCATTTTTAATGTAGGACCTTTTCTGGGCAGACGTTATATGGGTGACATTATAGAGCTTTTTTGTGTTAGTGTTAAGAGACTAAATAAGGGGAGAAAAGGGGTTTGGAGAGTCTAGAGTTGATACGTACTGTGAGGAGAGGAAAATTAAGGCTAACAAATTAAGTTTTGAGTGAGAGGAGGAGTGGAATTGGAGAAGATTGACAAAGGCTAGTGGTGATCAAGGAGTAACTAGAAGAACTATCAAATTAAGCAAGGAATCCAGGTTAGGGGAGTTCCTATTGGTTGTTTTAATTTTTAAATTGTATAAAATCGTGATGTATCAAGGGTTTGGGATTGCATTTTCTGTTTTTATCAAGTTTCTATTCGGGTTTCTGGAATTTTCTAGAAACCGCCTGGCGGTCACGAGCGACCCGCCAGGCAACACAAGCTTCAAATCCACTTTTCTTGGGTTTTCTTCATGAATTGGCGATGCGAACTGGGAAGCCAATTTTGGTTGATCTGGGTTTTCTTGTGTTCTCCGTGATGTTGTCGTGATGATTTATATGCATGAATATGAATTTCATGGTGTATTTGACTGCGGGCAATATTTATATGTTGAATGAATGTATATTGCATGAAATTAGGTAATTAGGGTTCTATTGGAGTTGATGATGAATGAGTATGAATTATATAATTGATTGAATGCGTTGGTTCCTTGGAAATCATGTTAATAAGAATATATCAAGAACCCTATATGATGTGTACGCTTGAAATTAAGACTACTCGATAGTGGGTGTAGAGTTTGGGATGTTAGGGCCATGAATGGTGTAGAATGAATCTAGCAGAATCTGATTTGGTCACGCACCGCCTGGTGGCATCAGTGATGCCGCCAGGCGACACATCAGGACAAAGCACGTCATGAGTGACTTTGTGAGTTGTGTTCTTTGGGGGTTTTCACTGATCGTGTTTCGGCATGAATTGGGGTAGTTGGCAGGGGTTCCATTCCTTTGGAACAGGTGAGGGAGTAAGTGTTAATGTGTGTAAGGGAGAGTTAGAGTGAATCAAATGCATGAAATAATAAAATAGGGGCTTAGACAGAGGGCGATGAACTGTACAGTTTGGACTGTAATTATGTGTTGGCTAGAAAGGTTAACCTATAATGTGGATAATGGGGAATAATTGGTAAAAGAGTGAAATCATGATTTCTTGTGTCGTAACATAAGAATGAGTACAATTTGAATTATGAAACCTGATATGGATTGTATGTATTAGAGAGCAGTAATAAGACACTACTTGTGGTGGATCCCACTGATTAGGGAATGGTTAATTGGGAACATGATGATAATTGATTTGTGGATGGATTATATGCATGTATTGCTTGTTAGTCATAGTCTGATGTATGGAATATTGTGGTTTGGCTAAGATTGAAGTAATGTGTGATTTGAGGTCCTTTAGGACCTGTTTAATATGCTAAAAACCAGTAGCATTGAGCTACTGGTATGGCGCCTGACGACGCGGAGCGGCCCGCCAAGCGATGGAGTCCCAAAATAGTGGTAGTGGCCACTATACTTGCGTGGCGCGTGGCGCTTGGCGGGAGGGTTGGTTCCGCCAAGCAGAATTGTGTAGCAGAAGTCCTGGAAGAAGCTTGGCGTATGGCGGTGCGAGAGGTGCACGAGGCGGTGACACTGTAACTAGACTACTGGATGGCGCGTGGCGCATGGCGGTGTGAGATGCCCGCCAGGCAGTCTGGAACCAAGTTCCGCCTAGCGGTGCGAGAGGCGCGCCAGGCGGTTTTGGGTGCAGAGTGGGCTCATGAGGAGGTTTTCTACACACCTTTGGATAAGTGTCATGATGCGATGCTTTGGCTGGGGGTCCAGTTACGAGTGTAACTTGTATTGGGGTAATGCAAGGCCACTCTAGGTTGTAGCCTAGTAGCTTAGGAAGTCCAGTGGAGTGTGCGAGATCGTGGCTCGTACGACGAGGTTTCAAATGATTGCCCTCTTTTGTGAATCTGAATGAGTTTGGTAGTCTGGGGACAACTACGGACTCCTGTTCGTTTTGAGGAACTCCACTTGGTGTCGTAGTGTGAGGCCGTGACAAATTTATTCTCGCGTGTGGACTATCAGGTGGTGGCCAGTAGTTAGAGGGGCGAGTAGACACTCGTGCAGCAAAGATCAATCAGTGAACTCATCAAAGGGTGTAGAATCAATAGACGTCTAAAACAAGGGTTGAAAGTTGAGGAACTAAGGAAAAAGGGGAAATACTAACACGGGTTATAATCTTGAGATGTTGTATTTATTGTCATATTTTGTTGGTTTATTTAAATGAACTCATCCTATCTGTGTGTGATTGGCGATGATCATGTAACTTGTTACATGGGAGCATATGTTGATGCAGGTGAGCATGTGGATGGTTAGAGACAGAGCGGGGAAATTGCTATGGGAATTTCACTGGACTTTATTTATTTGAAAGCTTATGGATTATTGTATTGACTTCATAACTATTTTACGATTGTAATACTTTAACATTATGGTTTTATTTGGTTTATTGTGCTGTATTAAATACTTCAAAATTTTCCCGCGTTTTGGGAAAGGCATTTCAGAATAAATGAGGTTGTTTTTATTATATTTAGTTTATTTTAGCTTTTTAAATAAGTAATTTTCTGTCAGGACGTTACACTAGCATGGGGAGTTGTTTTATATAATTACTAATTTTGTAAATTATCAATTATGATCAGTTATTGAGTTTTTATAAACATCGAGGTCCTTTAAGTACTTTGGTTTTTGGAGTATTTAATAAAGTTTGAGATTTTCCTGCACTTTGGGAAATAATTTTTTTTTTTCATTTCGGATTTAATATTGCTTGTATTTTATTTTATTTTAATTAGTAATATCCGGCCAGGATGTTACACCCTTTGCATTAGTAATATATTTAGTAATAATCACGGTAAATGATTCTTGCAATAAGGGGAGTTTGTCTAAAATTAAAATAAAGGTTAAATAAGAATTTCTAAAATAATTAGTTAGAGATAAAATTTACTTATATTTAAAAAACTTAATTAATTTTCAAGTTTTAAATGTTTTAGATTAAATCTTTAATAAAATATTTGGTCAATTGAGCATTAAAAAATTATATACATTTTTAATTGAATTAATATTATTTAATTTTCATGTTTATTAAGTGATGGATTGTTATTTTATGTTTTCTTTGTGTAGAGTTGTCTCTACATATTATTCTGTGACAATATTAAATGACATGGTAGTTAACATGATAACTGACTTTTTTCAGAAGGATAAATGAAAATAATGAGGCACAAAATAGATGGCAAATCAAAAGTGGTAAATCGTTGCTTAGAGATGTATATGCAGTGCTTCACATATAATAATCCAAAAGCTTGGTCAAAATTCTTATTATGAACTGAATTTTGGTACAACACATCTTATCATTTCACTAGAGGGTTGACTCCCTTTCAAGTTGTGTATGGAAGGGAAGCACCTTGAGTGGATAAATATTTTTGGCTAACAATGACTCAATGGAACTTAAGGAGATGTTACAACAGTGAGATTTTATTCTGTCTCAGTTGAAAAATAACTTAATGAAAGCTCAACAACAAATGAAGGAGAATGCAAATAAAAAGAGCAGGAATATTGAGTTCAACGAAGGTGATATGGTGTTAGTCAAGTTGCAACCTTATAGACAGAACTGGGTGACATTAAGAAAAAACCAGAAATTGGGAATGAGGTACTTTAGATAATTTTCAATTATAAAGAAGGTGGGCCCTGTTGCTTATAAATCGTTGCTGCCAAATCATGCCAAAATTCATCTTGTATTCCACTGTTCGCAGTTGAAGCCTTGTTATGGTGAAAATATCAAACCATATATTCCTTTGACCATGATGACTAATGAAGTTGGTCCAGCCTGCAACCGATAGCTATTTTACAAACAAGAATTATTATTAAAGATGGGAAAGAAGTGCAACAGGTGTTAATTAAATGGGAATGTTTAGAAGATGTGTATGCTACTTGGAATATTGGTTATCACTCAAGGAAGCATATTCGGATGTTAACCTTGAGGAAAATGTTATTTTTAATGGGAGCGACAATGTTATATGAGAAAGTGAGGCAGGGACAAAATTGGAAAACATGACAACGATTGAGAATTCTGTTGGGAATGTGTGATAACTGGTCACTAAAGAACATGAGGGAGGGCAAAGGATTAGTAAGAGGGAGAGAATAACAAATTCATTTTTGCGGGATTTTGTGTGGGGCCTCAAGTAAATATAGGGCCATGATGGTCATAGGGAGGGTAGAGAATGTTGTCACATTTCTTCTTCTGTTTTCTCAGTAATTGCTGATATCAACTTTTTCTCCTTGTCAAAACCCGTTTTACGTAAATAATATAGAGATAGCAGATTCAGTCCTTTATTTGCATACTTGTGTTTTGTTCTGCTTCATTGTTCTACCCCGCATTACATGGTGACTTGAGATAAATGAGGAGATAGGTGCGATTGAGCACAATAATACGTGGAAATTGTTCAATCTCTCAAAAGAATCTTGGCCTAGTGACAAGAATCCGGTTAAGAACAAGTTGACTACTAAGATAACAAGGGACTTAACGAGTAACAAGTTGGCCAGAGAGAAGAACAAGTTGGCCAAAGAGAGGAACAAGTCGGCCCATCAAGTCAACCACTGTGAAAGGAAAAAAACAAGTATGCTATAACATCTCGTCTGGATATTATGAATTTTAATTAATAAAAATAAATACATGATAATAATACCTCATTTAATATAAACTCATTCCCCAAAAATGCGAGAAATTTCAAACTTTATTACATTATAAAGTAACTTAAATCCATAATTTGTAACTTCAAATATAAAAACCAAGTTCAATAATCCAAATGATTACAAAATCCCCAAAATGTGTAAAATAAGAAAACTCTTAACAATAGTTTCCCAAACTAGCCCACGCTCTGGCTTTATACCTCACCAGATCCACCTGCAACATCATCTGCTCACGTGTAATGCAATACACGATCATCACCAAACACAAACAGATAGGGTGAGCTACAATATAAAACACACATATGTAATTCAAACATATAAGCACAAACACACATCAAAGGATTTCTATCCTTTGATTCTATACTACATGGCCACCACCATGTCACCCATGATCTACGTCTGTAGGTGCATACCTCAAGATGTCTTGTTGTCACACCTACAAGCCACAACTTGTAGAACATGTGCAGGAAACCTGCTAGAGACCATACTATAACGTTAGGTGGAGTTCCCAATAGGAACGTAGTTCGTGTAAGACCCACAAAATTTAATTAATTAAATTAATAATTAATTAATAAATGCGGGTAGTAAGAGCCTTTATGTCATTAAATGGTAATGTGTATGATGTAGAAAAGTACTTGTTCAAATGGTTTAGAGTACTTGATTGTGTGAGAGGACTTGGGTTCAAGTCTTATGTATGTCAAATTGTGTGTTATTTTAATTATGTATTCTTTTGATAACATAAGTGATTATGATGAGTGATAATATAATCCTACAATTATAGGAATTATCATGAAACATGAATTGGTTGAATGATTGTGCATTGGCTTGACAATGACAAGGTGTAGGTCAAATCTAGGCTTATGCAAAATAAATTTCTTTTTGCCAAAATTTCTTTTGGCATGAATGTGAAAGGCCAAAAACCCTAGTTGACAAAGGGGCAACCAAGAGGGGTTGGAAAAATAGCCACTAATGAACCTTGAATGACAATTAAATTCAGCTTAATGCACATTTTCGTTTTCCCTTCCATCATTGATAATTAAGGCAAAATTAAGGGTGAGAGAGTGGATTTTTTCTAAGGCTGCCATTAGTGCATATTGAGAGAGTGAATCACAGTGCAAAGAGAGAGAAGTGAAACTTGAGAAGGAGTCTTGAAGGAGGGATCACAAGCTAAGGCTAATTGAGATCAAGGACTCAAAGATTTGTGCACTTTTGGAGCAAGGGATATAGGTTAGGGGTGCTGAATTCGAATTTTACAGCCATTATAATAATTACATGAATTACATGAACTATATGAATATTTTACTTTGTTGTTATAGACTCTGTTATGAATTATGGGACTTTTTCAGAAACTGCCTGGCGGCGTTCAAGGACTGCCAAGTGGTGCATGCTATTGTGTGATAGTTTCTAGGTTTTTTCGCCAAAAACTGCCTGGCGGCACGAACTGCTGGCCAGGCGACTCATCTTACACAACCCAGTTTCTGGATTTTATATGAACGGCTTGGCGGTGATGAACAACCGTCAGGCGACGCGAGTTACTTTGGCTCAAATTTGGGGTTTTTAGGGGGTTCTGGGCTATTGTGGTCAGAGAGGATGAAACTATACATGATGATGTAGTTGTGAAGTACTATGAATGGTCAAATTCTAGGGTGAATTGAATTAATTGGAATAAAATTGGGTATGGAACAACTGTAGGGTTTTGAAATTGGGAATTGGAGTTAGGGATGAATGAGGTGCAAATCATATTGAGAACTTGTAGGTAAACTTTTACATTGATATTAAATAGTGTTGGAGGTACTTGAGACTATTGAATGGTGGAAAATTAATAGAGGGATGCATTCAGGGATTGTTTGGGGACGTTGCAGGTGTAACAAAAACTAGGGTCTCCCAGAAACTGATACGTCGCCTGACGGGGTGTTGACCAATAACTGTTGGTTGAATTGGTAGGGGCAGGTTGGAGTGTTGCATGGAAGTGTACTAAGGAAGGAATTTGACAGTAAGGGAAAAAATATCGTGGGATCACTGTGGTAATGGGAAGGATCTTTATGACTCATGAGAACAAAGGTGGGAGGCCATATGAGAGGTCAAAGTCTTGAGATAAGTTGGACCTTATGATGACTAGATTGGCATAAGTAGCAATTCTATTTGAGTCAGATGTTATGCTCATAACAGTTGTAGAAAGCCTATTATTAACTTAGGTTTGAATGTTGCCATGGATTACTAATAATATGGTTTTAAAGGGGAAGTATTTGATGGGGTGATTATGTTGGAGGGAAGGTATTGTAGGCACTTTTAATGAGCAAAGAAATGACAATTAAATTGGTTGAATGCCACTGTTTTGGATTCAGCCTAAGTGGGTTACATTCTTAGGGGAAATTGAAGGATGTCATATTCTTAGTTTGTGAATGATGGTTGATTAAGTGGGATGGTGTAAATTGTGAGATATGAAGGATGTAAATATGATTCATAGTGCATATATGGTACATGGGATAGTAGATTTAATAAAGTTATGTTTTTGGATGCATAGAAACCAGTACAACTCGTTGTACTGGTTTAGCGCCTGGTAGTGAGGATGAACCGCCAGACAATATCTATTATTCTAGGGGACTGTTGTGACATTAGAGGCACTTGGCGATGTCTGTCAAGTATGTGACATTAGAGGCGCTTGGCGCCTGGCGGCACGAGGCCCTGCCAGGCGGTCTGGAACGCATATTCACTTGGCAGCTCAGGAGCAACGTCAGGCGATAATGCAGGGTCAACAGACTTGTTTGCTTGTAATATGCGTGTTTTGCAAAGCTTAGGTGATACCTTAAAGGTGGGCTTGCTGGAGTGTTCCTTGAGTTGTAGCTTGGAACGTACCCTTTGAGTCGTGGCTCGGAACGTATCCCTTGAGTTGTGGCTCGGGATAGGGGTTTAGCACGTGACATTCCTTAAGTTATGGCTCGGAATAACATCTCTAGAGTTGTGGCTCGGGATGGCGGATGAACACGAGGAACTCTTGAGTTGTGGCTCGGTTGGCGAGTGTAGTCGGTGTGAATGTGCGAGTTGTGGCTCGTACAGATGGGTCCAGATAGATATCCCTCCTTAATATTTAGCTAACGAGTTTTGTAGTCTTAGGATGCTACGAGCTATGTGGGTATTGGGAACTCCACCTGGTGTTACAGAGTATGGTCTATAGCAAGTTTCCCGCACGTGTCTACAAGTTATGGCTTAAGCAAGACATCCTGAGGTATTCATCTAAAGACATAGATCATGGATGACATGCTGGTGGTCATGTTGTGTGGAATCAAAGGATATGAGTTCCTTTGATGTGTGTGAATAAGTTATGAATTATATGTATAAATATTTTATATTGTTAGCTCACCCTATCTGCTTGTGTTTGGCGATGATCATGTATTGTTTTACACGTGAGCAGATGATGTTGCAGGTGGATCTGGTGAGGCCTAGAGTCGAAACGAGGCTAGACTGGGAGAATAGATTTATTAGAGTTTTTATGTTTTATGGGTTTGGAATCATTTTGTAAACTTTTATGTTCTAGACTTGGACATTGTATTTAAATTTTATAAATATGGATTTAAGTTTACTTTATGATGAAATAACATTTTAATTTTCCCGCATTTTGAGAAAAGAAAGTATAATAAATGATGTTTAATTATTATTTCTTTTCTATTTTATTTAAATCCGTATTATCCGACTGGGATGTTATAGTTTGTAACGTCCCAAGACTACCAAACTTGTCAATTAACTACTAAGGAGGGCAATCTATTTGGACCCATTCGTACGAGCCATAACTCGCACACTTACACCGGCAACACTCGCCAACCCGAGCCACAACTCAAGAGTTTTGCGTGTTCATCCGCCATCCCGAGCCACAACTCAAGAGATGCCATTTCGAGCCACAACTCAAGGAATGCCAAGTGTTTAACCCCTATCCCGAGCCAAAACTCAAAGGATATATTTCGAGCCACAACTCAAGGAACATCCAACAAGCCGACCTTTAATGAAACACCAAAGCATTATAGATCTCGTACATCCAAAGCAAATAAAGCTTCTGCCTTTGTGTTATTGCTTGACACTGCTTCTGAACCGACAGGAGAAATATGCTTCCAGACCGCTTGGCGTGGGCCACATGCCGCCAAGCGCCAAGCGCCTTTGGACTCTCTGCCTCTACAAGTATCGCCTGGCGGGACGACCCTCACCGCTAGGCGCCACGTGTTCCAGAACTCCTCTAGTTTGTAGCTTCCTCCTGATGGTTCATACCTCCCCACCAGGCGCTACACCAGTGCAATGAGTTACTAGTTCTTTTTTTTCGCAGCTCAGTTTTCCAAATTCATTCACACGCCCCAGCAAGTTACTTAGTTCCTAGTGAACTCCAATTACCTTTCACAGCTTGAAATTCATCCTATACTTGCATTCAATTGATTGGCATCTCTAGGTAGTCACCCAATTACTATTCCAATGCCTAAATTCAATTAAGTACCACCACCACATAATGCTCACACCATAATTCCCCAACGGTTCCTATTCTCCCAGTCCATCCATTTCCTAACCTTTGCCACACCACTGCATTACTCTCTAATATTTCACATACCCACTCATTCACAAGTAAGATCAAATTGCTTACAATTTACCCAATAACTTAGGTAATCGGCCTATGATTAACGTAAACTAGCTCTTGAATCCTTTTATGACTCAACTCAACCTCAACTACAACACCAACACACTCAGATATGCAACTCATATTTTAATCCTTTAATCATACATTCTTTTTTAACATCAAAAGTATTCATAATAACATTTTTCTCTCTATTTTTCCAACCATATTTCCTTTTAGCCTTCCCAATGAATCCAACTCGTGCCCAAGCCACCCAAAACGCAAAAATAGCAATTACACTTTCCGTTGTCGCTTGGTGGCAAGCTATCTCCCGCTAGGCGGTGCATCAGTTCTGGGAAAACTCCCAGGTTCTGTTGCACCTACTAAAACCTCACAAAACCCAATATGCCTCCCACTGTCAAATCCCACAATTTAGTCATGCCATCATAATTCCAATTATACTAAGTATCAAATTTAAAGGCTAGCATACAATCTTCAATGTAATTATACGTCCAATATTCCTAACTCAAAAATTCCTAAATTCTCAAACCCTAAAAATAAGTTCCTACAATTTCCTTCAATTAGCTTCCAATCACGATGTAATTCAATATCTACAGGCATCCAATAATCAACTAACGTTTAAAACTACCTTTTTCCCCGATCAAACTTAGCCCAGAACTCCAAAGACATCAAAATCAAGCAAACCTGCTCGTGTCGTCTGACAGGTGTTCATCGTCGCCAGGTAGTTCGTGCCAAAAACTCAAAAACTAGGTTGATCAGTGTGTATCGCCTAGCAGCCTGTTCTTACCGCCAGGTGGTTTTTGGGAAAAACTCAATAACCCAATGGAAATCACATGTGTCGCCTGGAGGCTTTGAAGGCCCGCCAGGCGGTTTCTAGAAATTTTCCATAAACTACGAAATTAAATGGAATAGGCAAGGTTATGACTTTCCTTAGCTCTCTCTCCGAATTTAGCTCCTCTGCTTCACTTAATACCCTCTCTCCTTCTTAATTGGACACTTAACCAAGCTTTTCTAGCCCTCTTGCCCCCTAAGACAACTAGGGTTTATGGCCTTTCACATTCACGCCAAAGAGAATTTTGGCAAAAAGAAAGCTTAGTTTGTGACTAACAAGGTCCGAACACACAACCATGCCAATGCCAAGTCTATGCACAACCATTCAACCAACTCATGTTTCATGATAATTCCTATAAATCTTAGATTATATTATCACTTATCATGATCAATCATATTATTAAAATAATAATCAATTCAATAACCCAAGTCCTCTCAACACAAATAAATACTCCCAACCATTTGAGCTAGTACTTTACCACATCACAACAATTCACATTTATTGTCATAAAGGCTCCCACTACCCGCATATATTAATTAATTAATTTTTAATTAATTAAATTTCGTGGGTCTTACATATGCCACAATGAAAGCGGAGTCAGCCATGAAGAAAGCAAAGAACTTGACTATTCATGAAAGGGACAAACATAATGTGAGAAAGTTTATTGCACGTGGAAAGTTAGGATGAAGACCAGAGGAACCAAGATAAAGGATAAGAGAAACATTTAATTTTATAGGGGAATTTTGTTGGGTTTAAACTAAACTTAAATGAATTAGTTGTTAGAGTAAATGTGTTAATAACTCCGCTATGGATAGTAAACTTGTTAGCAGATTGAGTACAACGGTCAAAAATATAAGTTTATAAATTGTCTTGTGAATAACATGAATTCAATAAAGACAAGAGGTGAATAAAATTTTTTCATAGAAATTTTGTTATCTACATAAAGTATATGTAGAACATCTTTCAGATTTGAAACCTGCATATAACTTATGGGTTTGAAATTTCGTGCTAACTTTTCTATAAGAAAAATGCTTAATGATCTTTCTTTTTTTTTTCAATTAATAATTAGACGTGACGATCTCCTAGTTCATCCTATATAACTCAAGTGTATAATTCTATCATAATTTTATTAACATTATCAAGGTCCAAAGTCCACAAGATTAAACCATACAATAAGATGTTTGGACATTTGACACCAATTTTTTTTTTTTAAGATTATTTTACGCCTATAAAGAATTGTCAATTTCTTGTAAAACACACTTTCAGTTATGAGTTTTTCAAACCCACAGTTTCAACGGTGCAGTGGAATTTGGTTAACGTGTGTGGAATTGCTTCCATATTTAAAATTTTGTATTCACTAAAGTCAGTTGTAGAGGTCAGTGGAATTTGGTCTACGTGTGTGGAATTGCTTCCATATTTAAAATTTTGTATTCACTAAAGTCAGTTGTAGAGGTCAGATAGACACGTCGTTTCTCAATGAAAGTCTACGTTTTTTAAGTATCATAAGTCTTCAAATTCTTTTCTGAAATGTAATCTTTAACATGGTCTCAAGGAGGTTAATTTACTTTTTTGCAAGCATTGTGTGACAAGCGAGCAACACAGATTGAAGTTTCCTAAAATGACTACCATAAACAAACACATATTAGACTCGATTCATTCTGATGTGTGGGAATCAACGATATCATCCCTAGGAGGGGCAAAATATTTTGCATTGTTTATTGATGATTACTCGAAGAGATTGTGTAGCCTCAATTAAAACAAACAAAGTTCAAGCCATTGTACTGATTACAATATATTTGGTGAGGATAATTTTTTTTTTTATCTTGGTGTTATATATGGATTACATGTTGGTGGTAGGCTAAAAAAACATTTAAATCCATGAATTGAAGGCATAGTTGGTTAGGGAGCTTGATGAGAAGGACTTGACTCGACAAGCCAATTTTTAGCCCACTTATCAATTGTAAGTTATCCTTAAGTATGAGTCTTAGTAGAGACGCAAAGAGGATGGAAATGACTGTAACACCCCAATTTTGGGATGTCACGGAACATTAGAAAACTTTCGCGTTTGATGAAAAAGGATTATAATTGAAAATATACTAATAAAAAAAACTTTTAATTTAATTTAAATTACATAATTTCAAACGTCACTTTGTCAAAAACTTCCAATAT